>Ga0268261_10000080_pt1 | contig 59351 bp, 32 predicted proteins | sample TergutNc150P1_FD_190353 | JGI IMG/M metagenome (GOLD analysis project Ga0268261, IMG submission 190353) | Nasutitermes corniger P1 segment gut microbial community from laboratory colony in Florida, USA - Nc150 P1 (SPAdes) (version 2) | ecosystem: Host-associated > Arthropoda: Insects >... | reverse complement strand
CACTTTTTCGTTTTGTTTAATCGTTGTACTATCCTTGCGGGGTGAGTTCCGGAAGTACTTTTACGAGTCGCGCTAGTAGGCATGCCCGGTTGCCACTCGTTGACACCTCGAGTTCAGCCCCCCCCCTCGACTATGGGAATTAAATCACGGGCTGCGTTGGTTGTTACGCGCCGCCTTCGCATTGCCATTCGCATTACTACTTGCGGCAATCCCTGGTCGTAATGCTCTGCTGACCACCTCCCAAAATGGTCTAATTTCTGCGCGCGTATCTCAGATGGCGCTGGGCGGTACAGGCAATATGCAGGGTTTAGCAGATTTTTATCCCCTGGGCGGGGTGCTGCTGGTCCGGATGCTACCTGGAGGCGTGCTGGGGCTTAGCATCCTAGGGGTAGTTGCAGCAGGGTTCTTTTTATTATATTTATTTCAAACCTTTAAAGCCAAGAATTGGGATACCAGCGTAGTAATTCTATTACTGATAACTATAGGTAGCGCCCCGGTATTCGCGGAATTGGTAGTCGGTAATTTGCTCGGATTTCTGAGTTTGGTCACATTCGGATTCGGCATGATAGACATGTACCGATTTGTTACACAACGCCATACTGATGCAGGGTTTCGCGCGGGGACTTGGTTTTTGGTTTGTGCCCTAATGGACACATCGGGCATTTTATTGGTGGCGATTGCTGCCTTAACTGCCCCATTTCTCCGAGTTGCTCGGCGGGATGAATCTGGTGCTAGAGCCACAAACTTCGCAATTCTGTTTTACCCGGTATTAGCGGTCTTTATTTCTATTGCGATTTTATCGGCGATTTTCTTGCGCAACCCCTTCGCGCTTTTTGCAGCGTCATTTATTTACGACCCGATGCGCTGGTCAGTGGTTTCCGGCCTATTGACCACCTTGCATGGGTGGATAGTTATTTTAATCGTGATTGCTGGAACCATTGGTGCGCTATTAAGCGGTAGGCGCCTGACCGCGTTTTTGCCACCGCTCATTATGGTGGCTTTACTGCTAGGCGAAGTATTAGGAGTAGTTCCCACCAACGATATCGGATATTTCGTGTTGGCAATTTCTATGGTGTTGATCGCTGTTTGGCATAGGGTGCCTAGTCAGCGGAATCAAGCGGCCTTAATAGTTGTATTTGGCAGTTTACTGGCTTTGAGTTGGGCGGCCACTTTGTTTCTAACGCCTACTGGCAGTGTTGTTAGTGGTTTGCTCGGAGGTATTTACTAAATGGTAACTTTATCTGATACTGTGGGTGAATTGGCTTCACCTGAAGTAGCCGATTTCGCCACTAATGGGCTCTATCATCGTGACCCGATAAGGTCGGCGAAAGTGGTTTTCACCCGGTCACACCAAATCTTTGGAGTAGCTTGTCTTGCCTTACTTGTCGGATTTGCAGTATGGCGGCCGCTGGGCGTATTGAACTTTATTCTGTTGATGTTTTCCTTCGCTTTTCTAGTCGGTACTGCATTCAAATACTATGTCTCGGTCAAAGGTGCTAGGTACGATGTAGTTGAGAAAATTTCTGCGGCTCAAGTAGCTGCACTCAATGATGCGGACTTGCCCAGATATACCGTATTAGTGCCGGTATTCCGGGAAGCCAACATCGTAGGCCAACTAGTACGCAACCTTGGTGATATTGACTATCCCAAGGATAAACTGGAAGTACTGATCCTAACGGAGCAGGAGGATCAAGAAACTCGCGATGCAATTGCGAAATCTTCACCGCCCGATAATTTTCGAGTCATAATTGTGCCTAAGGGTTATCCGCAAACAAAACCTCGGGCCTGTAACGTCGGGCTACAACTTGCTACTGGTGACTATGTGGTCATTTACGATGCCGAGGACCGGCCGGACCCTGATCAGCTAAAGAAAGCTTTAGTCGCATTCTCCGAAGGTGGTGATAAAACTGCGGTAGTTCAAGCTGCCTTAAATTACTTTAACTACCGTGAGAATTTCCTCACCCGGATGTTTACTTTAGAATATTCCTACTGGTTTGACTATATGTTGCCCGGCCTGGACCATAGTTCATTGCCAATTCCATTGGGCGGTACCTCAAACCATTTCCGCACCGATATTCTGAAAGAGCTAGGCGGCTGGGACCCATTCAATGTCACTGAAGATGCAGATTTAGGTATCCGGGCCAGTGCCTTGGGTTATGAGGTAACGGTGATTAACTCCACTACGATGGAGGAGGCAAATACCTCAATGCCAAACTTCATTAGGCAAAGGTCTCGGTGGATCAAAGGTTACATGCAGACCACTTTGGTGCATGCCAGGGAACCATTTGCGTTAGTAAGGCGAGTAGGTTTGCGGAAATTCTTAGGTTTTGCGGCCTTGATTGGTGGTACCCCCATCACTTTCTTGGCAGTCATACCTTTTCTGTTGCTTACCTTAATTTCGGTCATTTTTGGCGCTGGGGTATTAAGCCAGGTATTTACCTCTTGGGTATTGTGGTTGAGCATCTTCAATTTTGTGATTGGCAATCAGTTAGTTGTCTATTTATGCCTAATGGCGCCTTATAAGCGGAGCAACTTCAGCCTAATTGGTTGGGCTTTGCTTAATCCGCTTTATTGGGTACTCCATTCAATTGCCGCCTACAAAGCTCTTTGGCAACTGTTAGTGAAGCCGCATTATTGGGAAAAAACTTTGCACGGCCTAACGGCCGAAGGCCACGCCTCTTAATAATATTGCGGAGTTGCCTGCAACGGAATGAAAAAGGGGCCACTAGGCCCCTTAGGTGATGGTGCTTTGTTGTGCCGGTCGCAGCTAAGGAGGAGGTGTGTAGCGCCGACGAACAGCAAGACCTTGGCGAAATAATATTGCGGAGTTGCCTGCAACGCAACGAAAAAGGGGCCACTAGGCCCCTTTGGAGTGGAGTTGCTGGGAATCGAACCCAGGTCCGGCGGCGCTTTTTCAATTATTCTCCGAGCGCAGTTCACAATTGGCTATTTTTTGGCCCCTGGACAAGTGTGAACACATTTCCAGACAGACCTAGTTATCTAAGAGTCCCAAACATTCCGATAACGAGAATGTTTAGCAGTGGCATCCTAAATGACGCGAGACACCAGGCCAGATGCGGAACCTGGGCTCACGGACTTCGAGGCTCGCGATTAAGCAGCGAGGGCGAAGTCGTTGCGCGTATTTTCGGCAACTATTTGTTCGCAGGCATCGTTAACGTGATAAGCCTACATCCACGGCTCGCTTCCACTGAAGCTACGACCACCGTCGAAACCGATCAACCCCATATTTGGTTATCAACCATACCCATCGGGCAAAGCCAATGTGCCGTACAAAAATACGCGTGAATTCGCAAAAAGTCAAAGATTGCGGGAGAATCAACGAGGAATATTCGCTCCCGAAGGATTTTGAAACACAGGATTTCCGGGGGCGAGCTTTAGCTTTAGTTGGGATTTTTACATGCAGATTGAGTACCGCAACGAGTACAGCGGGCACCTAGGCCGCCAGATGGAATACAAAATCTATGGTCATCGAGGCAAGCCAGTCATCGCTTTCCCAACCATGTACGGCCGGTTTTACCAGTGGGAAGACTTCGGCATGATTGATGCCCTCTCGGGTCTGATCAACGACGGTCGCATCCAAGTCTGGACCGTGGATGGCATTGACACCGAGCACGTTAAGTCCACCAACTGGGACATGCTGGGCAACATCAAGCGTTACGACCAATATATGGGTTACATGCGCGATGAATTGCTCCCGGCGGCCTTGGCCCATTCGCGCTATTGCAACGATGTTTATGAGATTAAGGCGATTACCACCGGTTGCTCGCTCGGCGCTTTCCATGCCGCTAACTTTTTCTTCCATCAACCGTGGCAATTAGATGGCCTGGTGGCATTGAGCGGGGTTTACTCCACGCAGAACATGTTCGGTGATTATAAGCCCGATGAAATCGCAGCCTATTCGCCGCTCAATTACCTGCAAGGTAGTTTTGTGGATGAACGATGGGAAGCGTACCAGCACGCTAACATCGTCTTTGCGTGCGGCCAAGGCCCGTGGGAAGATGAAATGCGAGTGGACACGGACTTAATCCGCAGCCTACTGGGCCGTCGCTCCATCCCAGCTTGGATCGATTTTTGGGGTCACGATGTGGATCACGACTGGCCGTGGTGGTTCAAGATGTTGCCTTATTATCTGGACAAGATCACTCAGTAATTACCCGCACGATTTAGAAATATCATCCTGAAGGTGATAAGGATGACTTTAACGTGGGCTAATTCATGCTTAAGGATGATGCAAATTAGCAATCCGGGCAGATAAACTCTGCATCGTAAACCCAATATCCCAAAATGGAGTTCACGATGAAGCTGCGCAACAAAGTTATTAGTCTGGTTGGTATCTCTGCCTTAGTTTTACCTCTGGCTGCCTGCAATGGTAACGGGGTTGCGGGCGGAACCAATAGTGAACCGGGAACTGCGGGTAACGGTGCGGCATCGTCCGGCGAAACCGCTAATTCTAACGCGAATGCCGTTGCGAATGCCTCGCCACTGCAAGCCATTTTGAACCAGGTATGGGGGACCGATGTCAGCTTGGAGGAGCAGCAACGCCGATTAGAGGAACAGGCACTGCAAAAAGAAGAGCTAATTGCAAAGTGCATGAACGAGGCCGGTTTCGAGTATATTCCGAATCCCAACACTGCGGGCCATGTGACTGCGGCGGGGGACAGCCCTTGGCGGCCCGATGACCGAGATTGGGTTACTCAATATGGTTATGGGCTGACCGTTTCGCCATTTGGGGAGACCACCACTTATCCCGAGGATGGTTCCAGCGATACCTGGTTTGATCCGAATTCGGAATTTGTTAATAGCCTGAGCGATTCCGAGCGGGAGGCGTATTACGAAGCACTTTCCGGCCCACCTTTCGACTTCGGCTCCGTGGATGTAATGACCGATGAGATTTGGGCGCAGATCAACGAGAATAGTGGCTGTGCCGGTTGGGCTCGGCAGCAGGTTGATGCCAATAGCCCATCTTCGATCATGGCGTCCGATGAGTTTTTGCCGATCCGCAATGCCATAGATGAATTCCAATCCAACCTGGAAAACCGGCCCGAGTTTGCCGAGCTGGATCATAAATGGGCAGAGTGCATGGCCGATGCCGGGCACCCCGGCCTTAATCGTAATTGGGATGCCCGTGGTCAAATCTCCACTGAATTGGAGTCCATCTGGGCCAATATTGGTGCAAACTGGGATTGGGACCAGGGTGCGCCCACACCGGCTAACTACCCGGCCCTAGCTGAGATTGCTAATCGCGAAGTTGAAACCGCGTTGACGGATCTAGGCTGCCGTGAGTCCGTTCACCTGCGTAGCCGCCAAGCCGAACTTACTTATGCCGCTGAGCAGCAATTCGTTGCTGATCATCGTGCGGAACTTGCCGCGTTGCTTTCCGCGATTGAGCAACGCGGGTAAACGCCGGTGTTAAGCGGCTGGGGGTAAATTCCAACCTTCTAAGGTATGGGCGCCGTGCCCGTACCCAAGCAAGCTGATACCAGTGGTGTTTAGTTCGAATTTCGATGCCAGATGCGGGTCGAGGCCGAGCCAGACCATCGTCAAAACTCGGAGCAGATGCCCGTGAGCCACAGCCAAAACATCGTTCCCGGCCCGCAGATGCACTTCAGCTCGGTCAATAAAACGGGCGGCTCGGGCGGCCACATCCGCGAGGTCTTCTCCGCGCCCTACGGCACCTTGCGCTACAGCATCGGGCAGGGAATTTACCCCCTCGGTAAATATCTCGTATTCGTGTCCAAACCGGTTGTTCAGCTCTAACGGAGTTAATCCCTCAACCGGACCATAATCCCACTCCAGCAAATCCTCGTCCACGATGGCATCGGGGTACCCAATGATTGCTGCGGTATTCTTCGCCCGTTGTAGTGGCGAAGTGTAAACCGCGGTAAAGTCATAATTGGCGAGAGCACGACCAGCCAAAATGGCCCGTTCTTCACCTATCGGCAATAGCGGTACATCGGTGCGGCCGGTGTATTGGCCGGATTGTGACCAGGCCGTTTCGCCGTGCCGCAGTAGCACTAATTGGGGGTCGTCAGTCGGGATCAGGCGCATATGGATTATCGTAACGCGCTGGAAATTTTAAGTTGCGAGAAAGGATATGGCTACAGATTAGCCAGCCAGCGCGGCAGAGACAACCTTCTTTGCCTCTTCCTGGACCTGAGCTAGGTGCTCCGGACCCTTGAAGCTTTCGGCATAAATCTTGTATACATCCTCGGTGCCGGACGGGCGGGCTGCGAACCAAGCATCCTTAGTGGTGACTTTGAGGCCACCTACCTTGGCACCGTTACCGGGGGCTTCGGTCAGCTTCTCCAAAATGGGCTGCCCGGCCAATTCAGTGCTCTTGACCTGCTCCGGCGACAATGCGGACAGCTTGGCCTTCTCTTCGCGATTTGCCGCAGCATCTACGCGGGCATAGGAGCTGGCGCCATACTTCTCCACTAATTCCCGATGTAGTTCAGAGGGAGACTTGCCGGTAACTGCGATGATTTCGCTAGCTAGCAGGGCCAGCAAGATGCCGTCTTTATCGGTCGTCCAAACTCGACCGTTACGGCGCAAGAACGATGCACCCGCCGACTCTTCGCCACCAAAACCGATGGAACCGTCGAGCAGGCCCGGCACAAACCATTTGAAACCGACTGGCACCTCAACCAGGGTGCGGCCCAAGCCTTCGGCCACCCGGTCAATCAAACTGCTGGAAACCAGCGTCTTACCAATCGCAGTGCTCTGCGGCCAGTCGGGACGATGGCTGAACAAATAGTCAATGGACACCGCCAGGTAGTGGTTGGGGTTCATCAAACCGGCATCCGGGGTGACGATGCCATGCCGGTCAGCGTCGGCATCGTTACCGGTTGCCACATCGTAAGGCGCCGGGCCACCATCGCCCGGTTGCATCTTGGCCACCACGGACGCCATCACGTTGGGGCTGGAGCAGTCCATCCGGACTTTGCCGTCCCAGTCGAGCGTCATGAAGCCCCACTGCGGGTCAACCTCAGGGTTCAGCACGGTCAGGTCCAAGCCCAGCCGGTCGGCGATAGCTTGCCAGTAATGCACACTCGCGCCCCCGAGCGGGTCAGCGCCAATGCGCACGCCAGCCTTGCGGATGGCATCCACATCAATCACATTGGGCAGGTCATCCACATAATTGCCCAGGAAATCGTATTTAGCGGTGGTATCCGCTTTGAGCGCCTGCTCAATCGGCATCCGCTTTACTTGACCGATGCCGCCGCGCAGGATTTCATTGGCCCGATCAGCGATCCACTTGGTCGCATCGGTATCCGCCGGGCCACCATTCGGCGGGTTGTACTTGAAGCCGCCGTCGCGGGGCGGGTTATGCGATGGGGTTACCACGATGCCATCGGCTAAGCCTGGGCCACTTTGCCGCAAACCTTCTGGTGACGTGGCACCGTTGGCCACCAAAATAGCGTGCGAAACTGCCGGAGTGGGGGTGTAACTGTCCTCGGAGTCAATTAGCACGGTCACGCCATTGGCCGCCAGCACCTCAAGTGCCGAGACCCAAGCCGGATAACTCAGAGCGTGGGTATCACGCCCGATGAACAACGGGCCGTCAGTTCCTTGCGATTTGCGATATTCGACGATGGCTTGGGTGATCGCCACAATGTGTGCCTCATTGAAGGCGGTATCGAACGCGGAGCCGCGGTGACCCGAAGTTCCGAACGCCACAGCTTGCTCCGGAATATCGGGATTGGGAACTTGCTTGTAATACGCATCAATTAGCGCGTCAACATCAATCAAGTCTTCGGGCAGGGCAACGGTACCAGCGCGATCATGCATGGCGCCTATGCTATGCCGGACCGCGCTTTCGCGCAGCCAGACACGGCATCTGGCATCTTTGGGGCTGAAGAGCGGGGAATTTCGTCATCTGCTAAAACGGGGCGACTACTAAACGTGGGCCGCTTCGAGTTTGCGAAACTAAGTTGCCCATCTCCCACCAGACTTTTAGTGCCCGATGCAGCGGCCACGCACCATAGCATCGGGCATCTCAAAAGTTTTGTATGCCTTTAGGATAATTACCGCTCAAAATCATCTTTAAAGCTTGCATAAGTTCAGCGGACTACTACGGCAGATGCGTTTCGACTAACTGGGAAGCTTTGCCGGTATAGGTTGCCGGGGTGAGGTCCAGCAATGTTTGCTCGGCGGCTGGCGGGAGGCCCAAGGTTTTAATGAATTCCCTTGTCTGTTCCGCGTCCAGGCGTTGGCCCCGGCTCAGACTCTTGAGCCGCTCGTAGGGGTTTTCCATGCCCGGTACCCCAGCGATCGCGGCCGCCCGCATCGCGGTTTGAATTGGTTCTGCCAAGACTTCCCAGTTCTCGTCCAAATCTTTTGCGAGTTGAATTGGGCTGGGCGCTAAAGTTTTCAGCCCTTTAAGTACATTATCAATCGCGAGTAAGTTATGGCCGAAAGCTACCCCAATATTGCGTTGGGTGGTGGAGTCAGTTAAGTCACGTTGGAGCCGGGAATTAACCAGGGTGGATTCTAGAGATTCGAATAGCGCAATTGACAATTCTAAATTAGCTTCCGCATTTTCAAATCTAATCGGATTAATCTTGTGTGGCATCGTGGAACTGCCAACTGAACCAGCAGCGGCTTGTTGGGCGAAATAGCCTAACGAGATATAAGTCCAAATGTCGGTACAGAGGTTATGTAGAATCCGGCTAAACCGTACGATGTCGGCAAAGATTTCCGTTTGCCAATCGTGACTTTCGATTTGAGTGGTGAGTGGGTTGAATTGGAACCCTAAATGCTCAACAAAGGCCTTGGCGGCTTTGGGCCAATTGGTATCGGGCACGGCTGCGGTGTGGGCGCCAAAGGTTCCGGTCGCACCACTAAATTTGCCGAGGATATCCCAGTGCTTGGCCCGGTCAAGTTGCCGCTGTAAACGATGCGCAAATACCGCGATTTCTTTACCAAGGGTGGTTGGAGTGGCAGGCTGACCGTGGGTGCGGGATAGCATCGGTAAGTCTTTAGTGCTTTGAGCTAACTCCCGTAAATCATTTACCAAACGTTCGGCGGCCGGCAGCCAGACTTCGCGCAGGGCCCCGGCAATGTTGAGGGCATAAGATAGATTGTTTACATCTTCACTAGTTAAGGCGAAATGCACTAATGCTGGGTTGATTTGTGGGTAGCCCTTTAACTTATTAACCAGATAGTACTCAATAGCTTTGACATCGTGAATTGTTTGCGCTTCAATCGCGGCTAATTCTGCGACCTCTTTTTCGTCAAATTGATTAGGTATTTGGCGAATAGCGGCGATTTCCACGTCGGTCAATTTGGGAGCACCGGGCACCAGCGGGCCATTTGCATCGTCCGGACTTTGGCTAAATAAAGCACCGCCGGTTTGATACCCGTTGCATAGGGCGATGAGCCACTCCGTTTCCACTATCAAACGTGCCCGGTTCAACGCAGCTTCGCTAAAATAGGGGAGCAGCGGGGCCACCTGCGCGGCATACCGCCCATCCAGCGGGCTTAATGCGGTCAACGATTTAGCTGCGATACTCACGCTTGGTAATCATACGGGTTATTGACTGCCTGTTTTGCCACTACTTGTCATTTAGGATTTTCGTTGTGCGTCTCAAGGTTATTGCTGCGATGTCAGCAATCGGTGCAGCTTTATTTGCCGGTGGCTGTTCTAGTGCTCGGTCGTCAGCGCCAACTAGTTTTGACGGTTACTTTGACCAAGTGATTGATTGGGGCGATTGCGGTTCTGGATTCGGTCAGGATTTTCAATGCGCAACGATCGCCGCGCCGACCTCGTGGCGTGATCCAAGTATTGGTTCCATTGACGTTGCGCTAATAAGGCGTGCAGCTTTGGGAGACGACTCTCTTGGTAGTTTGCTGTTCAACTTTGGCGGCCCTGGAGGTTCCGGTGTCGAGGCCTTGAACTCAGCATATTTTCGATTGGCGATACCGATCCGGCAGAATTTCGACATAGTAAGTTTTGACCAACGGGGAGTTGGACGATCCACTCGAGTTATTTGCGGTACCGATGCCGAAAAATATGAGTTCCTCACTGCTGATTTCACTGACGATGATGCGGGCCTAGCGGAACTAGCCGAACGTAACGCAGCTTGGGGCCAGGCTTGTTACACAAACACCGGCGCATTGTTGGGAAATGTTGATGCTATGTCTGTGGCCCGCGATATGGAATTGATGCGTCACTTATTAGGCGATGAAAAACTAAACTTTATTGGGTTTTCATATGGGTCCCGGCTTGGAACAGCATACGCCGGGCTATTCCCTAATAGGGTGGGCCGGTTTGTACTTGACGGCGTCGTACCTTCACTTTCCCCAGAAGAATGGTCACTTGGGCAAGCGGTAGGCTTTGAAAATGCTTTACGAAGTTATGTCACCGATTGCCTAACGCAATTAAATTGCCCTTTTACCGGTACAGCTGACCAAGCGCTCGCAAAAGTAACTGCGTTATTGTTACAAGCGCGGGAAACTCCATTCCCAACTACCACGGGAAGGTATTTAAATCGTTCCCTATTAAGCAATGGAATTGCAGTAAATCTTTATTCGCAAAATAGCTGGACCCAATTAACTAATGCGTTCGCGGAACTCATTAATCGGGGACGAGGCGATTTGTTTCTCCGTTTCGCAGAAACCTGGATGGGCAAAAATCCCGATGGCAGCTTCAATAGCGATTTATTCACCATGATTAGTGTGACGGGATGCCTACGTGGGGCGGCCTCTGCTGACCCGGAGACTATGGCTACCAATGCTCAGTATCTGATAGAGGCGGCGCCAACAATGGGTTGGTGGTTTAGCCATGGAGGGTTGACATGTCGTGATTGGCCAGTGCCGCCTGTCATTGACGACTTTGATGTCCACGCCACGGGTGCCCCCCCAATTCTCGTAATCGGGACAACTGGGGATTCCGCGACGCCGTATGAGTGGGCCGTACATTTGGCGGATACCTTAGATTCAGGCGTGCTGCTGACCTTAGAACGGGAACAGCACACGGCTTATCTCTCGGGAAACCATTGCATAGACAGAGCCGTAAATGAATTCCTCCTGACAGGCGAGTTGCCGCCTGACGGAAAGATATGCCGGTGATACAGTGGTAGGATAAGTGGTGTGGCAAGTAGTGTGATAGATAGAGGCCGAACCGTGAAGGTTAGTACTACTTTAGCGGAGCGTGACCTGGTTTTCATTGAGAATTATGCCAATCGTCATGGCCTGCCATCCCGCGCGGCTGGATTTCATGCCGCTATTAGTGCGCTTCGTGAAAAGGAGCTGGAAGCACAGTACGAAGAGGCATATCACGAATGGTACATATCAGGTGAGGCCGAAGTTTGGGAATGCGTTTCAGGCGATGGGATCGAAAGCGAGTGAAGCGCGGTGAGATTTGGTTAGCAGATTTGGATCCGAGTGTTGGAGCCGAATCTAAGAAGACCAGACCAGTGGTAGTTATGGCTCGGGATGCCAGCAATCGAGTAGTCGAGCGTAACCGTTATGGAGTGGTAACGGTAATCCCCTTAACTTCGAACACTGGCCGCGTGCTTGACTTCCAAGCGCTGATTCCCGCTGACGGAACCAATGGGCTAGGCGTGGACTCAAAAGCCCAGGCTGAGCAAATGCGTTCTTTGGATTACCAACGGTTCATCAAGAAAGTTGGTGTTCTCAATGTGGAGCAAATGTCCGCAATAGAGGATGCAGTTATTTCTCACTTGGGCCTGTTTTAAGCCTAGGGTCGTGATATGGCCAACGTATCCGATTTTCTTTTCAAAAGTATTTCCCGGTCGTATCGCAGACAATAGCGAATTTAGGGCTGGATGCAAATAGTGATTATGGCGGGGCTGGGACGCTGCGCACAGGCGGCGGTTTTGGCTCCCTAGGTCGAATTCTGTGGATAACTCAATTTCCACGACTTGCCAAACTCCGTAGCCTGGCCGCATGACTGGTTTTAGTAGTTCACCAAATAACGATATAGATGCTGCTTTGCGGAGTATAGATGGAGCGGCATCCCACGCGGCGGGCGCTCGGGACTGGTGCTTGCGAGCCAACACCGCGAATTGGGAATCGCCCGCCGCTGCGGTGTTCAGCCGTTGGCTAGCCGAATTGGCAGTCGGCGCCCACCAAGGCGTGCATCAAGTAGCTGAGCTGCGGGCTACGGGTATTCGTGTTTAGGTTGCGAGCGATGGCACGCGGCGACCCGATAGATACGATCCGGGTGCGGGGCGGCATCGGGCTATCCGCTCCCGATACCGAAACCATGCTCGCGGTTTGTGTTTGGCTGGGCCAGGCCGCAGAGCAAGCATGCCTGGCCGCGCAGCAGGTATTACAAGCCCGGGAGTTCCTAGAACAGGCAGCGCATCGGTTGTTGGCCCAGGCAATGACCATTGCAGTTGCGCCCTGGTATGGGTTGAGGGATCCGACTTTGGAATGGTTGGAAAGCAAGGCCGCAGCGGATCGGCAACGAGGTGAGCTGCAAAACCGCGCTGCTCGGGCGCAATTAGTTTCCGAGCAGGCGACGAGTGTTGCACGGGTTTTGCACCGGTTCGCCGAGCAGGTGGGAGCGGCTCGGGTTGCGTTGCAAAAAGCCATCGGAGTCTATGAAGCCGCAGAAGCGCAGGTGTGGGGGCAATTCCGTAGCCTAAGCGTTGGTGGGTGGCCGTTAAGTGGAGGCAAGTTTACCGATTGGTTAGTACCCGCTGCAGCCCCATTTTCAGATGAGCTAATCGGGGGCTTGAGTTTTTTGTTGGCGGCTTCACCATTCGGCTTTGGGGCATTAATAGCCGGTCGGAGCCAGGTCACCATCGCCGCCGGATTGTTGAGCCGAGTAGCGCACCGCCTTGTGCCAACCGGGCAACTAGAAATTGCCGAAATAGTGCCTGGGCATGGTGCGTTGTTGGGATGCAGCAGCCCGATGCCGCTTTGGCAAGGTAAACCGTGCGGTAGCATCCAAACGCTATTTACCAGAGTTGGGGATTTGCATCCGTACGATCCCAACGCTCCTCCCGACGGCGGTTACCCGGATTGCACGCGAACCGGCTTGCCGAAAGGGACTATCGCTATCGAACGAATCTCGCGCGCTGAAGTGAATACCGGGGCTGGGGTAGCCGCAACAACCTGGGTAGTGCTTATTCCTGGCACGCAGAACTTCAAACCTGGGGACCACGCCTTTGATGGGATCACGGACTTGGACCTAATGGCCGGTCAACAGTCCCAAGTGGGGGAGCAAGTGATGAAAGCGTTGGATTTAGTGGGCGCGGTGCGCGGCGAGCCAGTAGTGCTGATCGGGCATTCGCTCGGCGGGATTGCCGCTGTGTCTATTGCCGCATCACGGGAGTTCCAAGCTAAATATGACTTGGGCGGCGTGATTACCGCTGGTTCCCCTACCGCCACGTTTGCGGCCCAGGCTGGGGTGCCGTATTTGCACATTGAGAATGATGAAGAGGTGGTGTCCAATCTGGATGGCAAATCGGGCGATACAGGGCTAGCTAGTGAGGACCGGGTAACGGTGACGCGGCGGCTGAGCGCGTCGGACGATGAGATTGACCAAGCAGCCAGTAAGTCGCTGACCGGGGCGCACCCGATCGAGACTCATCAGCGCACGCTGGAATTAGCGTTGGATTCGGGCAGCCCAGCCACCCACAACATCGTGCAGCAACTTGAAACCCTATTGCAGGGGGAGGAGTCAGAGACCCGCTTCTTTACCGGACGTAGAGTTGTTAATTGAGCGGTCCGTAGCGTTTTCGCCCCTATGGCGTTTTGAAACTAACGGATAACGCGCGGCGCTTGCTGCGGAGCAGGCTGCGGTGCGACTCTCCGGTTGCGATTGCGGCCGCGCTTGGGCGCGAACCAACTCACAACTACCTGCACTAAAGCCAACAGAATCGAGACCCAAATGTAGGAGGTGAAACCGCCAGTGATTTCCAACCCAGTATGAGTGAATAACGTGCGCGAAATCGTGGCCACGATCCACAGCAGCAAACCGTTAACCACCAACGAGAAAAGGCCGAAGGTGAGCAGGTAAAGCGGAAAGGATAGCAACTTGATCACCGGGCGGAAAATCATGTTGACCAGGGTCAAAACCAGGCCGATTAACAATGCGGACAGGATGATGCCCAGGATTGAGCCGTCTGAGGCCAGGCGGACATGGCTGGAAAGGAGCGTGGTTATCCACACTGCAAGGGCAGAGACTACGACGCGGGTGGCAAAGTTCACCCCAATAGTCTGGCATGATTAGCCGGTGACATGTTCGGATTCTCTGCTCCGGCCCGAAATTGCGGCGCTGCCTGCCTACACGCCGGGGGCGCGGCCCGATAAAGCAGCGGGTGCTGCGGCTAATGCCGAGCCTAGATGGGGTAGTCAGCTTCATAGCCGGATGCCGGCTTCTGGCCCGGTCAAGTTGTCATCGAATGAGAATCCATACTTGCCGCTACCTGCGGTTTTGGAAGCGATTAATCATGCGGCCGGGGAAATTAACCGTTACCCCGACATGATGGCGCAGGAGTTGTTGGCTGCTCTGGCTGCTAAGCATGGAGTGGCTGAGGCTCAAATCTCGACCGGCAATGGTTCGGTTGCGGTACTCGCGCATCTGCTGGCTGCGGTAGTTAGCCCCGGTGATGAAGTCATTTATGCCTGGCGGTCCTTCGAGGCATATCCAATTTGTGTTTCCGTGGCTCATGGGGTTTCCGTCCAAGTGCCGATTACCGATGAGGGTCGCCATGATTTCCCGGCGATGCTCCAGGCGATAACGCCAAAAACTAAAGCTATTATCGTTTGCTCGCCCAATAACCCTACTGGACCCGCAGTAACTGCGGTGGAGTTCATTCACTTCATGAACAATGTGCCAGCGGGCGTGTTGGTGATTTTGGATGAGGCTTATGCGGAATTTGTCCGCGACCCCGCCGCAGTGGACGGCATCGCTTTACTGGAGCACTACCCAAACCTGGTCACGCTCCGCACCATGTCCAAGGCTTATGGCTTGGCTGGCTTGCGGATCGGCTATGCTATCGGCTCGCCCTCGTTGATTGCGGGCGTGCGTGCCGCATCAACTCCTTTCGGCGTAAATGCATTGGCCCAAGCTGCTGCGGTTGCGGCGCTTGCCCCCGCCGCGGAACGCGTGGCTTCCGCTCGAGTCGCTGCCATCGTTGCTGAACGTACCAGGGTGGTGGATGGGCTGCGGCGGCAGGGTTGGCAGGTGCCCGATGCCCAAGGTAACTTTGTTTGGTTGCCTCTTGGGCGGCAGGCCAAGGAGTTTGCCGAAGCGGCCAAGGCCGAAGGTCTGCTAGTACGGCCATTCGATGATGAGGGGATTAACGGGGGCGTGCGGGTCACCATTTCCGAGGGCGCGGCAAACAATAACTTTTTGAGTTTTTCCGCTAGGTACCCGCAGGACTAAGCGCCCAAAGATTGGGTAACCCACAGAGCCAGGTGCCTCAGGAGTAGTCACCTGGCAGGGCTAGGGATGCCTCATCGATAAAAAAACCACGCAAGGTTTTAGATACCTAGTTCTACAGGTATTGGCCGGGGCGGGAAGACGCTTCTGGTTTTTCCTTTTTGACCTTTTCTTGTTTGTCCTTTTCGGCCGTCGTGGCAGTTAAAGCGGTTTGGATGCCATGCAGCAAGCCTTCCAACCAGCCAACTAGTTGAGCTTGAGCAATCCGCAATTCGACATCAGTTAAATCTGACCCGTCAACTTCTTCGTTGCTAAACGGCAGGGTTAAATCTTTGAGTTCATCTTGCAGATCGGGGGATAAACAAGCACATAACTCCTTAATTGAAGCATCGTGAACCTCGGCCAGCTTCTCCCGCGAAGTCTCATCCAGGGGAGTGGTACGAATCTCCTCTAATAGCTGCTTCAGCATCGCCCCAATGCGCATAACCTTGCGCGGGCTAGAAATCCGCTCGCCAGCCACTCGCTCAGCCGCGGTTGTTTTTGAGGTCGTCCCATCACCCTCCACGCGGAGAGTAAGGGATTTGAACCCTTGGTACATTGCTGTACAACGGTTTTCAAGACCGTCACATTCGGCCGCTCTGTCAACTCTCCATCCGAGAGTTTCCTCTCGCGCTGGTTATTTTACCCTAGTCTATTGTTATGGCAGTACCGGGTTGGCGGTTAGGGCCGGATTGGCGGTTAGCGATGGCAATCTCATGGTAACTGCGACTCCGATGTTCCATGAAGCGGACCTTGAGCCGCACGATCTCATCCGGCAATCCCACATAGTGCACCGTACGGGCCGCGCGGCACTCGCGGCTGGGCATGGCAGCTACCGGGTCAAGGCTCATATGGAACGGGTGGGCAAGGCGGTTGGACTAGATCAGGTCAAAGCCCACGTTGCTCTGACCGAGGTGACCACTACGGTTATGCGGGACAACATGTTTCGCACTGAGGTTTCCGAAGTACGCACAGTGGGCATCAACGCCGACCGGCTTTCCGAGTTGGAGGCATACATCGGGTCGCTGCCCGCAACCGTGCCGCCCGATGAGATTGACGCCGAAATCACTCGAATCGTTAATAAACCCCATTTGTACTCACCGATTCTTAACGCACTGGCTGCAGGCTGGGCTTGTGGTGCTTTCGCATTTCTGAACGGTGGCGGCCCGATTGAATGTCTTTTCGCACTAATTTCCGCCTCGGTTGGACAGTATTGGCGGCGCAACTTAATCAGGCGCGGCATCAACCAAGTGGGCGTAACGATGCTAGTTGCCGCCATTGTCTGCGTGGTTTACTTAACCTTGGCCTGGGTGTCCGACCTGGTATGGGGTGGCTACGGGCAACATATCGCCGGTTATGTTTCGGCGCTGTTGTTCTTAATCCCTGGATTCCCGCTGGTCACCAGCGCTCTCGACTTATTCAGGTTGGATTTTTCGGCCGGGATTAGCCGGCTGTTTTACGGCATCATGATCCTCGGTTCGGCCGCTGTATCATTGTGGTTGGTATCGCTCATGGCCGGGTTGGAGCCGCAGCCGATGATGGCAGCCGCCTTGCCTGGTCCCGTGCATTGGGCGTTGGTCGCTGCGGCATCGTTCCTGGCGGTTTTGGGTTTCGCGGTTATCTATAACTCACCCTGGAAGATGGCTTTGGGCGCGGCGGTGATCGGCATGATCTGTAACGTGCTGCGCATCGCGCTCATCAACGAGGGACACTGGATGCCTCAAGCTGCCGCTGCCGCTGCCGCCCTGCTGGTGGGGTTGTTGGCGCGGATGATCGCGACCCCCATCGGGGTGCCGCGCCTGACTGTTTCAGTGCCCGCCGTGGTAATCATGGTGCCGGGCATTGCTGCTTACCAGGCGGTTTTCGAGGCCAACGCCGGCAACCTGAGTGAAGCGATGGCTTATGCGGTCACCGCGACTTTCGTGGTGTTGGCGCTCGCGGTTGGACTCGGAGTGGCTAGGATGTTGACGGACCGCGAATGGACTTTCGAGCAAATTCAGGGATAACTTGACGGCAATCTGCTTCGTTTTCGCGCTCGCTCATGGCCTTACTCGGCCAATTCGCTCACGCTCAGCCTCGCATCTTACCGCAATTTACCCCCTGAATTACTAGGAACCTAAAGCCCCCCGCACATCACTTACTAGAGGAAGGTGTCGTCTGCGGCGGCAGGGACGGCGTGAGTCTCGTGCGCATTGTGGCCGGTCAGCGCGTGCAGCACCGAAGTAGCGCCATGAGTAGCAACCCGCTTGGCTAGCACGGCAACTGCGCCGGACAAAGCAGCGAAGGCGACTGCATGCCCGATCGCGAGGGCCGGGTCGTTCGCATTCTTGGGAGCGTGAGTGCCGGTGGCATGCTTCCAGATGTGGCGGATGGCGGCATTTGCTAACCAGGTGGCCGCAATGCCCGCCCCGGCGGCAACTAAGCGCACCAGCATGGCATCGTGATCTTCATTTTCGGCCTCGCCGTGGGCACCTAAAATCTCGGAAGCTGCATTAAGGATAGACATAACAACTACGTTAGCCCGTCATGGGCCTCCTAGCCATTTGGAAAACCGGCAATCCGTCCATTACGCTGGCCCCGTACGACAGGGGAGCACCGGCCTGGCCCGTAAAAAGCTAGCGGCGTGCTGAGAGTGCGAAGGCCACAATCCGTGGCTGAAAGCAGACCCTTGAACCTGAACCGGTTAGCACCGGCGTAGGAAGTCTGGAGGAACCCCATGCGGGTAAAACAATTACTTATACCTGGTATCGCGATCTTATCGAGTGCCTTATTTCTGACTGGTTGCGCAAATGCGAACGATCCGATTAGCGAACCCGCGCCCATCATCGAACCGACGGTGAATGGGGGCGATCAGGATAACGGTGGGGACGCTGGTGGATCGGGCAGTGTTACCTTGGTGACTACCAATTCTTTTGCTATCTCCGACGATGCCATCGCGGCCTTTGAAGCCGAAACCGGGTTAACCCTCAACATTGTGCCAGTTGGCTCAGCGGGAGTTTTGGCTAATATGTTGGTGCTAACCCGCGATCATCCGATGGGCGATGCTTTTTTCGGAGTCGATAATACCTTTGTCTCCCGAATTCTCGATGCGGACGTATCGGTCGGACATGTGCCTACCGATTTGCCTGAGGAGGCGAGTAATTGGGGCGGCGGCAGATTAACTCCGATAACTCGCGGTGACGTTTGCCTCAACATTGACCTCGACTGGTTCGCCGCTCATCCGGATATCCAGCCGCCAACTGGTTTTATTGATCTGCTGCGCCCCGATCTAGCCGGGCAAACCGTGTTGCTAAACCCAACTACCTCATCACCGGGTATGGCGTTCTTGCTGGCCACAGTGGCGGAGTTTGGGGATGTAGAACTAGGTTCAGCCCAAGGTTCACATTCCTTGCCTTATGGAGTGCCGGGTGACTGGCAAGAATACTGGCGAGGGTTACTTGCTAACGATGCCCTAGTCGTGGATAGCTGGTCGCAGGGTTATTTCTCAGATTTTTCGGGAGCTGGGGAGGGGGGCACCCGCCCCATCGTCGTTTCATATGCCAGTTCCCCGGCTTCTACGCTTAACGCTGATGGTACTGCCACTACCACTGCCGCATTATTGTATACTTGTTTTTCACAAATTGAGTTTGCGGGAATTCTCGCGGGTGCAGCTAATCAGCATGGGGCAAAACAACTTATTCAATTCTTAGGCGGAGAACAATTCCAAAGTGAATTACCCACCCAAATGTGGGTTTATCCGGTTAACCCCAATGTGCAATTACCAGCCGAATGGGCTCAATTTACGCAGCAAGCCACGCAGCCGTTATTCCTCGGTACCGATATTATCGAAAACAACCGGGAACGGTTCTTGGAAGACTGGCTACAACTCGCCTTAAACTAAAAGCACTAAGCGATATTTACGCCATCTTGCCGTATGGTAAAAGGCATGGCTGGCAGCCAAGCCGTCACTCTGCGGCAAGGGGCGGATGCGACGCAGATTGCAAAACGTGGGAGTTTTGCAAAGCGGTGGAGTTCCGGGCTGATTTCCACCCGGATATTCTGGCTGTTGGCTATCGTGATTCCACTCCTATTTTTAGGCGTATTCTTTTTGGCGCCGACTCTCAACTTACTTTCCCGAGGTTTATCCGGCGGATTTGAGGAGCTAACTCGCATCCTGACCAGCAATCGCACTGCGATTCTGATTCGCAATACACTACTGCAAACCGCCCTGGGCACCGGCCTCTCCGTGCTATTCGGGGTCCCAATTGCCTATTTACTATATAGGACTCGATTCCCAGGCCGGGGCGCCTTGCAAGCGTTAGTGATGATCCCCTTTGTGTTGCCTACGGTAGTGGTAGGCGTGGCGTTCCGGTCGTTGCTCCGCAGTGGGGGCCTACTGGCATCGTGGAATCTTGACCAAACTTTTACTGCCGTGCTGCTGGGCCTGGTGTTTTTCAACATTTCCGTAGTGGTGCGCACGGTCGGCAGCCTGTGGGAGCGCCTCGACCCCCGGCAGGAACAAGCCGCTCGATCGCTTGGTGCCGGACCTTGGCGGACCTTCGCCACCGTCACCTTGCCTGCGCTAGCTCCAGCCATCGCATCGGCCGCCGCCTTGGTCGCCCTGTTTTGTATCACCGCATTTGGGGTGGTATTGGTGCTGGGCGGCGCGCGCTACGGCACCATCGAAACCGAGATTTATCAGCGCACCACCACGTTTTTGGATTTAAGCGGGGCAGCGGTGTTATCCATCGTGCAGTTGCTTGTGATTGCGGGCGTGCTCTGGTTCAGCAATTGGGCCACCAACCGGAACGATGCGGCACTGGCCCTGACCTCCGGGCGATTCGGTTTGCAGCGTTGGCAATGGCGAAATCCGGCCGATACCCTCGCGGCAATTGTGTGTGGGATTGCGGTTATTGGGTTAATCGTTTTCCCGTTGTTCGGGCTGATTGCCAGGAGTTTTCAAGACGGTGCCGGTAATTGGACGTGGGTAAATTACCGAAACTTAAACGCCGACGGGGCGTTGATCAGCCCGATAACGGCATTATGGAATTCGCTCCGGGCCGGAGCACTGGCTGCCCTGATCGCTTTGGTGATTGGCGTGTTGCTTTCGCTGGTGCTTTCCCGGCGGCCGCAAAGGCGAATTGCGCGGCGGGCGATATCGGGTTTTGATGCCTTTGTGATGCTACCGCTCGGCGTCTCCTCGGTGACCGTGGGTTTTGGTTTTCTGATCACTTTGACCCGCCCCGTGTTTGGCGTGGACTTGCGTACTTCCGGCTTGCTGATTCCCTTTGCCCAGGCGGTAGTGGCGGTGCCGTTAGTGGTGCGCACGCTGCTGCCGGTGTTACGGGCGATCGACCCCCGGATGCAACAAGCCGCGGCCGTGCTGGGCGCTTCACCGCTGCGAATTTTACGCACGATAGACTTGGGGCTGGCCGCGCGAGCCATCGGGTTGGCGGCCGGGTTTGCCTTTGCGACCTCTCTAGGGGAGTTCGGGGCTACCTCTTTCCTGGCTCGGCCTGACGCCCCAACTTTGCCAGTGCTAATTTTCCGGCTGCTTTCCCGGCCTGGCCAAGACAATTACGGTATGGCGCTCGCAGCTTCCGTGCTGCTTGGCTTGTTGACTGCCGGGGTGATAATCACCTTTGAACACTTGCGAGGTTTACGGTTTGAATCGGACTTTGGAGTTGCCCGATGAACAATGGACTAGCCGTTCGCAATGCGACGGTAATTTATGAGGATGCCGCCGCGAACCAGGGGTTACGGCATCGGATTGCCGAGAACAAAGTCGCAGTGGACGATGTCAGCTTCGATTTGCCGCGAGGGCAATCGTTAGCCCTGCTCGGCCCCAGCGGTTGTGGTAAGTCTTCCTTGTTGCGAGCCATTTGCGGCTTAGAACCCTTAGCTCGCGGAACAATTTATTTTGACGGGTTGGACATTACCCGAGTCCCGGCCTACCAGCGCGGATTCGGTCTGCTTTTCCAAGATGGTCAGCTCTTTCCACACCGCAATGTCGGCCGGAATGTGGCTTATGGGTTGGAGGTGCAACATCTACCCAAAGCTGAGCGCAATGCGAGGGTTAACGACTTACTTAACTTGGTTGGCCTGCCTGGTTTCGCCAACCGCCCAATCAGCACGCTTTCTGGAGGCGAACGTCAACGCGTGGCACTGGCAAGAGCTCTAGCACCAAATCCCCGGTTGATGCTGCTTGATGAGCCGTTCTCGGCCCTAGACAGCAACCTGCGCACTCGACTCGCTGCGGATGTTCGGGAGATCCTGGCGCGCACCGGCATCCCCAGCATCACAGTCACCCACGATCATGCCGAAGCCTTCGCGATGGCTGACCGGGTCGGCATCATGCGAAATGGGCGCTTGCTCCAAATTGGTACCGAACCAGAACTCCGCGCCTCGTCGCTTAACGAAGTGCGGAGTTTCCTGGACGGGTAGCCCTAGAGCCGGCTCCGGGCGATCAAACTATTCTGCGGCTTTAGTTTTCCGGGTGTACTTCCGCTTCGGCTTTTCGGTGGGGGCCGCGGGGGCAGCAACCTCGGAGTGAGCCTTGACCTCAACATCCTTGCCACCGGGAAACTCAGCAGCGGCCCGGAGCTCTAGGTACTTGGAGACTAGGTTGCGAGTGGACGGGTCTTGATGCACCAAAGCGTCAGCATTGCCAGCTACTGCAGGAGCAACTTGCAAGGCTAACTTCTTGCCGAGCTCAACGCCCCACTGGTCAAAGGAGTTGATGCCCCAAACGATGCCTTGGACAAAAGTAATGTGTTCATACAAAGCCACCAATTGACCCAAAACCGAAGGAGTTAGTTCCGGAGCCATGATGGAAGTTGAAGGCCGGTTACCGGAGAACACCCGGGCCGGGATCAACGAACCTTCTGTACCTTCCGCAATTACCTCTTCAGCGGTTTTACCAAACGCCAGAGCCTTGCTTTGGGCGAAGAAGTTGGCCAAGAACAACTCGTGAACATCGGCTCCGGCCTTCACCGCGCCGCCATCGCCGACCACATCTTTCAGTGGATAAGCAGGCTTCGCAAAGGCGATAAAGTCGCACGGGATTAACCGGGTGCCCTGGTGGATCAACTGGTAAAACGCGTGCTGCCCGTTGGTGCCCGGCTCGCCCCAGAACAACTCACCAGTGTGGCAGGTTACGGGCGAGCCGTCCCAGCGTACCGATTTACCGTTCGATTCCATCGTGAGTTGTTGCAGATAGGCCGGGAAGCGGCTGAGTTGCTGCGCGTAAGGCAGTACCGCGTGAGACTCGGCATGCATAAAGTTGACATACCAAATGTTGAGCATACCCATCAAAACTGGAACGTTCTGATTGAACGGGGTATTGGCGAAGTGCTCATCCATCGCCCGGAAACCGGCCAAGAATTCCCGGAAGTTTTCCGGCCCAATCGCAATCGCTAGTGCCGTGCCGATAGTGGAGTTGACCGAATAGCGGCCACCGACCCAATCCCAGAATCCGAAAGCGTTAACCGGGTCAATGCCAAATTCTGCTACCTTATCCAACGCGGTCGAGACGGCCACGAAGTGCTTCTCAATAGCTGACTTGCGGCCCTTGGGGTTGTCTTTAATTGCCCCGGACTTCTTCAAACCTTCAATCAGCCATTCCCGTGCTAGGCGGGCGTTGGTCAACGTCTCTAGAGTAGTGAAAGTCTTAGAAGCGACGATGAACAGTGTGGTCTCCGGGTCAAGCCCTTGGAGTTTTAACGCAATGTCGGTGGGGTCAATGTTGGAGACAAAGCGAACTGACAACCCTTCCTTGCGGTAGGGAGCCAACGCTTCATAAGCCATCACGGGCCCAAGGTCAGAGCCGCCGATGCCGATGTTGACCACCGTCTGAATCGGCTTGCCGGTGACGCCTTTCCATTCACCGCTGCGTACCCGGTTGGCGAAGGCTGACATCTTTTGCAATTCAGCTTCGACATCGGCGTCAATGTCTTGGCCGTTGACCACCAAGCCGTGAGCATCGGGCCCCCGCCGCAACGCCGTATGCAGCACGGATCGGCCCTCGGTTACGTTGATGGGCGCTCCGCTGAACATGTCTTTAATCCGGGCTGGCAGGTTGACCTCGTAGGCTAACCGGACCAAGTCACCCAGGATTTCATCAGTGATCAAGTTCTTGGACAAGTCCACATACAAGTCGGCAGCCTGGAACGACAGCCGCTCGGCGCGGGCCGGGTCGGCGGCGAACCAACCACGCATATCGGCATGGAAGTGGTTATACAGGCGAGTCAAATCTGCCCAGGCGTGGCAGCTCTTCGGATCAATCGGCGGAGGAATCTGCATGTTTTCTACCTTATTAGGGGAGTCGGACAAAATTATGTTTCTAAAATCTACGAGCTTAAACCCGCAGGTGGCGCGGTAGTTTCGCGGACGATCAACTGCGCCGGTACCTGCACATGTTGTTCAACGGGATGGCCGTTAATCAAGTCCATCACCATGTCAAACGCTATCGCGCCCATCTCTTGTAGCGGCTGGGCGATAGTGGTGAGGCGCGGGGATGCCATTGCGGCCTCGGGGATATCATCAAAGCCAATTACGGATAAGTCTTGCGGCACCCGCAGGCCCAATTCCGAAGCGGCATCCAGCACGCCAAATGCGGATAGATCGTTAGCGGCGAAGATTGCGGTAGGCCGGTCCGCCTGCTGCAACATCGAAAGTGCGGCTTCTTTAGCCCATTCGCGCCGATAGCCACCATCGGTGATGTATTCGGGGGCGGCCACCAGATTTGCCGCGCGTAGTGCTTCGCGCCAGCCTTGTTCCCGAACATGCGCGGACTCCAGGTCTAACCGCCCGCGAATGTGCCCGATTTTAGTGTGCCCGAGTTCGATAAGGTGCTCCACTGCGAGGCGCGCCCCCGCCAGCGAATCGGTATCCACAAAGGGTGGGCCATCGGGATCGTGGAAGGGATCAATGGCTACGATGGGCATTTTGGTGCTGGGTAACGCGGCTGTTGGGGTAATGATCACCGCCCCATCCATCAGGGTGCCAGCTAGCCGGGAAATGGAACGGCGCTCCCAGCCCACGGCCATGTCATCGGCGATCGCCCCCGAATAGGCCATGAGTTGATACCCGCGGCCCAAAGCGTGCTGCGACATCCCTTTAAGCAGCTCGGTCGAGAACGGCTCAAATCCGGCTAGTAACACACCCACCACGTTGGTAGTGCCGCGCCGTAATGACGATGCCACCAGCGAGGATTCGTATCCCATTTGCTCGACAACCTGCATCACCTTTGCCGCGGTGGCCGGGGCGACCCCGTAACGCCCATTTACTACTTTTGATACTGTGGCAACTGAGACTCCGGCTTCGCGGGCCACATCGTTAATGGTGACGCGCGATTCCTCCGGGTTTGGGTCGAAGTGGTGATGATGCCCGATGGCAGCGCCGATGTTGCCCAGGTTTGCCATGTTGCTAAGGTAGTTGCTTTCGCTGCGCAGGCTGGACGCCGTGCCGTAATGATTGCGGGGCAGCGAAAGGGTTGTCTCGGTCACCTGTTAAACGTTATCGGAAAGTTTTCGAAAATTAAGGTAAGGGTTGAGGTTCGTGTCGCGTGGGGTCGCAGCCTGGCGCCGTTGCATCGTTCACCCTTAACCATCACCATCGAAACGATTCGATGAAGTTCTACGATAGCATCGTGAACACCGCTGTTACCGCCACGAGTACCCCGCCCACCACTACCGATGCCGCTGAGCTTCGCGCGATGCCTCATGTTTCCGAAAGGGTCAAAGACCTGTTGTCGAAAATGACTTTGGAAGAGAAAATCGCCCAAATCGTGAGCTTCTGGCCGGATCAGGGCGGCAACATCGTCGCTCCGATGGCCGACGAAATGGCACCCAAGGGCACCCGGTCGCTCGCCCAAATCACCGAGCATGGCCTGGGGCAATACACCCGGGTATATGGGACGCGGCCGGTTGACCCGATTAAGCGCGCGCAGTGGCTTTGGGATGAGCAGCGCCGCCTCAAGCGGGAGACCCGGTTGGGTATCCCAGCGTTGGTGCATGAGGAATGTTTGACCGGTTTTGCCGCATGGCAAGCTGCATCGTTCCCCACCCCGCTGGCTTGGGGCGCCACTTTCGACCCGGAATTGGTTTATGAAATGGGGCATCTAATTGGTGATTCCATGAAGCAACTCGGGGTACATTTAGGTTTGGCTCCGGTATTGGATGTAATTCGGGACCCACGATGGGGCCGCACTGAAGAGGCAATTAGTGAGGACCCGTATTTAGTCGGCACGATCGGAACCAATTATGTGCGCGGTATGCAAGAAGCCGGCGTGGATGCGACTCTGAAACACTTTGTGGGTTATTCCAATTCCAAAGCTGGCCGCAATCACGCTCCGGTTTTCGCTGGGCAACGTGAAATTCAAGATGTATTTTTAGTTCCCTTCGAAATGGCAGTTTTGGACGGCAATGTCCGGTCGGTGATGAACTCCTATACTGATATTGATGGGGTACCTTGCGCGGCCAATGAATGGTTATTGACTGACGTATTGCGCGATAAATGGGGCTTTGACGGCACGGTAGTTGCTGATTATTTTGCGGTGGCTTTCTTACAAAAGATGCACGCGGTAGCCGCAACTAAAGCCGACGCTGCTGGCCAGGCGTTACGCGCTGGTTTGGACGTGGAACTTCCGGGGATGGATGCGTTCCCGGAATTAGTGTCAGCCGTCCGCAATGGTGTATTCGATGAACGCTATATTGACCGCGCGGTACTGCGGCATCTGGCTCAAAAAGAAGCTCTTGGTTTGCTAGAACCAGATGCGTTTGAGGATGAAGCTCCGACCTCAATTGATTTGGATTCCCCTGCCCACCGGGCTGTCGCCAAAAAAATTGCCGAAGAATCTATCGTTTTATTATCGAATGATGGAATTCTGCCGTTGGCTGGTAAGCCCACAAACATTGCCCTGATTGGCCCCAATGCCGATTCCAGTGCCGCCTTGCAAGGCTGCTATTCCTTTGAGAACCACATTCTGGCTCACTTCCCCGAAACCGAGCGTGGATTCGAATTCGATACCGTAAAAGAGGCTTTGGATAAATTCGCCGCTTCCTCGAACGGTTCAGTTAACGTTAATTACGTTAAGGGTTGCGACGCTGAAGGCGACGATGTTTCCGGGTTCGCCGATGCCGTCGCCGCCGCATCCGATGCTGACCTATCAATCGTGGTGGTTGGGGACCGGGCGGGCCTATTTGGCCGGGGCACCGTCGGCGAGGGTAACGATGCGGAATCGCTCGAATTGCCTGGGGTGCAGCGGCAACTCATCGAAGCGGTTTTGTCGGCTGGCAAGCCGGTTATTGTGGTACTTACCGTGGGTCGACCTTATGTGATTGACTGGATGCTCGATGGGGTGGAACTGGCGACTGGCCGTGTTTCGGCAGCCAAGCCCAACGCGGTGCTGTTTGCGGCGTTCCCAGGCGAAGAAGGCGCCAATGCCATCGTCGAAGTGCTGACCGGAGCTGTCAACCCATCGGGCCGCCTCCCGCTCTCGCTGCCGCGTTCTACCGGTGCGCAACCGTACAGTTACTTGCACCCGATTTTGGGTGGGTCGTCGGCGGTAACCAGCACTGATGCCACTCCGGTGCGCCCGTTTGGGTTCGGCCTCAGCTACACCACGTTCGCCTATTCTGATTTGGTAGTTGACTCTTCGGTGCCTACTGACGGTTCGTTTACCGCTGCCGTAACCGTGACGAACACTGGCTCCGTGGCCGGCACCGATGTGGTACAGCTATATGGCCGCGATGTGGTCGCCTCCATCACCCGCCCGGTGGCGCAACTGCTTGGGTTCGCTCGCGTTTCTCTGGCTCCGGGCGAGTCTCGCCGCGTGACTTTCACTGTGCCGACCACCCGGTTAGCCTTCTCGGATCGCACGATGACTCGTGTGGTTGAGCCTGGTGAAGTGCAGGTTTGGGTTTCTTCGCACTCTGCCGTGCCGGAGCAGGCAGATGCCACCGCCACCACCGGCGGTGTGATTAAGAGCGCCAGGGAGCACACCCGCGTCGAGGTTCCGGGTACCTCCACCCCTCGGGCCACGGTAAACCTCACCGGCCCAGTTCACACCGTGACCAACGCCGACAACCGCTGGGTTGGTGTTTCTATCAGCTAGGGCTTCATCACCTCATCATTGGTCGAGTGTTGGGGTTCGTAACGTATTGGGTGGCTTAACGTTACGAACCCCGACGTCGAACCGTTGTTCGCTATTTGCAAACACGCGGGGATAGCTCTTGCTGCATCGGGCATCGCGGGGTAAGTTGACCGTGACCCTTTTGTGACCTAACCAGCCTGGGGCCGACTTACTGCGGCCTAGGCACCCCAACTGGAGGCAAACTAACATGGCAAAAGCTGTCGGCATCGACCTCGGCACCACTAACTCTTGCGTCGCTTACTTGGAGCCGGATGGCCAAGTTGACGTTATCGCCAACGCTGAAGGCGTACGCACCACCCCATCGGTGGTCGCCTTCTCCAAGAATGGCGAGGTGCTCGTTGGTGAAGTGGCCAAGCGTCAGGCTGTGACCAACGTGGATCGCACCATTAGTTCGGTCAAGCGCAACATGGGCACTGACTGGAAAAAGGAAGTTGACGGCAAAAACTACAACGCCCAAGAAATTTCTGCTCGTATTTTGCAGAAGTTGAAGGCGGATGCTGAAGCTTTCTTGGGCGACAAGATCACCGATGCCGTAATCACCGTTCCGGCTTACTTCAACGATGCTGAGCGTCAAGCAACTAAAGATGCTGGCCAAATCGCTGGTCTGAACGTGCTGCGGATCATCAACGAGCCGACTGCGGCTGCGGTGGCCTATGGCCTGGATAAGGGCAAGCAAGACGAGAAGATCCTGGTGTTCGACCTCGGCGGCGGTACTTTCGACGTGACCTTGCTTGAGGTTGACAAAGAGGACGAAGGCACCACCATTCAGGTTATCGCTACGGCTGGTGACAACCGCCTGGGTGGCGACGACTGGGACGATGCCATCGTGCAATGGCTGATCAGCCAGGTCAAGAACAAGGATGGCGTGGACCTGTCGAAAGACAAGATCGCGCTGCAACGTTTGAAGGAAGCTGCTGAGACGGCCAAGAAAGAGCTGTCCACGGCTAATGAAGCCAACATCACCATGCAGTACGTTTCTATGGGTGAAAACGGCCCGATCCACCTGGATGAGAAACTGACTCGTGCCAAGTTCCAAGAGCTAACCAAAGATTTGCTGGAACGCACTCGCAAGCCATTCGAGAACGTGCTGAAAGATGCTGGCGTCAAGGTTGGCGACCTGGATCAAGTAGTACTGGTTGGCGGTTCAACTCGTATGCCCGCGGTTTACGACCTGGTTAAAGAGCTAACCGGCAAAGAACCCAACAAGACGGTAAACCCCGATGAGGTTGTGGCGGTTGGCGCCGCCCACCAGGCTGGTCAGCTTAAGGGCGACCGCTCTGACCTGCTGCTGATTGACGTGACGCCGCTGTCGCTGGGTATTGAAACCAAGGGCGGTGTGATGACCAAGATGATCGAGCGCAACACTGCAATCCCGACCAAGCGTTCTGAGGTTTTCTCTACTGCTGAGGACAACCAGCCGTCGGTAGCCATCCAGGTTTACCAGGGCGAACGCGAATTCACCCGGGACAACAAGCTGCTCGGTAACTTCGAGTTGACCGGCATCGCTCCGGCCCCGCGTGGTCTGCCGCAGATTGAAGTTACTTTCGACATTGATGCCAATGGTATCGTGCATGTAACCGCGAAAGACAAGGGCACTGGCAAGGAGCAGTCGGTCAAGATTACCGGCGGTTCGGCGCTCAGCAAGGACGAGATTGACCGGATGGTTAAGGATGCCGAAGCTCACGCCGCTGAGGACAAGCAGCGCCGCGAAGAGGCTGAGACTCGCAACCAAGCCGAGGCGTTCGCCTACGCGATGGACAAGCAAATCGCTGACAACAAGGACAAACTGCCATCTGAGGTAGTTGACGCGGTTGAGTCCGATATTAAGTCCGTCAAGGATGCTCTGGAAGGCACTGACGCTTCCGCAGTTAAGTCCGCATTTGAGAACCTGCAGAAGAGTTCGCAGCGGATTGGTGAGGCGCTGTACGCTTCCAGCCAGGCTGAATCCAGCGCCGGCGCAGAGTCGGACGGGTCCAGCGAACCGGCTGGCAGCGACGATGATGATGTAGTTGACGCCGAGGTCGTTGACTAAACTTTGGTAGTGGGCGGCTCATCCTTAGGTTGGGCCGCCACACTGTTATTATCGCGCTTATGTTGAGCAGTTTTCGGGATTTTATTTCCGCTGCCGCCCCCTGGGTCACTGTCGCGGTAATCGCAGGTTATGCATGCGCGAGACCTGCGTTCGTTAAAAAATTATTTGACCAATTCTGGGGTGAACAACAATGACTGACGATCCGAACACCGGCGAAGCTCAATCGGCTGCAAACATGTCCGATGCGGAAGTAAGCGCCCGGATTCAAGGTCTCGACTTCGCGCCGACCGGCGACGACTTCGAATCCGATGAAGCCGCTGAGGGCGCTGCGGCGGCTGCTGCCGCTGGGGTGGCTCCTGGGTCTCCAGCCGGTGGGGAGGAGTCGGCGGCGCTCGCTGCGGCTAAGGCCGAGGCGGCTAAGCATCTTGACAGCTACCAGCGGAGCCAAGCGGATTACATTAACCTGCGCAACCGGACCACAAAGCAACTGGAAACTGCGCGGGCGGACGGCCGTGAGGATGTGTTGCGCGCGTTAATGCCGGTATTGGATCAAATTGAACGGGCGCGCAGTCATGATGAGTTGCAAGGGCCGATGGTGGCTATTGCCCAGCAGATTGACGATGCCTTAGGCCGGATGGGCTTCCAGCGCTTCGGCGCCGTGGGCGATGAGTTCAACCCCAACCAACATGAAGCATTAATGCATCGCACCAGCGCAGATGCCGAGAAAGAAACTGTGGAGCACGTAATTGACCCTGGTTATCTAAACGGCGAAAAAGTGGTGCGGCCGGCAAAAGTTGGCGTGGTCGGGCCAGAATAAGCATGGTCGGACCAGAATAAACGTGGTAGAGCCCTAGTAAAGCGTGGTTGGGCCCGAGTAAACGGGAGCCTCCCGGCGGTTTGCAGGTCTTCCCGTAAATTGCGTGCGTGGTCGAAACATTGGGATACGGAATAGGATTAACTTGTGGCGGCACAGGATTGGATCGAGAAGGACTTCTATAAGGAACTCGGCGTTGAGAAGACCGCCGATGAAGCCGAGATTAAGAAGGCCTATCGCAAGCTAGCGCGCAAGTATCACCCTGACCAAAACGCAGGCGATTCCAAGGCTGAGGCCAAATTCAAAGCGGTTTCGGAAGCCTATTCGGTATTGTCCGATAAGTCCCAGCGCGAAGAGTATGACCAAATTCGCTCTTATGCCGGTGGCGGGGCCAGGTTCGCGGGCGGCGGTTCCGGGGCTGGGGCAAGCTACGAAGACTTGTTTGGCGGGATGAACTTTGGTGGCTCATCGCGTCGGCGTACCAGTAGCAATCCGTATTCCGGCATCAACTTGGATGATCTATTCGGGTTTGGCGGGTCCAGCTTCGATAGCCAGTTTAATCGCTACGAAGATCAAATCCGCACCGGTAATCGGGGTGGGCACACCCGCCTGGATCAGCCCGGCCAAGACATCAACGCCGAACTCACCCTACCGTTCCGCACTGCGGTAGAGGGTGATACCGTGGAATTCGCAGTGGACGGTAAAACGGTCAAGACTCGGATCCCGGCCGGAACCAAAGATGGTGCCACGCTCAAGTTGCGAGGCAAGGGGTATCCCAGCCCCGGCTCGGGTCCAAATGGCGATTTATTGCTCACGGTTCATGTTGGGAAGCATCCGGTTTACTCGTTATCGGGCCGGAACCTGAAGTTGACTGTGCCAGTAACCTTCCCCGAAGCGGCTGCTGGGGCCACCATTGACGTGCCCAAGATTGACGGCAGCACGGTCAAAGTTCGCATCCCCGCTGGGACGCCAAGCGGGCGCACGCTACGGGTTAAAGGCGCCGGGGTGGTCACGCCCAATGCCACGGGCGACATGCTAGTCACAGTAAACGTAGTGGTGCCCAGCCACCTGAACTCGGAAGCCAAAGAAGCCCTAGCCAAATTCGCCGACCTAATCGGCAACGAAAACCCCCGCGACCAACTGATGCAAGATGCAGCTAAATAGACCGACCTTAAAAGCTTGTATTTTTTAGATCAGGTCGCCGTTTTTTCGCGTGGGTTTGGGACGAGATGCGAGAAAGAGCATGAGTGAATTGGCCGAGAAGGCCATGATCGGGTGCGATGACGCAGCAGATCGCCCAAAGACACCGAAAAAACCTAATCAACGATGCCATAGAGGCGATCGCCCGCATCGCCTAGACCTGGGACGATGTACGCCTTTTCATTCAGGCACTCGTCAACTGCCGCGACTACCACGTTGACATCGGCTCGCCCCTCCGTGGCCTGCTGTACAAACTCAATACCTTCGGGGGCGGCGAGCAGGCAGATGCAAGTGATGTCGGAAGCGCCGCGTTGCGTGGCGTAGTTGATGGCCGCAACTAGGGAACCGCCGGTCGCCAACATCGGGTCGAGTAAAAATACTTGGCGGCCGGTTAAGTCTTCCGGCATGCGTTCCGCGTAAGTAACCGCTTCGAACGTGGTCTCATCGCGGCGCAGGCCCAGGAAGCCCACCTCAGCCTCGGGTAGCAAGCGCATCATCCCGTCTAGCATGCCTAAGCCTGCCCGCAGAATCGGAATAACCACTGGGTATGGCTGCGCAATGCGCACCCCGGTGGTGGTGGTAACTGGCGTAGTGACTTCCCGTGGCTCAACCCGGATTTCCCGCGTCGCTTCATAAGCCAGCAAAGTTACCAGCTCATCTACCAGCAACCGGAACATCGGGGAGGGCGTATTTTCGTCACGCAACACGGTGACTTTATGGCTGATGAGCGGATGATGGGCCACATGGAAACGCATAGGCATAAGTTTAGCTTGTGGTGCAGACAATCCGGGCGGTGAATGGGGCTTTCCCAGCGGGTAATATCTCCGAGCGACAAGCAACCTGGGAACAAATCATGAGCTTGGCCCTCAGCGAGGCCAAAATTGCGATGCGGCGCGATGATGTACCGGTCGGCGCCGTTATCGTTGGTCCCGATGGCACGATGCTCGCGGCTGCCCACAATATGCGCGAGGAGCGCAGCGATCCTACGGCTCATGCCGAAATCCTGGCGATGCAGTTGGCGGCTGCGCGGTTAGCGGAAACGCGGAAAGACTGGCGGCTGACCGGCTGCACCGTGGTGGTGACTCTGGAACCGTGCGTGATGTGCGCCGGGGCGATTCTGGCGGCGCGAGCGGCCCGCATCGTGTTTGGGGCTTGGGACCCGAAAGCTGGGGCCTGCGGCTCGGTGTGGGATTTAGTGCGCGATGCCGCCGCCTTGCATCAAATTGAGGTCATTCCGCAGGTATTGGCACCAGAATCTGAAGCGCTATTACAGAGCTTCTTTAAAGCCAAACGGCACAATCCGGGGATCAACCCGGATTGATTTTCACGCGGTGACGATGGGAGCCGTCGCAGCCCCACTGGGGCTGCTTCCTCCCAAATCCCAACTGTATTGTGACCGGGCAAAAATAAATCCGGGGATCATCCCGGATTGATTTTCACGCGGTGACGATGGGATTTGAACCCATGGTGGCTTTGACACCACACAGCATTTCGAGTGCTGCACCTTCGGCCGCTCGGACACGTCACCATTTCGAACGAGTATTTTAGTGACGAACGATGGAAGAGTGGCGCTGGAGCGCACTACGTCGCACCGCAAGTGCGCTAAAAATATCACTTTCGAGTGAAGCGATTCTTATCGGAAGATAAGCGTTCGCTGTCGCGCGCTCGAAGGGATTCGAACCCCCAACCTTCTGATCCGTAGTCAGATGCTCTATCCGTTGAGCTACGAGCGCAGGCGATGCCGTGGGCAACGCAGCAGTTTTGCCGCCTGTATGAGTTTACACAGTTTTTGGTCAGAGGCAAATGAGGGGCACGCAGCGCGACTCGGAGTGGGAAGAAAAGCAGGGAAAAGGGCGGAGTGGCGCCTCTGGCGCGCATTTGTCCGTGGCTACCGGTAGATTTCAGAACGCAAGCTTTATGAGTCTGGGCGACGATGCGTTACGGCATCGTGCCTCGGCTGTTAAGTAGAAAACTGAAAGAGGAACCAATGCCTATCGCGACCCCAGAGGTTTACCAGGAGATGCTAAAGCGGGCCAAGGAAGGCCACTTTGCTTACCCGGCAGTAAACATCACTTCATCGTCCACCATCACCGCTGCTATCCAGGGTTTCGCCGATGCGAATTCCGATGGCATCATCCAGGTTTCCGTGGGCGGCGCTGAGTACGCTTCCGGTTCCACCATCAAGGATCGTATTGCGGGCACTCTGGCTTTGGCTGCTTATGCCAAAGAGGTAGCCAAGAACTACCCGGTCAACATCGCGCTGCACACCGACCACTGTGTTGAGAAAAACTTGGATAGCTGGGTAATTCCGCTGCTGGAGCTGGAAGCTGAGCAAGTTGCTCGCGGTGAAGACCCCACTTTCGTGTCGCACATGTTCGATGGTTCTGACATTCCGCTGGAGCACAACCTTGAGGTTGCCAAGAAGCTGCTGGAAATGTCCGAAAAGGCAAACACCGTACTGGAGATTGAGGTTGGCGTAGTTGGCGGCGAAGAGGACGGCCACGAGGCTGCGATCAACGAGAAGCTATACACCACCGCTGAAGACGGCATGAAGACCGTGGAAGCTCTGGGCCTGCCCGAGGTTGACGGCAAAGTTCGCTACCTCACGGCTTTGACTTTCGGTAATGTGCATGGCGTTTACAAGCCAGGTGCAGTCAAGTTGCGCCCCGGTATCCTGAACGATATCCAGAATGAGGTTGGCGCCAAGGTTGGTGAGAAAGATCCGTTCTACCTGGTATTCCACGGTGGTTCTGGCTCGACCCCGGAAGAGATTTCGCAGGCCGTTGACTATGGCGTCATCAAGATGAACATCGACACCGACACCCAGTATGCCTACACCCGCCCAGTAGTTGACCACATGTTCAAGAACTACGATGGCGTGATCAAGGCTGACGGCGAAATCGGCAACAAGAAGGCTTACGATCCGCGTGCTTGGGCCAAGGCTGGCGAGGCTGGGATGGCGAAGCGCATCGCCGAGGCTTGCGAAGAGCTGCGGTCCGCTGGCCACAAGATGCCCCAGTAAGGTCTGCCAAAGTAAGGCATGGCCCAGTTACGCGTGCCTCAGTAAGACAAGTTAAAAACAACTGTCATTCTGCGCAAGGACTTTGTCCGCAGTCGCAGAATCTAGTTAGGCTTCAGGTAAAGAGGCCTTAGATTCTGCGACTGCGCGCGGGATGACTTTTTTTATTGAACAATTTAGGTGAGTCGGAAGGTTATGCGTTATGCCCGCTGTGGTTTTGATTGGTGCTCAATGGGGTGACGAGGGCAAAGGTAAAGCCACCGATTTGCTGGGTGACCAAGTTGATTATGTGGTCAAGTTCAATGGTGGTAACAATGCGGGTCACACGGTAGTTATTGGCTCCGAGAAATATGCTTTGCATTTGCTGCCTTCCGGTATTTTGTCTGCCGGAGTGGTGCCGGTAATTGGCAATGGCGTGGTAATTGACCTGGATGTGTTATTCGAGGAACTAGATTTGCTCGAATCGCGGGGGATTGACACTTCGAAGCTATTAGTTTCTTCGCAGGCGCATGTGATAACTCGTTATCATCGCATTATTGACCAAGTTACTGAACGCTTTTTAGGTGCTCGGAAAATTGGTACTACTGGGCGCGGGATTGGCCCAGCTTATGCCGATAAAATAAATCGGTTAGGTATTCGGATCGCTGACTTATTTGATGAGAAAATTTTACGGGCTAAAGTGCATGGTGCACTGGACCAGAAAAACCCCTTACTGGTTAAACAGTATAATCGGGCCGCCATAGATGCCGATGCAATTACGGATCAATTATTGGTCGCCGCAAAACGATTACAACCAATGGTGGCTAACACTCCATTAGTTTTGAATAACGCTCTTGATGAAGGCAAAGTTGTGCTATTCGAGGGTGGCCAAGCGACGATGCTAGACGTTGACCACGGCACTTACCCCTTTGTTACCTCATCCAACGCAACCGCAGGTGGGGCGGTCACCGGGTCCGGGGTTGGGCCCACCCGGATAGACTCAGTTATTGGGGTAATTAAGGCATACACCACCCGAGTTGGTGAAGGGCCTTTCCCCACCGAATTGCACGATGAAGCCGGGGAATACCTGCGTAAAACTGGCGGCGAATTCGGGGTAACTACCGGGCGTCCGCGGCGTTGCGGTTGGTACGATGCGGTAATTGCGCGTTATTCGGCTCGAATTAATGGGTTAACCGATTTGCTGGTAACCAAATTGGATGTGTTAACGGGGTTAGAGAAGATACCTGTTTGCATGGCGTACGATGTTGACGGAATTCGATTTGATGAAATGCCGGATAATCAATCCGATTTTCACCATGCAGTTCCGATTTATGAGTACCTGCCCGGCTGGACTGAAGATATCACTAACGCCCGCACCTTGGCAGATTTGCCGACTAATGCGCGTAAGTATGTTGAATACCTAGAGAAAATCTCAAATTGCCGTATCTCCGCCATCGGCGTGGGGCCAGAACGGGACCAGATCATAAAAATCCACGACCTGATACCATAAACATGTGCTAATTGTTTGGACTTATCTGCACTAATGGCCGTCTGGTTTTGTCCCAGACGGCCATTAGTGTTAAGACCATCCCGGCGGAACACGCCACCGGGGGCTGGCTAGGCAGTTGACCTAGCGCTGAGCTGGAGGTAACCGTTGATCCACGAAATCATGGCCAACCTCGCAGCCTTGTCCGGGGCGATCGTAGCAGCAATCGCCCTAGTCAAGTTCCTTTCGGAACGAGACTGGTAAGGTTGCCGGTCGGGTCAGTCGATGTAATCGGCTGGCCCGGCCAACGGCTCGTAATTATTATGACAGGTGAGTTACGCGAAGTCCAACTTATTGAACAACGGGCAAGAGTGGGGTGCGGACACGATGTCCGATTAGCATAGTTTTTTCCGAATTTCGTGGGGGCTAAATCGGCGCGGCGCGGGCAAGTAACAACGGTGTAGTTTTACGATAATCCCGTGAGTCCTAAAGCACGCCGCGCTCATGCCATGTCACCCAGCCGCCCCCGGAAGTTCGGCTCCACGATGCAGAACGGTGGGTTCCTCTCCACCTTCGGCGCGTTGGCGTTAGCCCCAATTCCAGAGGCGCGACCGCAGGTGGCAGATGTGAAACCTCTGCCGCATCTGGTCGCGTTGCCCACCCCGGTCAGCCCAGGCGAGTTAGTTGCCCAGGCATGCCAGGCTTGGGGTGACGAGCTGCGGGATCAAATCGGCGGCAGCCCACAGAATGATATGCGCACGCTCGGCGCCAACATTTTGGAACTTACCACCGCGCATCCGTCCGGCTCGGCGCAGCTATTCGCGGGGCGCAGCACCCGGCTGTCCAGCCTGTTCCGGGATGAGCGGGCACTGTTGCACGCCATGTCTCAGGCAGACTTGGTGATGCAATACCTGGAAAACGAGGCCCGCACGCATGGCATCTGCACTCTCTACTTGGCCTCCGGCGTGGCTACCTGGATGGAGCAGCCTCCGGTAATTGAGCCAGATGCGGATGCAATGGCAGGTGGGGTCATAACAACCAACGATGAGGCAGACGGCTTGGACACTTTAGCCCAAGTTGCAAATCTCAATCACAACCTCAGCAGCGGCAGCAATTCCACCAAAGGCCTAGCTGACACCGCAGCCATCGAAACTTCGGCAGCCGTTAAGGCTAAGCGGGATGCGACCAAGTATCCAGTCCAAGTGCGGGTGCCCGTACTACTCCACCCGGTCACGCTAGAGCAGCGCCGCAACGGTGAGTTTGAACTCAACTTGGAAGGCCAACCGCAGATAAACCCGGTGCTGGCTGCCAAGATCCGGGCAGCAGGTGGCCTGCTGGACCCTGAAACCCTAGCCGAATCAACCACCTCGCCCAGCGGCTTCGCGCCGGTTGAAGCGCTGAATCGGATTGAGGCGCTCGGCGGCGCCGTGTTCCAACGGTTCGAACTAGTCCGCCGCTGCATCGTCGGTGCGTTTACCCATCCGGGTCAACAAGCGGCTGCCGACCTGGCACAACTGGAACCACAACTGGCCAAACATGAAGTGGTTAAAGCGCTGGCTGGCGATGAATCCGCTAGGGCGTCGTTAGGGAATGTGCAACTGCCAACGTTCCAGCCGACCGGGGCGCTAGGCAATCGGGGTGTGGGGGACCTCAGTCCGGCTGAGCAGCAAGCTCTAGTGGCTGTTCAAAGCGGAAAGCATCTGTTCTTGAACACTCCGATCGGCGCAGATTCCGAGGCGCTAGTCGCTGCTATTTTGGCCGATGCCGCCGCGCAGGGCAAGTCAGTTTTGCATGTTTCGGGTCAACGCCGGGTAGGGGCAAACCTCAAAAAGCGGATGGCAGCCCAGGGTCTGGACGGCATGATTTTGGATGTCCCGGCCACTCCGGCCTGGCGAGCAGAGGTTAACCGGCGTCTGCTTAGCTCCATGACCCAAGAGGTGGAGGCGGATGTCGAATTTGCCAACACCGACGAGTACATCGGGGTCTTCACCCAACTCGATTCTTATGTTCATGGCCTACACCGGACCCACGAGCCGTGGGGCGTTTCGATCAACCAAGCTTTCCATCAGGTCGCAGCTCTCACTGCTGCCGAAGCCCAAACTACGGTACGGTTCGCCCCAACCGTGCTCCGCTCACTCAGCCTCGCTACCCGCGAGCGGCTCAACACTGAGCTGGCCTTGGCCGCTCAAACCGGCGCGTTCCAGCCCGAGATCGTGAATAGCCCCTGGTACGGCGCCAAAGTTGCCGACCATAGCCACGCATTGGCCGCGCACAATCGGGTGACCCGGCTCTCCCAAACATCGCTACCGATGCTGCTCGAGCGCGTCGCCTATATTTCAGAATACTGCGGTCTCGGCGTCGCCAATACCCTCAACGAGTTCGGCGAATTGTTGACCATGCTCGGCGGTATGCGCGGCACGCTGGACATTTTCCTGCCGCAAGTGTTCGAACATAGCGTGGCCGAGTTGGTAGTTGCCACGTCTGCTCGCAAAGAACGGGCTGAGAAACCCGATTCGCCTGGTGCGCTTGCGACTCGGCGGCTGCGGAAGTACGCCCGCGACATGATCCGTCCAGGCGTGCGAGTGAACGATCTCAGCGCCGAGTTGGCCAAAGTCGAGGCACAACGCCAAGTTTGGGCGCAGTACGCAGTTCGCCCCAGCTACCCAGTGCTACCTCCGGGCTTAGGCGCGATTGAAGAGTTGTACGAGGCAGTCCAAGTTGACCTAGCCGCGCTAGAAGACATCATCGGTGCTGGTTCTTATGCCGGGGCCGGGGAGCCTGGGGTGTCAACTACTGCCGGGTTATCGTTAGCTGACTGGTCGCTGCTGGAACTCAGCTCCCACATCAACAACTTGGCTGCCGACACCGCCGCCCTGGAAAACTTGCCTTCGCGCGAGCGCGCACTCAACCAACTGCGCCGCCACGGCCTAGGCGATTTGCTGGACGATCTCACCGAACGCCAAGTTCCCGGTGACCTGGTGGCCGCTGAGTTCGACTTGGCCTGGTGGGGTTCGCTGCTGCAAACTCTGCTCGAACAAGAGCCGGTAGTCGCTCAGACGAGTGCCAGCCGCTTAGTCGCGTTGACCGATCGCTTCCGCCAACTCGACACCGCATATGCCGAAGCTAGCGGCAATCAAGTAAATGTGGCCGTCCGCAGCCGCATCCGAAATGCGTTAGCTAACGGGCAACTAGCAGACCTCTACAGCACGCTGGTTGCCGAGTCGGTCCCGCCGGTTAAGGATTTGTTTGGCTACTTCGGCCCGGCAATCCGGCTACTGCAACCGGTAATGATGGCTTCGCCTTCGCTGGTACCGCATCTGCTCCCGGCTGAACAGAACATTGACCTGCTGGTGTTAGATGGGGTGCAAAGCCAAAACCAGGCCGAGTTGATCTCTGCCATCGGGCGCAGCCGCCAAGTCGTGGTAGTTGGCGATCCCCAAGCCGCCAGTGGCAACGCAATCCCGGCGCTGGCCCAAGCGCTTACCCAGGTTGACCTGCCAGCTAAAGCCGCTCGGCGCGATGGGGAAGTAACTCGCCTGCTCGCTAATCACGGGTATTCCGGCGTGCTGCATGGGGCCCCGCTGCCGCGCTCGGCTGCCGCGCTGCACTTTGAAGTAGTTGACGGGCGCGGGCCGGTCAGCTCCGAGTCCGATGCTGTGGAGGCGCCCGAGGCCGAGGTAGTCCGGGCCGTCGAGTTGGCAGTTGATCATGCTCGCTATCGTCCGGCCGAGTCGCTCGCCATCGTCACGTTGACTCAGGCCCATGCCGAAGCCGTGGCGGCAAAGTTAAGTGCAGTTGTCGAAGCAGACCGGTCGCTAGCCGGTTACTTTGGCCCCAACCAACCCGAGCCGGTAGTGGTCTGCGCTGCCAACAGCGTATCGGGCCTGCATCGTGACGCTGTTATTTTCTCGGTCGGCCTCGGTCGTACCCCGCACGGTAGGGTGCTGCATGGCTTTGGCCCGCTCAGCAGCGAGCGCGGCGTGGCCCTGCTTAACGGTGCAATTGGTGTCGCCCGTAAGAGGATGCAAGTGTTGAGCAGTTTTGGCGTGGATGATCTTGACGCCGAACGTATTCACGGTGAGGGTCCTACCTACCTGTTCGAGTTGCTCTCCCTGGCAAACAAGACCCGCACCTCCAGTTTCAGCCGCTCCAAGAACCTCAGCAAGGGCATGTCCGAGAGCGATTCTCCGCTGCTGACGGAGGTCGGCACCCGGCTGCAACAGCGCGGCTACCTGGTCGAATACAAGTTCGGCTGCCGTGGCGGCGTTCGCATCCCGATGGTGGTGGGCCACCCTACCGTGCCGCAAGAGCGCTTGGTTGCCGTGTTGGACGATGGGCCCGATTACGCTTGTGAGTCGAACCTGCGCACTCGGGACCGGCATCAACCGTTCGACCTGGTCAACCTGGGTTGGGCAGTTACGCAGGTTTGGTCGGTCGCAGCGTTCTTGGATCCAGATGCCGAAGCCGACCGGATTGCCGAGTTGGTTGAGGCTGCGCTGGTTGAGCGGTTATCCGCTCGCACTGAAACTGCTCCGGTTCCGGTAGTGCCGCCAGCAGCGGTTGCCGCAGCTTTAGAAAGCCCGATGCCGACGCTCACTGAGTTATCGTTCCCGGAACCATCCTTAGTGGGCCTGGCTACTGCTGAGCTTTCTGTGCCGACGGCCAGCGAACAGTCGGTGTACGGGGCTTGGGAAGCGCCGCTGGAAAACCCGGTGGTCAATCGGAACAACTCGTTACCGGAAGGATTCTACGCTCCCTTGTCACTTGACATCTGGCCTTCCTCGGAGTCAGTCCTAGTGGCTGAAGTAGTTGCTGACGTAACGGCTGACTTGGCCCCGGAAGTTCAAACTGCACCTGCGCAGCCGGAAATCCAACTAACTGACTACATCGCCCCAGTGTTACTGGCCGAATAGTCCGCTAGTCTCCGGTGCCCACACCCACCCACCACACTGCGCCCGGTTCCTCGGCAGGGGAGCCGCAGGCGCAGTTTTGTGGTTCCGGGGCTGCCGGCGGGCGCAAGAAACCGCGGCGGGCTATCCGGGTAGGCAACGAGAAAGAGATCGTGCTTGGTTCAACGCCCGATGATGTAGATGCGCCTTCGCCCCAGGCCACTCAGGGTGAGAACGATGAGCGGCTAAAGCGAGAAGTCCCACCCCACTGGTGAGAAGCTTGCAGCCCTCCGACCAAAGGCCATCATCTTCTACACCCCCAACTAAATTAGTGAGACCTACCTGTTGAGTGTCGGGATTAGTAACGTTATAGGCCATTTAGCGTTACCGAGCCCGACACTCAACGGGTGTAATGCAAATGGCCCCCGGAGTGGAGGCCATTTGCATTTTTAACTAATCGTTGTCGCGGCGTTTTCTCAGGGTGAGGGCGGCGCCGGTGGTTAGGCCAGCGGCAGCTAGTATCAGCAGCCCGGTATTGACGCCAGTCCGGGTCATCTTGCTCCGAGTCACGCGGATGCGGTCGCGGAGAGTGGCCGGTGCAGCGGAGCCATCCAACCCAGCAGCAGGATTGTTACCGGAGTTGGTGTTGGTGTTAACAACACTGTTCTTCTTGTCGAGGCCCAAGATAGCGTTGCACTTCTGCTGAGCATCGGTTTGAGTGGTGTCTTTGTTGTTTTCCAATTTAGCATCAAGCTGGACAATCTTTACCACGTCGCCCTGCCAAACTAGAGTCTTGTTGTAGGGGCAGCCGATGTCCACGCTGATCTGGTAGGTAACGTATTCACCGACATTCAGGTCGCCGATGTTGAAGTGTACCGAACCGTACCAGTAACCGATTTGACCAGTGTCACCTGGCAACTCCGTGGCAAACTCTGCGGCGGTGTGGTAGCTGGAAGTTTCCGCCAAAACTGCCACACGGTAGTTGAAGCCTTCTGAGCGGAGCAGATCGTCAACTTTGGCCTGCACCCCAACGGCCTTATCGGGTCCGTTGTTTTTCACGGTCACGTTCAACGTGATGGTGGCGGTGCCTGCCCCAGCCGAATCGGACGAAGCGCCTTGGGCCTCAGCGGTCTGAGCATCAATCACGATCTGGACATCGGTCGGCTTCGGCTGCAAAGGCGTAGCAGTGACGGAATCAGAATTGTTGCCGGGGTTCAAATCTTGAACGGACGGGCTGGTGATGCTGGCGCCGTTGGTGATTGGTTGGCCGACCCCCTGGGCATTAACCATATCTTTGGAAACCACTACCCGCAGGCTGACTACTCGCTGGTCACCGGGGTTGAGGGTAGCAACTGGGCAAGTGACGGTGCGGCCATCAGCGGAAACAGTGCAGCTCGACCCCTCAGAGGAGAGGAAGGTCAAACCGGCCGGCAACACGTCAGTAATCACTGCATCAGACACCGGCCAAGGCCCATCGTTACCGACAGTGAATTGGTAAACCGCTTCACCCGAGGCCACGAAGTCGTTGTAGGCCGGGGTGGTGTTGGAAACCAATGCTGCTTTGAGCCACAGGTCAGCCGAGGGAACTACGGTCAACGGGGCGCTGTCCGTATTGTTATCGGTATTGGGATCAGCAGTGCCAGCAACCGAGTTAGCGGCATCGCCAGACTTGATCGCAGCCGACAAAGCACCAGCGTAACCAGCCGGAACATCCGTCGGCACATAAACCGTAGCCACGAGCGGCGAGAACTGGGCGTCAGCGGCCCAATCGGTATTGCCAACCGAGGTGCAGGTGATTGAATACTGCGTGCCCGCCCGATAAGCACCAGAGGTGACCGATGAGGTCCAAGTGCCAGCAGCCAAATCAGCAGCGGAACCGTCGGGTGCTCCAGGAGCGTTCCAGGTACATGCCAAACCGGCGGGAACAGTGACGCTGGTGGGCAGCATTCCAGCGGGGAAGGTGACCGTAGCGGCAACGTTAGTGGCCGTGGAAGGGCCGGCGTTGCTAAGGGCTACATTGAACGATGCCGACGTACCGGGCTGGATGGGGCCGGAAGATGCCGCAGTAACCACCGCAGCCAAATCAGCCGAACCATTCGGCGCCAGAGCGGCAGTTGTCGCCGAGTTGTTGTTCGGAACAAAACCACCTACGCCGCCATCAGTAGTGATGTCACCATCGGTGTTTACCCCGGTAGCGTTGGTGCTGGATACCGTGGCTGTGTTTTCAATCGGCGAACCGGCGGCGGTAGAGGCCACCCGCACGGTTACATTAGCCACTTGCGCAGCCGCAGCCCCGGCAGGTAGCGAGGCAAAGTTGCAGGTCACCGTACCCACCGGGTTTTGCGAACAGCCTGTGTTATCCACCGAAACGAAGGTCAACCCAGCCGGTAAGGCATCGGTCGCGGTGACGTTTGTTGCCACCGACGGCCCGTTGTTGGTAACCACGATGCGGTAAGTGGCCAAGTTGCCAGCCACAAACTCGGCAGCCGGGGTAGTTAGCGTTTTGGCGACTGCCAGGTCGGAATGAACCGCCGGGGTAGAAGTATCAGAATCGGAGTTGTCCGCCGAGTGATCAGTGCATCCAGCGGCGGCGGTACAGTAAGCCCAGGTGAGTGACGGATCACTGGTCTGGTCGGGGCTAATTGAAACCGGGTTCACCAAAGCACCAGTAGCGTCAGCAGCAACCAAAACAGTCACGTTAACTACTGCGGCATTGGCAGCCCCAGCAGCCAACGTATCGAAGGTGCAGCTAACCATTCCAGCCGATGCCGAGTCTTGCGAGCAAGCCGGGTTGTCAACCGACACGAAGGTCAATCCGGCAGGTAACACATCGGTAGCAGTGACATTAGTGGCCACTGACGGGCCATTATTGGTCACCTTGATCTGGTAGGTAGCCTGTTGGCCAGCGACGAAGTTAGCCAGGGCAGTAGTCAATTCCTTGCTGACTGCCAGGTCAGCCTGGGTCGCCACAGTCAATGACCCACTATCAGAGTTGTTAGTGGCATCTTGGTCGTAAACGCTGACCTGAGTGGGGTCACTGCTGTTGTTGCCCATTAAGCAAGTGCCGGTGGCACATGGGGTTGGCCCATTTGCCGCACCCTTGGCAGTGACATCCTGCGTGCCGGACTGCACGTTAGCGCTGAATGTGCCGGTTGCATCAACCGGGGTATCCGCAGGCACCCACAGCGCTGCCGAGATGCTCCCTTGACCGCCATTGGGCCACGGTACCCCCGGCTCTTGGGAGCACTTCATCGCATAACTGACGTTGGCAGCATACGGAGCAGCCTGGATGTCAGCCGTAGCAGTTGAGGTCCAAGTCATCGCGTTACCAGAGGCAGTGCCGGTGGTTTGATCCATCGGAGAGGGGAAGCCAGCCGGGGCTGCCCCCACCCAACTGCAGGTCACCATCGGGCTACCGGAGTAGAACGGCACGGTCACGCTGGTTGGCGTCATCCCGGCGGGGAAGGTAACCAAACCAGAAACGTTGGATGAAGCGGATTCGCCCTTGTTATTCACATTAGCCGACACGTTAACCGAGGAACCGGCCAGAACTGGGGTAGTCGGCACGGCAACCGCGACCGCCAAGTCAGCCCGTGCGCTAACAGTTACCGCAACAGGCAGGGAGGTGTTGTTGCCGCAGGTGGTGTCAGCCAGGCTGGCGCAAGTTGGGTCTAGCGCCTGGGAACCGGCGGTTACCGTGTTGCTGGCCGTCACGGTGCCATCGGAGTTAGTGGCGTTACCGGCGTACTTGTCTGCCGGGCTCGGGTTAAGCAGATCGTCGGCGATCGTGGCAACCACGTTGATGGTCACGCTCTGACCGGCGCTCAACGCCCCGTTAGGAACCATAGCCAAGGTAGTTGGGTCTTGCACCGGGGTACCGCCCAAGCATGCGATGGCGCTAGCGGCACTCATCGGGCTGTTGTAGCTGGTGCCAACCGGCAAAGTGGAAGCAGGCACGATGCCAGTAAGGTCAGTGACCGGTGAGCATTGGGCCTGGTTTGCCGGGTCATTCAGGTTAACCGTGAAACCGGCGGGCAGCAGGTCAGTGAGCACCACATGTTCTACGCCCGATGGGCCAGGGTTAGTTACGGTGAAGCTGAAGCCAACTTTACCGCCAGCATTAGCTGCCGAGGTAGAAGCGGTCTTAACTACGGAAAGGTCGGCTTGTTCCACGATGTCAATGGCAGCCATCGCCGATGCGGTGGCGCGACCAGTGGAGGTGTTACGCCCGCCGGATGCGCTGAGCGTAGCCGAGTTGGCATTGCCGGTGGTAACCATAGCCGTTGCAGGATTACTGATAATGGGCAGAGCCTGATAAACGCCCCCGCTGCCGTTGGCAGTTGTTGAAGTGGCTACGGCCACGTTGCGCACCTGCTCGGCGAAGGCATCGCCCAGCGGATACATGTCATTGGCGTTTTGGTCAATGATGCCGGAGATGTTGATGACTGCCGGTTGGCCCATATCGGGTACGTTGATGGAACTAGTACTTGACAAGGCGATGGCATTGTCCTCTGCGGCAGCCGCTGCGTTCGGGTAGTTGGCAGCGTAATAATAGGTGCCATCTTTGCTAGGTACGGCATAGGCATACCGGGTAGTGCCGGTTAGGCCATGTACAGTGCCCAGGTTGCAGCTCACAGTCGAGGAGTTCCATTGCAGCGCAATGCCCGATGCATCGGTCTGCCCATTCGGATACGGGGTTTGCCCCGAAGTGCCGATGGTGCAAGTACCAGAGGTAGTAGAAACGTTAGTAGCGGTAAAGCCAACGGGCAGCGGGTCAGACAAGGTAACCGATTGGGCATCGGCGTAGTTGGCGCCGCCCGCAGCAATGGCTGGAACAGCTCCGGTCAATACTGGCGACCAGCCACCGCCGTTTTGCTCAATCACAATGTTGCCATTGGCATCAAGTTGCAGCGGCAGCGCGTTAGGCACTTGCACAGTGACTTGGTAACTGAAGTTGCCGCCAGCTACCCAAGCCTCATGGTTCCCAGTACCAACCACGGTGGGGCAGTTGGCGCCGGTGTTCGCTTTATTGCCGTCAAAGCAGGAAGTGCTACCTGGATTTTGCGGAATTGCATTTTCCGGGGTCTTGGTAACTTGCAATGAGGTTAGCGCCGAACCGATGTTGATGGTGGACGGATCGGTGTTGTTGTTGCAGCCAGCCGCACCGTTGACAGTATCGCAAGCGGGGTTGCTGGGAGCGGTGGCACCCTGGGAGTGAGTCGGGTCATTGGGATCATAAGTGGACGATGACACCGTGAGGGTATCAGCGTAACCACCGGCAGTATCAGTGCCGGGTACGGTTACCCCGAATAGCAACGAGGCAGTGTACTCCGGAGGCAGGGCGGGAAGCGGGCATTGCAACTCGCGAGCGTTAACCGCGCAGGCAGGCAAGGTAGTGGCAGGGTCTGAGTTTGGATAAGGCGACCAAGGTTGGGTGAGATTTAATGGCACTTGAACTTGGCAAACGCCTATTCCATCATTATTAACATCCGGGCAGGCGGCCGAAACCGGGCCGGTGATTTGCCAATAAACCGCGCTCATATCGGCAGTCAGGTCAGCTTTGCGGTCGATCGAGAAAGTGACATCCTGTGCGGTGGAGGGGCCGTGGTTGGTGAAGGTCAAGTTCTTGATCCGAGCCGAACCAGGGCCAGTGTAATCGCCGTTGTAGCACGGGGTATTGGTGAACGCGCCGGGCGTACCTTGGCAAACTGTCAGGCTCGGGTTGTCCGAGGAGCCATCGGGCATGGTCACCACAAAGTTGGCTTCCAAGTCAGCGCTAGCGGTGACCGGGTCGGCTACCTGAGCCATATTGTTTGAGCTTGATGGATCGGTGTACTTGGCAGCCGGACCGAACGCGATGGTGCCGGTATTTACTAATTGGCCGCTAACTTGATCAACCGACAATGCCGGGTCAATCTTGACATTCATCTGCACGGTAATGTCACAGCCGCCGATCATGTCATGTGGCAGGGTGCAGGTGACGGTATCGCCAGTAGCAGCAGTAGTGGAGGTGGCTGCTTTGGCATGCGCCGTGATGGCGCAGTAACCGGCTGCGGCTACCCCGGCGATGCCCTTGGTTGGGTCTTGCTCCGTGTATGTGAAGTCGGGGTTCGCGGAACCATCCGAAACATCAATCAGTTTGAACGGCATGCCGTTGGGATTGGATACCAGTTCCACGGCGTTAATGGCGGGCACAGTAGCGTTTGCGGCGTTGCGTGCAACCGTCATCAGTGGCGGATTATCCACATCAAGGCTCACGCCTGCTGGCAAGGTATCAGTCAGGGTAGGAGTGGGCGCATTAACGCTGTAGTTGGTGGCGGGCTGTTGCATTTGACCAGCGGTAGGCGAGTTGTGTACCACGCCCTGAGTGATCGCGGAGTCATCTGGCAACGTCAAGGTGGCCTGGCCCTTGCAGTACGCTTGATAATCCGTAGCAGTCCCGGCAGCGAACGCCCCGGCCTTGGCAGCGGCATCAGATTTCGCCAATGTCCAAGCCGATCCATCAAACATGGTCGGTGCGGAACCGTCCGGGCAGGTCGGTAGAGCCGTCATCCGGAATACATAAGTCTCTTTACTGCCAGCGGTGAACTGGGTGCCGGACTTGATGCCGTACGGGTAAACTCCGCTGTTCAGGTTGTAGTTGGGTTGAGTACCTTCGGGGACCGAAATCTTGTTCAGGCCCAGATCAACCTGAGGCGCACCCGACATAATCCAGGTACCCGAGTTATTGCTGAGGTTGGTGTCGCAAGTACCCGTGTTGCACTGGTAAGTGCCGGTGGTTACTTGGGCGTTTCCGTCACTCACCTGGGCCGTATTCGCAATGGTCAGGGAGCTTTGACTGGTGAAATCTTGAGTCGACTTCAAATTGATGGTCAAAGTAGCGGTGGTGCCAGCAGGTAGGCCGCCAGTCCAGGTGCCGTCCCAAGTGCCATCGTTAAGGTTTTGTACCGCTGGCCCCAGCACACATGGCATCGGCGCGGTGTCGGTAGTGGCATAGCCGTCAGCACTACTGGGGACGGTGCAGGCATCGGACAAGTTTTGTGTGGTTACTTGCGAGGTGGACAGAATGTTTCCAGCGCCATCGGTAACCGGTACCGTAATCGCCGGGCTGTAAGTGATGGTGCCAGTCGGTTGGTTGGGCGTGGCATCGCCTGCGAATGGTTGCAACAGGGCGCCAGGGAGCAACTCATTAAGTTGCACACCGACCGCCGTGGAAGGGCCGGGGTTGGTAACGGTCACGGTATAAGTGACATCGGTACCGGCGGCAGGCAGTGAGGTGGTACTCCCAGTCTTGGTAACCGAGAGGTCATACTGTGGAGTCACGTTGATGGCGGTGGCACCCACACCGGTGTGATATTGGTTGCTACCGGCATCGAGCGGGCCTACGTTGTTCAACGGAGCTGGGTCAACAGTGCAGGTTGAGTCAGTGTTGCAGTTGTTAGTACCCGCGCCACTGATGCCAGCGGCGAAGTTGTTGAGGTAACCATTACCGCTGAACGATGGGTCCACGGTGCCACGGATCGTGTAGCTAACACTGGTGCCAGCCGTACCGGGGTTTTGCGAGTTGGCGTACAGGGTGCCAGCCGTGCAGTGCAGGGCAGTGCCCCACAATTCGTTAAGGCTGCCATCTGCATTTTTCGCAAAATTCGCTACCGGGGCATCGCAAACGCCCGAACCCGCACTTGGCGTTACGGTGATGGTGTTATGTGAGCAATCCGAAACTGGATTCGCCGGATCGGTACCTGCTGTACAGCCCACAACTTGGGTCCACACGGTGTCATCCAACTGGATGTTTTGAGCATCGGACGGGCCAAAGTTGGTCATGGTGACCGTCCAACGCACCCGGCCACCCGAGGTGACCGACGGGGTATTAGCCGTCTTGGTCACGCGCACATCGGCAGCGGGCTTAGCCACTGGGAAGGTGTAGGTGCCGGTGTTGTTACCCGGAACCGGGTCGGTGGCGTACGGCGCCTGGACGGTATTGGTCACCTGGGTGCCCTGGGTCAGGCCAGTGCTGAGGGCACCCACCATCCGTACGGTGGCGGAGGTGTTTGCGGGCAGCGATTTGACGGTGCAGCGCACGCCCGATGCCGAAACCGCGCCGCAGGTGGCGCCGCTGGCTGCCACGGTATTAGCGGGTGCGTTGCTAGCCAGCGCGGTGGTGATGTCTGCCGAAGCCAAGGTGGCCGGGAAAGTGACGCCATCGGCCAGCGGATTCAGGATGTCGTTGACGGTTACGTTGGTGGCATCAGATGGCCCGGTGTTGGTGACCGTGGCTGACCACGCGACCAAGCAGCCTGGAACCAGGTTCGGTACCGGATTGCCGTCCGCGTCCAACACGGGGTTCTCGTTGGAGTCCAAGAGTACCTGCGAAACTAGGTACGGGGTGCCCTGCTTGGTCAGTTGGCCAAACTTTGGGTCGGAAGGGTTGGGGGCTGCCGCGGGCGCACTCGCGTAGGCCGCATCGGACGGATTTGGCGCATCATCATTGTAGGCAACCGAACCGGCGCAGCCAGCGGGGATGGTGCCACCGGGGTAATCCCTGGCCACCGCGGGGAGGGCTGATTTACCCGCCACCAAGTCAGATGACTTGGTTAACGCCAACGTGGCAGTGGAAATATTGTTGGAGGTTTGCGGGTCGTACCAAGGGCTTGAAATCTGAGCGGTGTTGGTCAGCGAAGACAAGGTTGAGTTGTTGCTGCTAACCCCGTTAGCGGCAGTCTTGCCAACTAAGACAACCTTGAACGGTACATTGGCGGGGAAGCCGGCAGTGCCAGTGCAGCTAAATTTGCCGGTGACCGGAGGTAACGCAGTCACATCGTCGCCCAAGTGGTAGGCGATAGCTGGGTTGCTGTTACCCCACGTACAGGTGACATCACCCGGCAGGTTGGAATTGCCCGCATCAATCACCACATTGGTCCAGTCAGCCGGGATTACGTCACTGACCGTCACGCTCTGACCTGCGGGTACGGCCTGGGGGCCGTTGTTGATAATGGTCAACGTGGAGGTGATGGTGGCGCCTACTGCGGCAGATGGGGTGGCGTTCATCGTTTTGGTGATGGCCAGGTCGGAGCCGGGCGGCTGGGTGATGGTGGTACAAGTGGTGTACTGGTTGTTGTTGTCGATAGTTCCCCCTTGGCCGTCTGTGGTTTTGCCCCAGCCAACCATGGTGTTGGCTTGTGTAGCGCCATTAGTAATAGTGCCAGCCATGCTGTCAATGGACGATGAAGCCACGATCCCGGTATTGCACAAGCCTTTATGCGGCTGCTGAGTAGCATCGAGGTATTGCACCAAGCTGGGGCTGCTGGCGCTGGCATCGTCGCTGCTGCCGGTAGAACCTACCAAGGTGGTATCGTTCTTTACCGTCAAAATCAGGTTAATCGCAGCGGTTTGGTTCACTTTTAGGGTGCCCAAGTTGCAGGCGAGCACGGCGTTACCGGTGCCGGACAAACCGGGCATCGGGCAGTTTTGGCCTTTGAGTTGGCCACTCAGGATGGTGGCGGAGACGTAGGTGAACCCGGCTGGGACTACGTCGGAGATGGTGGCGTTATCGGCGGTGGAAGGGCCTTTGTTGGTGATGTTCAGTTGGTAAGTTACTGGCATACCGATTTGCAGCGAGGCCGGGGCGGCCGGGCTGATTTGGTTCTTGACGATTTCCATGTCGGAGTAGCGTTGCACCTGAACGGCCACGGTCGCGTTGTTGTTGGAGTAGTCGTTATCGGGCGTGCAAGGCTGACCGGCGGCATTGGTGGTTTGGCCCTGGGGGCAGCTCATCATGGTGGCGGTGCTCAAAGCTGCACCCTGCGGGGTATCAGCAGGCACAAACATGCTGATAGTTGCGGTAGCAGTCTGGGCGGGCGCCCAAAGCGCATCGGGGTACATCGCCGGATCTTGCACGCAGCTAATAGCCCATTGAGTTGAGGCGTTGTAAGTAGTGTTGTTGACATAGTCTGCTGGCACAGTTGCCGAGTTGACCATCGAACCGTAGTACCAAGTATCAGGGGTGGGTTGCGCGCCTTGGCCCGCCTCGAAAGCTTGCAGAGCAGTATTAAACGCGGACGATTGCGGTGGCCAGAACCCTTGGAACGATTTGGCAGTGCCACCTGGCCCGCTAGCAGCCGGGGTAAGGGTGGTGGAACCGTCGCTGTTAGTGGTGACGGTGTTCCAGGTGCACACGTTGCCCATCGCGTTGATCTGCGTGGGGATGAACCCAGCCGGGAGGGTCATGGACGGGTTGGTGTTCAGGGCGGATGAAGGGCCGTTGTTGGTGCCCACAGCAGTATATGTATAGGTAGCACCGGCAGCTACGTTCTTAGTGCTGGATACCAGGGTAACACCGAGGTTCGCTTGAGTGGTCACCGCGATGGCGGTAGTGGTGTTGGTGTTATCGGTGCCGTCGGGGTCGTAACCCATGTCGCCTGCGGTGGCCGAGTTAGTGAAGGTTGAGCCAGCAGGTAGGTCGGCTGGGGTTTGGATGTAGAGGTGAACCGGGATACTTGCCCCCGCCGGCACCAAACCAACTCGGCAGACAAACTGAGTAATGGGCAAGGGGTTGCCGTTGGCATCTGGGGTGACTGCAGGAGTGCCGGTGCTGCCATTCACATCTTGCCAACCCCACGATTTAATGGGGTTAAGCGAAGTCCACCCGGATTCAGTTACCACATTGGCAGGTGGGCTGGCCGGAGCCGGTGCTGGATAAGGTGCGGTGGGGCCAAAGTCGCCCCGAGGTACGGTTACGGTGCCACCCGCATTTGGGTCGCTAACTACTGTGCCATCGGGCAAAAGAACCTTCCCGAACAATGGCGGAATGGTGCCACCTTGATCAACCGGCATTTGGCAGCCGATGTTGGTGGTTTGACCAGCAGCGTTGAAGGTAGCATCGTTCAAGCCCTGCTTGATAACTTTGCCGGTGTTGTCAACTTGGTTGCGAGTTAAATCTATGCTCAGGCCATCGAGTAATATGTCGGTGAAGATGCCGTGGCTGATAGAGCTGGGGCCTTGGTTGATGATGGTGTACGTGAAGCCAAGTTGACCGCCCGCATTCACACTGTTGGAATCTGGGGTCTTGATGATCTTGAGGTTGGCTTGCTCAAACAGGTCAACATAGGCGGCAGCCCAGACAGCGGCTTTGGGGCCGTTGGCATCGGGCGTGGTGGAATTGACGTTGACATAGTTCGGCACATACTGGGCATAGTTGTCGCCGGTGGTGCCATCAGCGTTGAGGTACCAGTTGTTGGCTTCTGGGTCTACCTTGCCGCTCACGGTAATTACCGTGGGGGAGACGATGCCATTGCCGCGGTAACCAGGTACAGTACCCAAGTTGCAGTTCACGGTATAGACGGTCTCGGTGTTGGCATTGCCCGATGCAGTGTGGTAACCAGCTGGTGCGGTGCCGGTTCCAGTTAGGGCGGCAGGTTGGGTGGCTAAAGTGCCATCAGAATTTAAGACTGGCGGGTTGAAGGTGCCGTCAGTGTTCTGTGCTACTAAATCATTAGCGGCCAGGCGCACGTTATTGGCAGTCGGCACCAAGGTAACCGGCCAGGCTTGGGTTTTGCTGCTGTCAACACTGCAACTGCCGCCCTGCGGCTGGGAAACGCTCAGCGGCTGGAAGCCGAGTGGCAGAGTGTCGGTCAAGGTTACGCCGTTGGCGTCGGAGCGGTTGGCAGCGGTGACATCCACCCCAACGGTGATTTGGTAAACGAATTCGCTACCGGAAACGAAACTGGGCCAGCAGTCCGCACCAGCTGGGCAGGTTCCGCCCTCAACTACGCCAGGCGCAGGGGGAGCACTAGTTTGGGATACCCACGGGTTGGGCTTGGTATTAACCGGAACCTTGCTCACTTGTAAGGTGGTAATCTGAGCGGTGATTACCGCGCAAGCTTGGGCAAAGTTGTTGGAGCCACCGGCGGTCATCGCGGTGCAAGCACTGCCGTTCGGTACAGGATCAGTTGCAGCAGGAGCTACATCATCGGCGGTGTCAGCTTGGCCGTCCGGGCCTAAGTCGCTGGTCAGGCTATACGCGTTGATCTGCTCGGGATATGCACCGGGTTGCACGGAACCGGAGGGGGAAATGTAACGCGCTACCGCTATGCTGTCACCGGGTTGTAAGTTCAACGGGTTGGACAGTTCACCGTCCAGGTTTTTTGAGGTATATAGCGCACACTGGAATTCTTGAGGATATGCGGTGCAGTCGCCGTAGATCGGGGTGGTGGGGCTGCTCGCAAGCGTGAACTGCATGTCTGCCCAGTCGTAAGCGGGGAAGCTCCGCACGATGTTGATTTGCACGCCCATCGCAGTGGACGGGCCGTTATTGACGATGGTGAAGTTCTTGATGAACAGGCCACCTGCCGAAGCGCTGGTACGGCTCGGATCGGGCTGATAGGTTCCATTTGCTAAGACTGGATTTCCGTTGCTATCTAAGAGCGCGGGGGTGAGGCTAGCATTGGTGACTTGGATGTCAGCCTGGTTAATTACTTCACTGGTGGCCGAGGCAACGTTGTTGCCTTTGACTTGGTCAACTTGGCTTTCATCCGAATTAGACACGGTAGCGGTGTTAACCACCTGAGCGCCTAGGGGCAGCCTGGGGTCACCGGCTACTGGCAGCGGGAAGCTGATGATCGAGTTTGCGGGAGCGCCGATTGGATCGCCGTTGGGGTTGTTCGCATCGTAGAACTGGCAGGTTACGACCTGTTCGACATTGCTGGCCGAGTTGGGGTCATACGCTGGTGCTTGTACCGGGTCAGACGTGCAGCCGACCAGGTTGCCACCCAAGCCTGTGACGGCAGGTGCGGACATGCCGACTGGTAGCTGTGGGGGTACGCAAGGTGCTCCACTGCTGGCGCTGCAAGTTGGCCAATTGGCCGGGTTGATCGCGTGGTCGGATGATCCATTCCACTGCGGGCCGGTGTACCACAGGCCAGCGGGTAAGGTGTCAGTTACCAGAGTTTCGGTGGCACCGTTACCCGAATAGTTGGTAACGGTCATGGTGTACCAGCCAGTTTGGCCTGCTACTGCTTGATCTTGCGGTGGGCCTTGCTTAGTAATGCCCAGGTCAACCGGGGTAACGCCGCCAGTCAGCGTGGCTGAGTCGGAATTGTCAGCTTGTGAACCGGTGGTGTCAGTTACGGAAACTGAGTTAACTACTTGGTAGTTACTACCGAGGAATATGGCTGCAGAACATTCAGGTTCATCATCCTCATCGACACTAAAATCATCTACCCGGCAGGTGGCCGTGGCGGCTTTGGAAAGACTCAACTTGGACTTACCGGCAAAGTTATCTTCCGTTTCGTCGCTATATTCGCAAGTTTCGTCGCCAGCCTCGCAGGTTTCGCCACCTTCGGCAGCCAACGTGCGAGTGGGGATGAAGAAGTTGACCAGCGTGAACAGCGGGCCACGCCCACTGGCGCGGACCTCCTCGCCCGTGGTCTGGTCATCTGTATTCTGTTTCTGGTCCGTCTTGTCTTCGGTGGCCTGCTTGCTATCCGTGGTTTGCTGCTGGTCTACAGTTGACTCGGCAGTTGTTTCCTCATCAATATTTTCATCGTCCTGATCAGCGCCCGCCAATTGCTCATCTGAATTCAGTTCGGGAGTGTTACCACTAGCCTTAGGCAACAGATTTTTCAATAGGTTGAAGCGAGAGGGGGCTGGGGCAACCGGGGCGGGTGCCGGAGGGGTTGGGGTGGCATCCTGGGCCATTTTGAACAAGTCTTGGGTGGAGGTCATCGCGACCGTAATGGTCCAGGCATTTTCATCCCCTTTGGCGATACCATCATTTACCACGCCGCCCGGATTCTGGCCGGCATCGCTAGCGGTGCCAAGTTCGCAGGTCATGGTCACAGTGGGGCTAGTCGGTACGCCATTGGCGTCGGTGGTCAATAGTTGGGAGCTTTTGATTGGCGTTGCACCGATGGGGGTGAATCCATCGTCCATTAAACCCGTACTGTTGGGGACGCCCTGGTTCAAGCCTTGGCAATAACCCTGACTGGCGCTTTGCGTATTTTGAGTACCTGCTGGCCAATTGGAAGACCAAGCCGTGATGCCCTTTTGATCGGTAATGGTGATTACCGGGTAGTTATCGCCAGCCCAAGTACCATCGGAGTCGGTGTATGGCTGCAACAGTGCGGTGGGCAGATAGTCAGTCAGATCTACATGGGTGGCGGTGGAAGGACCGTTGTTCTTAACCTTGATGGTGTAAACAACGTTTGGATTGCCATAGCTGCCAGCCCCAGGCAGGCTGCTTTGCGCTACATTCTTGGTGATGGTGAGGTCGTACAACGGGGTGATCGGAACTGCCGAAACCAGCGCGGAAGCCACGCTGCCATCTTGATTCACTACTTGGTCAGGAAACTTAGCTGGATTATACGAGTTATTGCCGGGAGTGGGGTCATACATACAAGTGGGGTCATCGGAACACTGATCAAGGCCGTTACCGCTAATGGCCGAGGCGCCGTTAACAATAAAGGTTCCACCTGCTACTACATCCGAGTTCACCGTGCCGGTGATGGTGTAAGTGATGGACTGGCCAGCACTGGTAGTGGTAGGCGCGGCTAAGGTATTACCCACTACATTGCCCGATGCCTTGTCAATCGAGGCGCCGCAGGTAATTTGAGTGGAACCATCGGTGTTAGATACGGTGTTGCACTTGCCCTTGCTGGCAGTGACGGTCACGCCCGAAACCTGGTTGGTAACCTGATCGGTGAACGTGATGTTAGTGGCATCGGCCGGGCCGTTGTTAGTAACCGTAGCAGTCCAAGTGATGCGAGTACCAGGGGTTACCGGCAGTGTCGCCCCGGTGGTGGGGTCGGTAGGGGCGGTTTTGGTGACCACCACGTCAGCCCAGGGGCTGTCGGTGTTGATGGTGGCGGTGCCATTGTTGTTGTTTTGGTTGGCATCGGGGGTCGCGCTAGCTGCATTCGCGTTATTCACGATGCTACACGGAAGGTTCGGGTTGGCTTGGCACATCGCCGGGGTTGGCAACGTGGTGGCCAAGGTTCCGGTTACCACCATTGTCGCCTTAGCGCCGACCGCGAGAGTATCCATCTGGCACAGCGCCGAACTGGCGTTTTGGTTAGCAGCCGGGCAAGCTGCGTTGATGGTGGAGTTAGTGACCGGGTTGTTGTTCTTATCGGTCACCGTGATGCTGGGCGGCGTGCTACCAGAGGTAATGCCACCGGCGGATGGCACGCGCCAGCGCAAACGGCTATCAGTTGTCGAAGTGGTGCATTGGTAGTAGGTGGTACCAGCGGCGTTGAGGCCGACTGCATCTTGCACACCACAGAAAGCGCCGGGGGTGACGGCGGGGCTGAAGGTCGCGTAGTACGAGCCATCGGGGTTCGGCTGCAATACGTCAGCAACTTTGACGGCTTTAGCATCGGACGGGCCGCTGTTTACCGTGGTGATAGTCCAGACCACCGGGCAGCCGGCGATGGCTTTGCCGTATTGGCTAGGGTCAAAAGCGGGATCGTATAGCACAGTATTGGCCTCCGGGCAGCCAACCTGGGAGGTTTTCCCGGCCTTAGCAACTTTGGTAACCTGCAAATCGGCCGATCGGGTGACGGTGACCGTGTCCGTGGCCGAGTTATTGCCCTGGTTGGAATCTTGCTGATCTGATTTAACCGTGGCCGTGTTGGAAATGGCATAGCTACTGATATCAGTAGCGGATACCGCCCCGCTCAAAGTGATGGTCTTGGCATTGGCGGTGCCTGGCGCCACACTGGCAAAGTTGCAGGTCAGGGTCCCGCCGGTGGCAACCCCATTAGTTACGGTTTGCCCCGTAATGGTACAGCCGGGAGTTGAGGTGGTTACGCTGATCCAGTTAGCAGCAATCGCATCGGTTACCACAACATTGGTGGCAGTGTTGGTCGAAATGTTAGTGACTACGATGGTAGCGCCCAGGTTGCTACCAGCCGCTACGATGCCATTCTTGCCGCTAGTAGATTGCACGTTGCCGGGAACGTTTGTGTCGGGGGTGAAAATTTTAGTGATGCCCAGGTCAACGCCAGTGTTTTGCACTTGAACCGGGGTGGAGCCGAGCGGTAAGCAGCCCACATGAACCGGGCTGGTTAACCCTTGAGTGGTGACGCCCGAACCTGGGTTAACGTTGGCCGAGAGGCTAGCTACTACGCCTGCCCGCTTATCATCGTAACTGAGGCAAGCGGTGTTATTGATGCCGTTGGCAGCGGAACCGTCGCTATTAACTTTGACCTTGAACGAATACTGGAAGTACTTATAGGTGTCAACCGGACCGGGGGTTGCGGGCGGCATGGTGTTGGCATCGTCGCTTAGATTTACAACTACGCAACCTTGGGCATGCCCGGAGAACTGCTTTGCTGCTGCGGTGGAGCAGTTGGCATCGAAGTAAGCGCCGTCGTTGTCGCTGGGGTTGTCTGTCAAACCTTTGGTGCCCCATTGCGCGTTGTAGTAAGGCACAAACTGCATGGAGCCGGGCACATAAGTTGTGCCAGCGGGGATGGGGTCAATCGAGATGGCGTTGAGAGCTTGGTCATCGCCCGGAAGCCCCGCGGTATTGTTGTAGAACAACGTATATAACAGTGTGTCACCGGGCTGGGCGGGCACGTTGTTGTTGAGATTGGTGACGGTCTTGGTGGAGGTGCCGAAGTAAGCGCCGCCAATGTCAATGGCCATACCGATCATGCCAGGCCAGAAGCTGGAGCCGGAGCTATCTGCAAATTGCAACGTGGTGTTGGGCAGGCCACCGCGCAAGTTGCTGACCGGAGTGTTCTTGACGTCATAACCCAACATGTTTTGCGGGGCTGGGTTGCGCCAGCCTTCCGGCGGGTTGTTGGGGTTGCTGGCCGGCACACTGTAGCCGTTGTAATCGTTGGTGGAGTTGAAGTAGTTACCCGAACTAATCTGATCCCACAGCGTGATGTTGTCCGCGTTATTGATGTTGCCCACGGAGCTGAGCGAGCCCACCCGGTCGCCATCGTAAGCCAAGCTAACAAAGGTGGCTAAGGCGTTCTCGTTGGGGACTTGGAAGTTGTTGAAGGTAACTTCGGAGGTGTATTGCTTCTTATCAACCGGGGAGCCGCCGATGAAATCGAAGCCGTTGAAAATCTCGATGTGGCGCATCGTGAGGCCGAAAGCGCTGTAAACCACTACCAGCGACCAACCGCCGTTAGCATCGGGGCCGGTGGCGCCGGCTACGTTAGCGCCCCAATATGCACCTGAGCCTTGCTGCTGCACATAGGTGGTAACATCGGCGAAGCCTTGGTACGGGAAGCCGTAGGTGGCGGCTACTTGCTTGGCTACGGCGTTGGAGGCATCGTTGTTACTGAGCTGACCGTTGCTGCCCAGTACACCCCAAGTCTTAACCTGCTGGCCGCTGGTGATGATGGTACCGACATCTTTGTACCCGGCGCCGTTTTGGGTATCGAGCGGACCTTGAAGTTTCATGGTGCCAACCGAAGCCGGGGCGTTGGTGCCGGGCAGCGCATTGCCACTTGGGTCTTTGGCGGGCTGCTGGCGAGCGCCCCAGTACAATCCGGCCCACTGCACGGTGGCACCTGCCGGGAGGTTCAGCACGGACATCGAGGAGTTGAACGTGCTGCTGTCGGCGTCTTGATCCAGGTTGATCATGTAAAAGTTGTCGTTGTTGGCCTGGCCGGTGCCGGAGCCTGCCTGGATACTGGCGCAGTTCGCGTTGGGATCAGCTGGGGTTGAGTAGAAACCTCGTTTCGGGTCGCAGGTCAGCGAGGTGTTACCGACGGCGATGATGTTGCCGATCAGGTTGCCCTCAAAGACTTTGGCGAACGATGTCGCCGAGCTGTCCGCTTCGGCCATTTGGGGGAGCTGGGCAAAGTAGCCGCCCACTAGCGCCCCGATGGCCACCGAGGCCACTACCTTGTGCCACGGCGCGAATTTCCGTGGGTGGTTGGAACCCCGGACCTTGCCAATAACCTTGTTGCCCATCGCAATACCCCTCGCCATCTTGCGTTCAGACACAGTGGAGCTTCCGTTGCGTTGTTCCTCGCCGAACACTCGCCGCAGCGCTGCTGCAAAAACGGACATTTCCACTCGCTAATCGTCGCACCTCTTTGGGATAGAAAATGCCTGCATATATGGGTGGCGGCTAGGCGTTAACAAACTGTGACAATAGAATCTTTTTATCTGCGCTACCTCGGCGTTTTCTGGTCTTTTTGCCCGATTTTTGTGGCCCCCCTCACAGGTTTCTGGTCTGGCGGATGGAACTGTTCGGAACTGCCCCGCGCCAAGCGATTTGCAAATATGGTGGTCGGTCAAGTATCGTTTCTCTTCGCCGACGCGGGGTGGAGCAGCTCGGTAGCTCGCTGGGCTCATAACCCAGAGGTCGCAAGTTCAAATCTTGTCCCCGCTACTAGAAAACCGTTTTGGGGTGTT
>Ga0268261_10000079_pt1 | contig 59663 bp, 58 predicted proteins | sample TergutNc150P1_FD_190353 | JGI IMG/M metagenome (GOLD analysis project Ga0268261, IMG submission 190353) | Nasutitermes corniger P1 segment gut microbial community from laboratory colony in Florida, USA - Nc150 P1 (SPAdes) (version 2) | ecosystem: Host-associated > Arthropoda: Insects >... | reverse complement strand
CTTCAAGATTAGGTTTCCAGGGAATACGTTCCCGAAGGCGCCCTATAGACTATGGGGTTGATAGGCTAGAAGTGGAAGCATGGTAACATGTGCAGCTGACTAGTACTAATCCGCCAACAACGTAACACAATAACATTTCACGGCGATAATCCGCCGTGGAGTACTTACATAAAATTGTAAACTCGCGTCCACTAAACGGTTCTGGAACAACAAACACCGCTCGTCATTCTGCGCTTTAGTCGCAGAATCTCGAAAACGTGATAATTGAATAGAAGTTCCGCAGTTTTGCTGTGTTCTTAGCGTGGAGGAAACGCCCGGTCCCATTCCGAACCCGGAAGCTTAGCTCCACAGCGGCGATGGTACTGCCCTGGCGACGGGGTGGGAGAGTAGCACGACGCAGCATCTAACTTAACATTAGAGGCCCGAGAAATCGGGCCTCTTTTGCTGTGTTCTTAGCGTGGAGCCTCTGCTTATTGGTGCGGCTACGCCGCACATGCCCGGTCACCGTCGCGCCGAAGGCGCGCAATGTTATCGCGAACCCGGAAGCTTAGGCTTAGCTCCACAGCGGCGATGGTACTGCCCTGGCGACGGGGTGGGAGATAGCACGACGCAGCATTTAACTTAAAACAATAGCCACCCCACGGGGTGGCTATTGTGTTTTTGCTGTGTTCTTGAGCTATGGAGGCTGTAGGCGTGGTGCGGCTGAGCCGCACATGCCCGGTCCCATGTCGATGAATTACTTCCAAGTGGTGCTTTATCGTAAGTTTCTAATAGCCGCGCAGGTACTCGATTCCTCCAAAATTAATTCTTAGTAGAGTTATTTTTGCGGTTGAGTTTGAGGCGGGATTTAAGTTCGGTTAAGAACACATCTTTGATTAACGCATTATCCGGTAATCCGTTTACTAAAGTCAGTTTCCCTTCCGTTAATTTTCCACAAATAGCGATCCAGGCATAACCCATTGCGACCGTAAACGATCCGGCCACCGAAGCATTTATCGCGCCCCCAATAACCCATCCGGCACCGGGAATCAGCTTAATCAACCCGCCTACGGCCGCTTTCCCACCAGAAAGGGCTGCGACCGGACCAGCGATCGCAGCGATTCCGGCCTTATCAAAGGGCAGGTTATAAATCTGTGCGATTTTCATCATCATCGCAATCTGAGCCCCCGTGATCGGTATTGCATCGGCAAAAGGGAGCGGAAATGCCCCGGCCGCCCCGGCAGCGGTAGTAGCCAGCGTAATTATGTGCTGGGCCTCCTTCCGCTTCGCTTCAAAATCAACGCGTTGCTCAGCAATGAGCGCCTGCCGGACGCCTTCGGGGACTGCCCGTTCAGTTTGCGCAAATAGTTCCGCTAATCCGTGCGCCGGGTAACCGGCAAATTCATCGAGCTTTGCCATCACTAATACTGGTGGACAATAAATGGGTAATTTTAGTTCCGAAATCTGAGTCGCTAATTCTAAAGCATCGGGATGAGTTACTTCATCTTTCACGGGCGCTTGGGTCAATACCACAATGACCGGCAACCCTAAGGAGTGCAACTGACGGACAAAATCCGCCTCCACCGGTTCAAAACGCCGATCCATCGCCCGGACGCAATACCAAGCCACATGAATTTGCTCATTTACCGGTTTGGACCGTATAACTGAAATATAAGATTCCAAATCTTTAAGAATTCCATTGGCATTTACCCCGATTTCTACGCCGGGTCCATCTAGAATTCCCAATCGCCCACTGCGGTGCAGATGTAAATAGCGCTCTTTAGTTACTGGTTCACCGATACCAGTGGTAGCAACTTCCTCACCGAAGAATACATTTATCAGGGTTGATTTCCCAACCCCAGTTTTACCAAAAACAGCCACATTGATTCGCCCGATTTCTTCGGCTGCCTTTTCCCAGGCGGCTTGCAGGGTTTCTGGGTCAATTAGTCCGGTAAGAGTATCCACCCCGTCTATGTTACCCGCCGCAAGCTATAGGCAGAGACCATCGGACAAACCGCCAACAAACTGCCGGGGGCAATGCGCAGGCCAGGTTAACGGCCTTGTGACGAGGAGAGGGCGCGCGGCCGGGATGTTCCATATGCAAAGAACGAGGTCGTTTAAGGGATTTAGCTATGGTTAATCATAATTAACTTCAACTTAAATCAGCGTAATTGCACGTTGTCCTAAATTGCTAGGTGCAATTTAGCGCCGTTTCGTGGACGGTTTGACGCAAAAGTGTTCCCCGACACACAAAAGATGCGGTTTAGTTATGCGGTAGTCGCGGCCTGTCTGAGGCCTGGTCGCAGGACTAGATCTGACCAATTAATTCAAGGAATCACCCAAAGGTTCGGCGCAATGTCGAGTCGTTTCCTTAACAAAGAGAGATAACATGAGTAATTATGACGATAATCGTCCGGTAGTGGAGGAGCGCTACGTTCCTCCGGTTGCCGAGGCTGTTGTCGAGCAACGCAGCTTCTGGTCGCGTTTCTGGTGGCTGTTGCCGCTGCTCGCTCTGCTGATCGCTATCCCGTTCATCGCCCGTGGCTGCAACCGTCACGAGGTAACCGAGCCGGTAACCACCCTTCCTGCAACCATTGAGCCGACTCACCCGGCTGAGACCACTCCGGCACCGGAAGCCCACGGCGAATTGATCCCCGGTACCAACATTGAAGGTCCGCTGGAGCCGGTAACCATCACCTGGATGCACAACTTCACTGGTTCCCCCGGTGTTGAGGCTTGGGAGACCGTAGCTCGCGAGTTCGAAGATGCCCACCCTGGCGTTACCGTTAACGTTGTTTCCATTCAGAACGAAGAGCTCCGCGACACCGTTCTCCCCAACGCTTTCCAGGGCGGCAATCAGCCCGACCTGTTCCAGAGCTGGGGCGGTGGCGAGCTGCGCGAGTGGGCTAACGAAGGCATCGTTTGGGATCTGACCAACGTACTGGCTCCTTCGGTTCACGCTCTCGGTGGCTCCGCTGGTAACTGGACTGTAGATGGCCACAACTACGGTCTGCCTTACTCCCTCGGCCCGGCCGGTTTCTGGGTAAACCTGAACGTACTAGACCGTGCTGGCCTAGTTAACAACGTTACCCACGATGCTGACGGCAACGTTAACGGTGGTACCGTTAACTGGCCGACCACCATGGATGGCTTGTTCGAAATGTGGGCAACCCTCAAGGAGCACGGCGAGACCCCCGTTGCAGTTGGTGGCGGCTCTAGCTGGCCTGCTGCTTGGTGGTACTACTACACCGCTTCTATGGCTTGCTCCCCGGCTGCTCTGACCGCCGCTGGCGTTGACCATGACTTCAGCGATCCTTGCTGGGTACAAGCTGGTGAAGACCTGCAAAACATCCTCGACCAGGATGCCTTCAACGATGGTTGGGCAGCAACTGACGCTCAGACTGGTGCCACCTCGGCTTCCGGCCTGATCGCCTTCTCCAACGCTGCAATGGAGTGGATGGGCCCCTGGGGCGGTCCGGTTTCCTCCAACCTGTGGCACGAGCAGCAGGGCACCTCTGGCCCGATGCCTTCGTTCCTCGCTTGGTTCCCGGCTCCTCCGGTAGCTGGTGCTCCTGGCGCTGGTAACATCATGGCTTCGGGTGACGGTTTCTCCGTACTGAACCCGGCTCGTGGTTCCGAGGCTCGTTCCGAAGCTGCTGCTGCGCTACTGGCCTTCATCGTTTCCGATGACGTACAGACCCGCATGAGCCAGCTGCACACTTGGGCCGATGGCTTAGAGCCCGCCCGTGCGCTGACCGCTCCTCCGGTTGCTCCTGGTGCTATCGCTGTACTGGACGACCCGATCTGGTTGAACCAAGCTAGCGCTGTTAACAACGCTACCTTCTCCACCATCTGGCTCGACACCCTGGTAGGCCAGGAAATCGGTACCCCGATGAACGCTGCTATCGTGGCCTTCATGGGCGGTCAAGGTTCGCCGCAGGGCATCGTAGATGCCATTAAAGCCGCCGCTGGCCACTAATTGTAGACTAGCGACATGACTAGTTCGACTGACGTTTACGTCATCCCTGATGACGTACCCGAAGTCATGGTAGAGCCCAGGGGGGTAACTTCGGTTACCTCACCTGGGCTCGTCCCAGTTATTCGGGAAAAAACTCCTACGATTACGCTCAAACAGCGAATCGCCGGGGCGGCAATTGGCCTTGGGCTTGGTGGCGTACTGGGATTCGCAGTTGGTCGAGCAATTTACTCTTTAGCTTCCGCGCACGTTGGTGTGCCGCAACTAATTCTGTACTGGATTTTACCGATTGTGGCAGCCCTGGGGCTTGCCGCTTTGGGTTGGAACATGGGTGGGGAACGCTTCGGCTTCACCGCGCCCGCGCTGGCAGTGCTAATCTCCTTCGTGTTCATCCCGATCGCGTATGCCTTTGTGCTTTCGCTGTTTGCCGGTACCCGGTGGGCACCGATGAACAACTTTGTGGGGTTCCAGAACTTCATTGACTTGTTCAGTACCACCCGCGAAAGCTTGCAGTTAGGTCAGCCTTTCTTTTGGGATGCGCTGCGGAACAACTTCATCATCGCCATTGCTTCGATTTTGATCCAGGCGCCAATCGCCATCGGGGTAGCATTGCTGCTAAACCGTAAGATTCGGTTCCGGGGTTTTGCTCGGTTGATGATCTTTGTGCCGTATGTACTTTCCGAGGTAATCACCGGTGTGATCTTCACGCTGATGTTGGCTCCTAACGGTGCGCTAAACGACTGGTTAACTCGGTTCGGAGCTTGGATTGGTGGCCCATTAGGCCGTTGGCTTGAGGGCTTTGCCAGCATGCAGTGGTTGATGGATACCGGCCCGGTTACTAACCCTGGTTTCTTTTCCATTTTGCAATCGCGTACCTTTTGGATCATCTTTGCGATTATGACCTGGAAATATGTCGGCTTAGCCATCATTTTGTTCTTGGCAGGCTTATCGGGTATCCCCGATGAACTAACCGAGGCAGCTGAAGTTGATGGAGCTACTTGGTGGCAAACTCAGCGCCGGATTACTATTCCGCTGCTCGGGCCCACGGTTCGCATCTGGGCATTCCTCTCGTTAATTGGTTCGTTCCAGTTGTTTGACATGGTGTGGATTATGACCAGCCAGAACCCCAACCGGGTCGGTATGCACACCATGGCCACCTTTATGGTGGACCAAGGGATGAACCGAAACATGGTAGGCTTTGGCTCGGCGATCGCGGTAGTTTTGTTCATTATCACGTTGACTTTGGCATTGCTCTATCAGCGTTTCCTATTGCATCGAGATATCAAGCAGGAGGAGCGGTAAATGAGTTTGACTCGTGATGCTCAAGTAGTTACGGATAACTTCACCACGGTTAGCCGTAATGTAATTGATGAGCAATACATTCAGAACCAGCAAATTCGTCACAAGCGAGTATTTGACTGGGGTCAACCGATTACTTATTTGGTCGCGCTGGCTGCCATTGCTTTGGCAATTGGTCCGGTTATTTTCGTAATCTTGGGCGGATTCCGCACTAACCCGCAGTTGGCATTTAACCCCGGTGGTTTACCCGATCCGTGGGTAACGGAAAACTACACCTCCATCTTCATGGGCCGTTTCGCTTCCGCTTTCTGGGGGCAAGTATTGGCTTCGACGATGGTGGCGTTGTTTACCACTGCGATGGTGGTTATCCTGGGCGTTTCGGTGGCTTATGCGATCGCTCGGTTTAACATGAAGCGTGGGCCGCTACTGTTCGCGATTTTCGCGGCTGGTTTGATGTTCCCCGCGACTATCGCAATTCTGCCTACCTGGATGATTTTGCAAGCCATTGGCCTGATCGGCCATTGGTGGGGTGTGGTAATCCCGCAGGTAGCGTTCGCGTTGCCGACCACGGTAGTAATCTTGGTTCCGTTCCTCAAAGCCATCCCTCGGGAACTAGAGGAAGCGGCCGCACTGGACGGCACCACTCGTACCGGATTCTTCTTCCGCGTGCTATTGCCGTTGGCAAAGCCAGGCATGATCACCGTAGGCATCTTGGCCTTCGTGGGTTCGTGGAATAGCTACATGCTGCCGTTGTTCGTGCTCCGCGTGGGCGGTGCCAACATCAATGTGTTCGGGCTAAATGCTTCGCTCACTTTGCCCTTGGGTGTCCAAGCGTTCCAGACCCAGTGGTCAGCCTCGATGACGCTCATTATGGCGTTTACCTCGCTCGCGATGATTCCGGCGCTGGTGTTTTTCCTGGCGATGGAAAAGCACATAGTCAACGGGCTCGCAGGAGCAGTTAAAGGTTAGTACACGCGAAATTTGATATTATAATAGGAGCGGCTCGGCTTTTTGGCCGGGCCACTTCTTTTATTCTCCGGAGATGTGCCAGAGGTAGATGCTGGCTATTGAGCCATATGGAGAATAACGTTTCCGGTATTTCTCAAAAAGTTCCCGAGTTATTTCTTTGTGCCCATGTAATTTGCATAAACCGCGTTTTATCGCTAAATCGCCAAAACTAAATACATTCCGCCGTTGTAAAGAAAATATTAGTAACATTTCGGCTGTCCATATCCCAACACCGGGCAGCTTAATTAGCTCTGATATGGCAGCTTCATCATCCAGCAGCGCGAGCGAATCTAAGTCAAGTTGTCCAGACAAAATCGCAGTTGCAGCCGCTTTGACATAGCTAGCTTTCCGATGAGACATACCGCATTGTTGAATCTCAGCATCGTTAAACTTGGCAATCGCTTCGGGAGTAATTACACCACATAGTTCAGTCAAGCGGTTCTTGATAGTGGTGGCAGCTTTTCCAGAAATTTGCTGTGCGATGATGGATTCCACTAAAGCGGCAAACAAATTCGGTTGCACTTCACGGTCTATCCGTCCAATTCTTTCGATAGCGCGACCTAGCTTCTTATCTTTCGCAGCTAAGGCAGCGAGTTCATCATCCGAATAGCTAAAATGCATTATATTAAGTTGAGTCTAATTAGCGCGTCGCGAATTCCACCCGCTAAAACCGGGGTAGTGGTGAAGTCAGCCAGCGCCCGCAATTCCGCAGGAGCATTGCCCATAGCCACGGCTACGCCACACAACTCAAACATTTCTTTATCGTTCCAAGAATCGCCAATCCCGATGGCATCGTCCGGTGACATCCCTAACTCAGCCAAAACGGCAGCGATCCCAGTGGCTTTAGTAATACCCAATGTGGCAATTTCGCCGCTGGAGCCGCCGGGCATCGGGATAGAGCCAGGTACTAGGTGGTATTCCGAGCCCAGATGCTTGACAGTCAAGTCGTAGCTGTTCGGTTGCGACGACAGGAACGTGGCTTTGGAAACAGTATCGAAATTTGCCTGTTCCAAAGGCAGGAAATGTTCAAACGAGCCGCGATCTGCATTGTCAGTTGGCGAAGCTACCTCATCGTTCGGTAAACCAAGGCGCTCCAACTCGGCTGCATGTTGTTTGAGGCGTTCGGACCAAAAGGCTTCAAACGCTGCGCGCACCTCACCAGAACAGTAAACCCCGTCATCTGCTTCCAAAATATAAGCGATGTTGTGTTCGGTGAAGAAGTCAATCATGCGATGAACAGCAGCAGTCCCCATAGTTCGGTGGTGAACGATAACGCTCCCAATCCGGGCAGACGCGCCGCCGCTGGTCACCCAACCGTCGAACTCCAAGTCGGACATGGCCGGGTCCAAACCCTTAAATGAGCGTCCGGTACACACAAATACCAGATGCCCATTGGCGCGGGCCTGGGCAATTGCAGGTGGCGCGGTCGGATCCACAATTTCATGGTCCATCAAGGTGCCATCTACATCTATAAAAATGGCCCGGCGCTGAGCAGGGGAGTCGTTTTGCATTGCCTTTGATTATGGCAGTGGGCACCGAGCAAAGATCTGACTTGGCGTTGCTTAACTGGAAGTTTGGTGGTAAGGGCGCCTAACCGCTAAACTAGGCCGGTGGGCGAATTACAGGACTTGGGCAACCTGGAATTTAAGCCGTTCCCTTTTCCGCGCCGCGTGCTCATCGCGGGTAGTGTCGCGCTAGCTTTAGCTGCCAGTTTTCTGGGCGTGCACGAGGTTGCGCAAATTCGGCAAGAACATTTCAGCCAGGTCTATGCCGAAGAAGTGGAATTACCGGCGGTTACCACAGCAATTTCTCCAGCCGCAGTGGCCATTGATCCAACTGCAGTGATCGAGTTAAGCACCTTGCTGAATAACTTTATTCCGCTAGCCCAAGCGCATGATGTCGCCTTCAACGCTGATCTGCTTACCGACTTGCAGCAGCAGTCCGCCCGGCTCGGCATCTCGCTGCCGGTGCGGGTTTCGGTAGCTGGGGCCACTAACTTCCATACCGCTTTTGGCGTTTCGGCACTGCATCTCCCCGATGAGGCGGCTGCTTTAGCCGAGGAACTAACTGGAGCGAGTGAAGCTTGGATTGCCACCCTAACCGAAGCTACTTCGATAGCGCGTGTACCGGGTGATGCCACCTCACCGTACGGCTCCGATTCAGTTCCGCTTGATGCGTTTACGGCCCGGTCAGTTTTCGCTCCGGCCAGCCGAGCCGGCGCCCGCGCTGGTCAACCGGTTACAACCAACACAGTCAGAGAATTAACTGCTGAATTTGACCGCTGGGTCGCCAGTGAGGCAGATGCCGCTGCCGCCAGCGCCGCTAATTTCCGCGCCCGGATGGTGGCGCTTTCCCGTGCCCACGGAAATGGCCGCCTACCAGCAGAAGTGCTATGCCCGATCCCATTCTCGCCTCGGTTTACCATGCGTTGCGATGTGATTGACTCCCTGGTTGACCTCAATAATGCCTTCCGGGCTCATTTTGGCCGGGACATCGTGGTGCGCTCTGGTTATCGAGCTAACCCAGGCACTTCAAATCACGGTTGGGGTTTAGCGGTTGACTTTGGTGGCCAGATGACCCAGTTCCATACCGCTGAGTTCAATTGGATGATCGCCAATGCGCGGCAGTTTGGTTGGGGCCATGCGTTCTGGGCGGTCCCCGGTGGCCTTAATCCGCAACCGTGGCACTGGGAAGCGATGGATCAAATTCGCGAACTGACTGGACGCTGGCACTAATCCTTTTGCCGACAATTAGCCACGCGGTTGTTTGGAGCCTAGCGCGTAAATCAAACTTGTGACATGATGAGTGCCATGTCAAACAACAATTTCGGCTTAGTTCCAACCGGGAACGAACCTTCCAAAACCCCGTCTCGTGTTGTTGGCGCTGCTGCTGGCGCCATTGCTGCTTCTTGGATACCCGTAATCGGCCCAGTTGCCGGTGCGGTAATCGGTGGGGTATTCGGGCCAAAGGTTCCGTTTATCAACAAAGCTGCTGATAAAGGTATGGAACAACTCGGTAAGTGGGCAGGCCGCTAGTCTGCTCATACCCGCAGCTCTGCTCAGTACCCGCAGCGAGTTCGCCAAATAATTAAGGCCACCCTCACCGCATCATGCAGAGGGTGGCCTTAATTATTTATGGTCGTGTTGGGGCTAGTAGCCGAGTTGGTACAAAGTAGTTTCATGCTCGGGGCAGAGATACTGTACCGACAACGTGACAAAGTAGTCGTAGTAGTCATTGGAAACGTATTGCGGGCGCGTATCCAGGTCTGAACAAACTTGCAGACCGAGATTTAGCACTTCGGCATCACTCATTGCTGAGAAATCGCCTTGATAACGCGCTTGATCTACGAAGGTCTGTTCATAGCCGCCGCCAGGTGCCACCGGGACTGGTACGGGTACTTGCTGCACTACGCGCGGGGCGCAGCCAGTTAGGCCAGTGCTGAGGGCGAGCGCAAGAGTAGCGCCAAGAACTGCAGGTGTCCGCCGCTGCTTTGACATTTGTAAGGCTCCTTCGCTTAGGTGTTGCGTATGGCCCCAGCCTAGCGAAGAAACCTGCGAGTTAGCGAGTTATCCGGTTGCGGCGGAATAGTGCCCAATCCAGTAAACCGGCTACTGCGCCAAATACCACAATGGAAAGTACTAGGCGGATTGCAAAGATCAGGGCGGAAAACAGGAACCCCAAAACGTTAAAGGCCAAGATGGCTAAAAGGATCGCGGCCGCAATTTCTAGAATCCGCTTGATCAAGCTGGTACCGTCGTTCATTGTTCACTCCATAAGCGTATTAGTGGATTTGTTAGTGCGTGATTAGTGTCTCATAATTGCGTGGCGATTTAACTGGGGTATTACCCTGATTTAGCCCTTACCTGCCCTGATATTGTTTCGGCTTTACGCGATATGTCCCAGATCACACCAGAAAAGTCGTAGATCACAATTTTGATTATTTTACTACGTTTCAGCGGCAGCTAAATTGATAAACGTGCAAAAGGAAATCCGGACTGTCAAGTCAAACGCGCTTTGCCACGAGATGACTTATCGAGTTTATGGAACTAGTGGTAAACCAGTTGTCGCTTTCCCTTGTTCCCAGTCGCATGAGAACCTGTGGGAAGACTTTGGCATGGTTGACAGCTTGGCCGAGTATATTGAAAGCGGCCAAATCCAATTGTTTGCGATGGATTCGATTGACGATGACACCTTTTTCCGCACTGATTGCAACCGGAATAAAGCGCTGCGGTGTTATGAGCGTTATCTCAGTTACATCGCAAATGAGTTCTTGCCCAGCTTAGTTGAAACCTCGGGACAAAAGGTATTGCTAACTGGTTGTTCAATGGGCGCTTATCACGCTGCCAATATCTTCTTCCGCTGGCCGGAATTAGCGGACTCCGTAATTGCGTTGTCCGGGGTGTATTCTCCGCAGTGGTTCTTGGACCTTGAGGATCATATGACTGATACCGCTAGGGCTAATTCGCCACTTGATTATCTGACCGACCCAATTGACGATGCACGCAAAGAACAATACTGCTCTAGCAAATTGATTTTCTGTGCCGGTAAAGGCGATGGCGAAGCTGATATGTTGTCAGATACCCAGGCTTTAGCTGACGTGTTGGCAGCCCAGGGGATTGAAGCTTGGGTTGATGTGTGGGGCGACGATGTCACTCACGACTGGCCCTGGTGGAAGCAACAAATGAACTACTTCCTTCCGACCGCCCTCGCCGCGTAGTGTCGGTCCGTTTGCGCTCATCTGCGGCGCGGCTACGCCGACGGGCAAGTTGCACTAAGGGTGCAAACGCCCGCAGCTTCGCATTATCACACCCGCTCATGGAGTCTACCTCCAATTCGCTCATGTTCTGCCTTGCAGCTGAACGCAACCGCACCCGACACTATATTTCGCCGCCGATGAGTGCAGACAGACCTAAATCTCGACGCCGATGAGGTTCGGCTCCGGTACCAACTCGAGGCCGAATTTTTCGCGAACGCCTTGACGTACGGTTTGCGCGAGTTCCACGATATCCTGCGCGGTGGCCTGGCCCCGGTTGGTCAAGGCAAGACAGTGCAGGTGAGAAACTTCGGCCCCAGAACCGGGCAATCCCCAACCTTTAGTAAAACCAGAATTTTCGATTAGCCACGCGGCGGGAATCTGAACCCGGGTAGCGTTTTCGTCGCCAACTTCCGAATCGCCCAACGGGAACCGAGGAACTTCCGGGGGGAGGGCGGTGGCATCGTCCATAGAAACAATCGGATTAGTGAAGAAGCTACCGACTGACCAACGGTCGAAGTTACCGGTTGGCGCCCCACCAAATCCGTCAATTAACGTGCCGCGAATGTTCCGTAGTTTTAAAACTTCGGCGCGTACTGCGGCTACTGGAGCCTGCCCACCTTTTTCGTGGCCGAGATTCTTTGCCAGCTCTTCCCAAACGATGGGGCGCGACAATCCTCCGGGCGTTAACTTTAGGGTGACTTCGAGTACCACATACCGGGGGCTGGGATACCAGGGAGCTTTGGGATCGTCGTTTGAAGTTTCATGCATGGATCGCTTTAACAGCGAGTTGCGATAGGCGAAATCCAATTCGGCTGCCGGGTATTCCCGCACGGTACCGGTGAGGCGGTCGTACGCCTTCAGCGAGTAGAGCGTCATCGAAACGTCCTGGCCGTAGGCACCCACGTTTTGTACGGGGGCCGCTCCGACGGTGCCGGGGATACCGCTCATTGCTTCGATCCCCGCGAGACCCTCGGCTACGGTATCGGCGACTAGATCGTCCCAAATCCGCCCGGCTACGCTGGTGACGAACACCGCATCGCCCTCGGCTCGGAAGGTTGGCGGCACATCGGTGCGGGCATCGTGAATCACTAGACCGGGGAACCCTTGGTCGCTGACTACCATGTTGGAGCCGGTGCCCAACACCAGTACGGGCTCGTTGGCGGCATCGGCAGCCTTAATGGCGTCAATGATTTCGGCCTCGGAAGTGGCGGCCAGATACTTTTTGGCCGGCCCACCCACATGCAATGTGGTTAGGCTAGCGAGTGCCGGGGTCGTTTCCATTCCGCCAACCTTACCTAATTTGCCGGGGAGTTAATCTCTTGGCGCATCACGCGCTTAGTCGGGCTGACGTGAAATATGTCTAATACCAGTGGGCCACATCACAAATCAAGAGGCGCGCTTAAATTGTTAGTAACAAACCAATAACGATTCTTAACAAAATAGGGCAAAACGGACATTTGGCGTGGCGCCGAGTCGGTTTCAGGCGTCAACTGGATAGGTAATCGCAAATGCCAGGAAAGGAATAGCGATGAACACCAACCCGAATAGCAGAGCTCGAAAGATTTCGGCTTGCGCGTTAACGGTCGCCCTCACAACTGGTGCGTCTGTGGGAATTGCTGCCTCGGCTACCGCCGCTCCGGCCGCAGTGGTGACTGCTACTGCAACCGCCCTGCCGACTTCTACGGTGGTATCGCCAGATGGGATCGCCGAGGTTCGAAGTGGCCCCGGTGTTACCTATCCGAGCGTAGCGCGCCTGGAGAACGGTAACCGTGTCACGGTTCTCGAAACTCGCAGCGGTTGGAGCCGCGTCGGGATTAATCAGTGGGTGGCCTCTTGGCTACTGCGCCCTGGTGACGCCAAACCGTCCACCACGATTTGGCGGGTTCAAGTAGGTGCCACGCAAGATAAGGCCAAGGCAGATGCCATCGCTAAAACCGCACGGACTAAAGGTTTCCAGACCTTTGTGCGCCGAGTAGGGGGTTGGTATCGAGTCCAAATTGGCGCTTTCGCGGTACGGGCCAACGCGGATGACATGGTCACCAGAGCACGGGCCGCTGGATTCAGCGATGCTTTTGTCCGGACTGACTAGGTGCGCTGGTAACTCGCTGAAATAGGCAAAACTTAGGGGCTTCCGCAGTGTCGCGGGAGCCCCTTTAATGTGGTTCGGTAAAAGCTGGAATGTGCTAGGGATGTCGCATTACGCGATCTGAAGTTCCGATGAGGCCGTCAAGTCGGCCTCGGTGGGGCCGTCGGTTGCATCGTTGGTGGGTACGCTATCCTTGTGGAGGCTATTAAGCCGCTGGTGAATGTAGTTCAAGGCCGCATGCGACTCGGGTAAGAAAGTAGCGGCGGGGAACACATGGAACCCGCCCTTAGCGGTAAACACGCCTACATCAACTCCGGCTTGTTCGGCTTTGTCCACCCAGGCGGCGCCCTCAGCGTAGAGGGCATCGTTGGAACCCAATACTACGGTGGTGGGGCACAAGCCGGTAGGGTCGCCGAATAGGGGACTCACGATGGGATTGCGGCGGTCGAGATTGCCGGCGTAGATTTCCGCAGCCAGGTCAATCCCGGCTTGGGCCAAAACTGGGTCCCGAGTTTCACAATCGTCGAAACCGGGAGTGGAGGCAGTGAGGTCAATCCACGGGGCAAACAAGATTAAGTGCGCTGGCATCGTCGCGTGAATGTCGCGTAGTGAAAGTGCCAAAGCCAAACTCAGACCGCCACCCGACGAATCGCCACCGACGATAGGGGCTTCGCCCAGCTCGGTAACCGCAGCCAAGAACCCTTTCACCACGGCCGACACGGTCTCGATTGCCGTGCTTTGCGGGATCAGCGGGTAGCGCATGCAATGGACCCGAGTGCCAAATTGCTCGGCTAATTCCGAAACTAGCCACCAATGCGGCAAAGATGGGGGAGAGGTGTAGCCGCCACCATGTAAGTAGAAAATATCGGGCAGTTCGGCCAAGTAATTGGGGGGTGTGATGGTGATGCCCTCGAGCGGACCAAACTGGCAAGGTTCGGGATTGAAATCGTGCCGAACGCGCCGGGTCATCTTGGCCGGACCTTTGGCGACAGTCTTATAAGCACCGGTCAGAGCTTTACCACGGTCGTCATAATGCGGCCCGCGGATTTTCCCGGACAACGCCAAATAACGGGTGGCCACGCTCAACCGAGCGGAACGCCGCCTGGTAAACTCGCGGGGCAGGGTGGTATACCGATTTAATCGGTCGAGTTCATGGTGTAGCTCGACTTCCGCACCAGGCGCAAAGCCCCCACCGGGTTCGGCATCAAAAAACCCGGTCAGGAATGGAGAGGTAGTCTCCCCAAAGGCATCGTTATTCATACTAAAACTCCACAGCCAATGTTTCTTAGATAGTAATTTTCCTCCGTTTCGTCCGGTTTTGCCACAGGATGCTCCCGCACGCCTCGAAATCGTTTTGTTATCTCGGTCACTGGTGTATGCCGATTGAAGGCTATGCCGTACTATGTGTGACGTGCCTCATAATCACTTTTCCGCCCCTCGTAGCTCCTATGATTTCGACCCCACTTATGCGCCCCGGCGCGCTACCAAAACAGTAAAACTCACTGGTCAAGATGGCAAACCTCTGGCAAATACGGAGGTAGTTGTCTCGCAAAAAAATCACGAATTTCTTTTTGGGAACATCGGTTTTGAACTAGTTGATTGGATTAACGATTACAAATACCGGCCTGGCCCTTCCGACCCGGTAGGGGAATATAAAACTTCGGATACCGAACAGCAGCGGGCATATGATGCCGACTTAGCGGAACGCTGGCTGGAAGTTTTTAATCAAGCGACTTTACCTTTCTATTGGGGCCGTTTTGAACCGGTCGAGGGGCAGCCGCGCACTGCCGAATTGCGGAAAGCCGCCCAATGGTTTGTGGATCGGGATATAGTAGTTAAAGGTCATCCATTAGTTTGGCATACAGTACAACCCGCTTGGTTATTGGATAAACCGCTAAGCGAAGTTGAGCGACTGCAGAAAAACCGTATTCATCGTGAAGTCGGTGATTTTGCTGGACTGATTGATACTTGGGACGCCATAAATGAAGTAGTGATTATGCCGGTCTTTGAAAATGGCGATAACGCCATTACCCCGTTAGCCCGGGTTAAAGGTCGGATCGAAATGGTTAAGCTCGCTTTTGAAAATGCGCGAGCAGTCAATCCGAATGTCACCCTGATCCTGAATGACTTCGATATGTCAACCGCTTATGAGTGCTTGCTGGAAGGGGTGCTAGAAGCCGGTATTCAAATTGATAAATTGGGTTTGCAGAGTCATCAGCAACAGGGTTATTGGGGCCAAGAAAAAACTCATCGGGTATTAGACCGTTTTGCTCGGTATAACATTCCGATTCACTTCACTGAAACAACTTTGGTATCTGGCGATTTAATGCCTAAAGAGATTGTTGATCTGAACGATTATCAAGTTTCCGACTGGTCCACTACTCCCGAAGGCGAGCAACGCCAAGCCGATGAGCTGGAAGATTGGTATCGTACTCTAGCTTCGCATCCGCTGGTCGAAGCCATTACCTATTGGGGGATGGGCGATCGATCCATGTGGCTGGGCGCGCCGGGTGGGTTGTTGCGTAAAGACGGTTCGCCGAAACCAAGTTTCGAGCGGCTGCGTTCGCTAATCAAAGACGAGTGGTGGTTAGCCCCAACTACGATGCGAACTGACGAGAATGGGGAAATAACCGTTTCTGGCTGGAAAGGCGCTTATCAAATCGCCGCGCCAGATGGTGCAATTACCGATGTGGTGCTCAGCTAAATAATTAATCGGGTTATTTTGATTATCGAAATTTCCGATGCTGAAGACCCCCGGCTTTCGCATTACACCGATTTAAAAGATATCGCCTTACGCTCAATCCGGGAACCAGCCGAAGGCCTTTATATGGCGGAGTCTTCGGCGGTAATTCGGCGGGCTTTGGCGGCTGGGCATCAACCGTTATCCATGCTAATGGCACGGAAATGGCTCCTCTCAATGGCATCGGTATTGGAATCATTACCGGCTGACCTACCTGTTTATATCGCTCCTGATGACGTACTAACTGCTATAACTGGTTTTCATTTACACCGGGGTGCCTTAGCCGCAATGCAAAGGCCACAACTGCCTATGGCTGATACTTTGATTAACGATAACGCTGAAGGGAACCGGCGTATCGCGGTTTTCGAGGACATTGTTGACCACACTAATTTAGGAGCGTTATTTAGGTCGGCGGCTGCCTTGGGTATTGATGCAGTATTAATTACCCCAAGTTGCGCTGACCCGCTTTATCGGCGTTCAATTCGGGTAAGTATGGGAGCAGTATTCCAAGTGCCTTGGGCACGGCTTAACAATTGGCCTGCCGATATGTCTTTGTTGCACGATGCAGGATATGTTGTAGCAGCTTTGGGGCTGAACTCAACAGCTGTGCCGTTAGCTGCGTTATCGGCTGCTAACTATGACCGATTAGCATTAGTGCTCGGTACAGAGGGGGATGGTTTGAAGTCGAGGACTTTGGCTGCCGCCGACCTCGTAGTCAAAATCCCGATGTCGCATGGGGTGGACTCCCTGAATGTGGCGGCAGCCAGCGCAGTTGCTTTTTATGCGACTCAACGGTGATTCTTCCGAACATCTGTACTAGATGGTGATACAGTTGCTCCACTATGACAGAGCGGCTCGAGTTTGCGGATAAACACGCGCAAGCTTTAGCTGTTCTGAAATCCGCTGAGTTACATACTGGGGTCACCCCGGTAGTGCAGCCTGAAGTTGCTTTGGAATCAGACGAACTGGTTCCAGGCGGTCGCATTGCGCCCGGTTCGGTCATTTCCGTGGCTGGGTCGCGGATGCTGCAGTACCACTTGCTGGCTACCGCCTCGCAAGCTGGGGGTTGGGTGGCAGTCGTGGGCCAAGCCGACCTAGGTGTGGTCGCCCTGGAACAAGCTGGGTTGGAGTTGTCTCGGGTGGCATTGATCCCTAACCCAGGCGGGGATGCGGGCATTGTTTGCGCAGCTTTATTGGATGCGATGTGGGTAGTGATCGGCAGCGACGTCTCTCTGCGGGATTCAGAGCGGCGTCGGTTAGCTGCTCGAGCCAGGGAAAGGGGTACCGTGATAATCACTAGCGAACCGTGGCCGGGGGCGCACCTAACCTTTCGGGTTACAGCCCGGAACTGGGTTGGGGTTAATCAGGGCGAGGGCTGGCTGAAGGGTTGCCATTTGACGGTTGAGCGGATAGGACGCGGGTCGGCAGCTCGGCCCGGCACGTTTTGGGTCGATTTGGGGTTTCGTTCAGATATAGGGTTTCAGGCGGAACGAGGGCGGGGTGGTGTGCCGTGAGCCAACCGTTGCAGTTGCCGACGCTGGCCCCTACCTCTGCCTCGATCCGCACGGCAGCCATATGGGTTCCCGATTGGCCCGTAATTGCTGCTATGCGAGTTGCCGATCTATCCCCACATTTACCGGCCGCCGTAATGTCTCCCCAACACCGGGTGGTAGCTGCGTCTGCGGCTGCGCGGGCCACCGGAGTCCGCCGGGGGATGCGGAAACGGACGGCCCAAGGCCATTGCCCGTCCCTAGTATTGTTGGCCGCCGATGAGGCTCGGGATGCCGCGCAGTTCGAACCCGTGGCGGTGGCGGTAGAGGAGGTGGTTTCTGGGCTGGAGGTGATGCGCCCTGGCATCGTACTGCTACCTGCTGATGGGGCTGCTCGTTTCTACGGTAGCGAATCTGAACTGGTCTCAGCGCTAATGGAGACTGTGTCCGAGGCTGGCTTTGAGTGTCAGATCGGGTTAGCCGATGGCATCCTGGCTGCGGTGCTGGCGGCTCGGGAAGATAGTATTATCGCACCTGGTGGATCCCCTGAATACTTGGCTCCCAAACCCATCGCTGACTTGCTGACCGTGGCCGTAGGGCCCCAACTCACCTATGAACTAACCGAGGTCATCAGCCTATGGGAACGGTTGGGGGTCAAAACCCTAAGAGATTTAGTGGCTTTACCCTGTGAAGCCGTTGCTGGGCGGTTTGGTCAATTAGGGGTTTGGGCCCAACGCTTAGCCCGAGGTTTAGATTTACGTCCGCCTTGCCAGCAACGGCCCGATGAAGACATCGTGGTGACGCAGAAGTTTGACCCTCCACTGTACCGGGTGGAAGCGGCGGTGGCAGTGGGCCAAAACCTGGCGGCGGAGTTCGTGGATTTGATGATGCAGCGGAGCCTCGCGTGCGGTCGAGTGCGCATATCCGCCAGCACGGATAACGGTATACGGTCGAGGGTTTGGCGAACCGACGATGGGGCAATCGGCGGGATGGATGCTGCCAGCATTGCGCAACGCCTGCGCTGGCAACTAGATGGCTGGCTTACCCAACAAACTTTGTCTCGCCGCCAACCTCCGGACGATGTTATCGGTGGGGAATACTCCGATGTTTTGGAAGGTCAACCCGCCCCGATCCTGGCGCTAGAAATTGCCGCTGAAGAATTAGCTCCGGCGAGCACCTATCAGATGAGTCTTTGGGGCGGTGCTTCCGGGCAAGATGTCCGGGCTCGGCGAGCTTTGAGCAACGTACAGGGTTTTTTGGGCCTAGATCAAGTCCAAGCCGTGACTGTCAGAGGCGAGCGAACACCTTGGGCTCGGGAGGTTCGATTTACGTTTGGAGAACCAACGCCGAGTTCATTAGATACCGATTCGCCTTGGCCTAGCGCGTTACCAGACCCAGCCCCAACGATAGTGTTTCCCTCTCCGCTAGCGGCAAAGTTATTTGACCAAACAGGTGGCGAGATAAGTGTGAATCTGCGCACAACCCAACTCATTGCTGCGCCCATTCGGTTTATTGCCGATGGCTTGGATCAACCGGTCATAAACTGGGCTGGCCCGTGGGTAATACCGCAAAACTGGTGGGATAATTCAGCAGTAGTTTCGGTATATGTCCAAATAGTCGCGGCTAACGGATTGGCATATCTCTTGCAACACTGCAGTTCAGGTTGGGAGGTCTGCGGAATTTACGAGTAGATTTGCACTTGTGGGGATAGCCGCTCGGCTGCGAAAGGCCGTGGAGTGGGTTAAGAACTCGCGCCCAGGCCGAGTAATGGCTTGGTTTATGGCCTGTAATGGTGGCCAATTATGTGCTGGAATTGCCTACCAAGTTTTATTTTCCCTATTTGCAATATTGACCGTGGCTTGGTCCGCATTCTCCTCCTCACTGGGTCGCTATCCGGCTTTACATGCCGCGGTGTTGGAACAGATTAACGGTTGGTTACCGGGCCTAATTGGTTATGAAGAATCGTCTTTGATCAGCCCCGATCAATTAGTTTTACATTCTGCATTGAACTGGGCTTCAATCGTTGCGCTGGTGATGGGGCCGTTCTGGATTTATCGGGTGATGACCGCAATCCACACTGCGATTTGTCGAATCCTGGCCGTTTCCCGGCGGCATAGTACCCGAGTGTGGGACCAATTAACCAAGTTTCTTGGCTTTTTTGTATTAGGAGCTGGCATTATCGCCGCTGCCATAATGACTATCATTACCCAAACTTTGGGTAGCTACATTGTTGGTCATTTTGGATCACAACTCGGTACTGTGGTTAACCTTGCGACCCAAATTGTACTGCACCTATTCGGCGCGATAATTAACGGCTTAGTGATTATGGGGGCAATTCGCTTAGTGGCCAGAGTGTGGTTTATCTCGGCTCATAAACGTAAAGAGCTGTGGTGGGGCGCGATTGTTGGTGGCTTTGCGCTTGAATTACTGCGGTGGTTGGGTGTTTCATTTGTCACGGCATCAGCTTCCAGTAATCCGCTGCTGGCCCCATTTGCCGCCATCGTCTCAATCCTGCTGCTCACTAATTTCGCGTTCTATGTGATTTTGATGGTTTGTGCTTGGGTTTATAATCCACAGCGCTTGGATCTACCTCGGGCGCCAAAAACCAAAAACCGGGCGGAACGGATACTGGGACAACGCAAACTTGTTGAGTCGCCTTTTCCAGATAAGCCAAAACATCTTAAAACTGGAACTGCTGCTGCGGACACCACCGTTCCGGGCACTACGGCCGGGGGTCATCCCGGCATGATCTGGCACGCCCCACGGCCTCACTAAACCCGCACTCACTTCCAAATAACTTGAAATATTCCATTCCGCCACGCCAAAAACGAGGGTCTAGGTAACATCGTTGACTTGCTGACCAAAGTATGGTCAGATAGCACGCATGTACGAGATGCATTATTCGGAGCTGCACGCACATTCCGCGTTCAGCTTTCTGGATGGCGCCTCTCATCCTGAAGAAATGGTGGCCGAGGCGACGCGGCTCGGTTTGAGCGCGCTTGCTATCACAGATCATGACGGGCTTTACGGTGTGGTGCGGCATGCGCAAGCTGCTCGGCAGGCTGGCATTTCGACCATATTCGGAGCGGAACTACATCTCCCTGTCGCCCCCGCCAGCGGCCTCGGAATTCCGGTGCTAGATGCTCCTACCGGGGTAGCCGATCCGCGAGCCGAGCACTTAGTCTTATTAGCAAGGGGCCCGGTAGGTTACCGGAAACTCTCTCGCACCATTGCCGAAGGTCATTTGGCAGCCGGGGTTAAAGGTAAAGCCTCATACAAATTGGAGGCTTTGGCCGATGTGGCGGGCGGGGAGTGGCTGGTCCTCACCGGTTGCCGTAAGGGAGCGGTGAGGCGAGCTTTAACGTCAGGGGGTATTAGTGCCGCCCAGCGCGAATTAGCTCGGCTGAAATCATTGTTTGGCGCCGATAACGTAGCAGTCGAACTTACGGTGGATACCAGTGCCTATGCGGCTGAGTTGCATCGTGACTTGGCCCAACTAGCTGCCGATGCTGGGTTACCATTGGTAGCCACTACTGGAGCGCATTTTGCGCGCGGCCCGATGCCACCTGTCGCAGCCGACCACTCCAACGGATTGATCACCGATGCCCAACTTGCTCAAGCTCTAAGCGCGGTCAGAGCAAATCGTTCTCTGAGTGAGCTGGCTGGCTATTTACCACCACCGATCAGTCATTTGCGTTCGCCTAAAGAAATGGCCGAGATGTTCTGGCGCTATCCCCAAGCAGTGCGCAACACTGTGGAGTTAGGCAATGAGTGTGCCTTTGATCTGAGTTTGGTGGCACCCGATTTGCCCCCGTATCCGGTGCCGGCAGGGCATACCGAGGCTACTTGGTTGCGGGCCTTGGTGGAGCAGGGCGGGACAGAACATTACGGCCCGCGCGCGAACCCAAAGGTTGCTGGGGCGTGGGAGATGATCGAACACGAATTAGCAGTGATTGAGCAGCTACATTTTCCCGGCTACTTCTTGATTGTTTATGACTTAGTTGAATTTTGCCGGCAGAACGGAATATTGTGTCAAGGCCGGGGGAGTGCAGCCAATTCCGCAGTTTGTTACGCCCTTGGCATTACTGCGGTAGACGCGGTTAAGCACGGCCTACTTTTTGAGCGATTTTTAGCTCCCGAGCGGGACGGGCCACCCGATATTGATTTAGACATCGAATCCATCCGCCGTGAAGAAGTAATTCAGCATCTTTACCAGAAGTTTAGCCGGTCGCATGCTGCCCAGGTGGCAAACGTGATTTCGTATCGCCCTAGGTCAGCAGTGCGGGATGCCGCGCGGGCTTTGGGTTATGACGTGGGCCAACAAGATGCGTGGTCGAAGTCCATCGAAAGGTGGGGGTCAATCCGGCCTAATCCAAAACAGGTGCCCAGCAAGGTGACGCGGGTAGCTAAGCGAGACCAGACCGCCGCAGCGATGTGGGGGAGCCGGGATTCGGTTTGGGCCCCAAAGCTAGACCAGGTCGTCTCCGAGGCTTCCGGGGAGGTGGTCCCCGTATATCGGATTAATAAAACCTCTGGCTCGGAGAATGGAAGTAAACCCGATGCCGATGCCATTCCGGAATTAGTGGTGGATTTGGCGGAACGCTTCTTGACCTTACCTCGGCACCTAGGGATTCACTCAGGTGGGATGGTCATGTGTGATCGTCCAGTGATTGAAGTATGCCCGGTCGAGTGGGCGCGGATGGAAGGGCGCACAGTTCTGCAATGGGATAAAGAGGATTGCGCCGATGCTGGGTTAGTGAAATTCGACTTGTTGGGCTTGGGCATGCTCACCGCCATCCGGTATGCCTTTGAGTTCATTGAAGCCAAAACCGGAACAAAACTAGAATTGCATCATCTACCGGATGATGACCTGGCGGTTTACGACTTGTTGTGTGCCGCTGACACAGTCGGATTATTCCAGGTGGAATCCAGGGCTCAAATGGCTACACTGCCCCGGCTAAAGCCGCGTTGTTTTTACGATCTGGTAGTCGAAGTAGCGTTAATTCGGCCTGGCCCAATTCAAGGTGGCTCAGTGCATCCCTACATAAATCGCCGGAATGGCCGGGAACCGGTCACCTACCTCCACCCACTATTGGAAAAATCATTAAAGCGCACGCTCGGGATTCCACTGTTCCAAGAACAGTTAATGCAAATGGCAATTGATATCGCCAACTTCAGTCCAGCGGAATCCGACCAGTTGCGCAGAGCAATGGGTTCCAAGAGGTCAATCGAGCGGATGGAGGCTCTCAAAGACCGGCTGATGTCTGGTATGCGAGCCAACGGAGTGCCGGAGACAGCAGGTGAGCTGGTCTTTGAAAAACTCAAAGGCTTCGCTGACTTCGGATTCCCCGAGTCTCACGCTTACTCGTTCGCGTTTTTAGTTTATGCCTCAGCTTGGTTGAAAGTTCACTATCCAGCCGAGTTCTATGCCGGTTTGTTAGGCGCACAACCGATGGGGTTTTACTCGCCGCAAACCCTCTGTGCTGATGCGCGGCGCCACGGAATCACCGTGCTGCGCCCAAGCATCAACTCTTCTTTTCCTTTAGCCAGTGTTGAACCTGTACCGCCAGGGCAAGGAGATTTGCCCGAATACCTGCCCTTGCCAAACTCTCCCGATGAGTCATTTGGGCCACCCGCTGATCTGCGGACGGCAGTACGGGAAGGTCTTTCACAGGTGCGGGGCATTGGGCTGGCTAAGGCTAAAGAAATAGTGGCAGTCCGGCCAAATGGCGGTTTTGTGGATCTGACCGACTTGGTGCGCCGCGTTGAGCTATCCACTTCGCAACTTGAATCTCTAGCCACCGCTGGTGCCTTTGACTGTCTAAAGCTAGAGCGGCGGGAAGGGTTGTGGGCGGCCGGGGCATTAGCGCAAGAGACTCCGGATTCTCTACCCGGAGTCTCGGTTGGGATTGCCGCCCCCGAGTTGCCCGGTATGTCCCAAGAAGAGGAGGTAGTAGCGGATGCCTTTGCTACCGGCATCACACCAGAAGTAGTTCCGATTGAGTTAATCCGGGGCAACTTGGTTGCGAGTGGGGTGCTCACCGTGGCCGACACCCTGACAGCTCCTGCTGGGCAACATGTGGCAGTTGGGGGAGCCGTTACGCACCGCCAACGGCCTGGTACGGCAGGCGGTGTCACGTTCCTATCATTGGAAGATGAAACTGGGCTGTTGAATGTGGTTTGCTCCCCTAGCCTGTGGGAGAAGCATCGTCAGGTGGCTCGGCGGGCTAGGGCGATGGTGATTCGCGGCAGGGTAGAGCGGGCCGATGGGGCAACCAATCTGATTGCGGAACACCTCTCCGCGTTATCGTTACCGGTCGAAACTCGCAGCCGGGACTTCCGATGAATTTATGCGGGTAGTCACCCTAACGGTTTCAAGTCACCGAGTTAACTAGTCACCAAGTTAACTAATTGTGTCCAGAAAGGGACTTGAACCCTCACCTCCGATAAAGGAGACTAGCACCTCAAGCTAGCGCGTCTGCCATTCCGCCACCTGGACTCGGTCGGTTTAAAACCAGAGCGAGCATACCAGACGTTAAGCGTTAGTGCTAAATGCCTGAGGCAAAAGTGCAAGATGTTTGAGGCGCTGAAAGCGCCGAGCCACATCCCAACGGAAAATGCCCGGAATACAATTCGACTCATGAGCTACCCTGAACCGATAGGCAATCCGGTGGCGCCCACAGGATATCCAGATCAAGTGAAGTTGCCATATCGCGCTCCGGTTCACGCTGGGTCACAACCAGCGCCTGCATTAGGGCCGTTCTCCGTGCCAGAATCATCTCCGGTACCACCGCCACCAACTTCAGTAGCATTTCCGGCGCCTGCTCCATCGATAATTCCGGCGCCAGCACCAGCGCCTACTCTCGCGCCAGCTCCGGTTCATCTTACGCAAGTGCCTAAGGCCCCAGCCTCCAAGCCACGCGCCAGCCGAGGCGCCATCGCTGCCATCGTATTACTCTCGCTGCTAACCACGGCAGCATTAGCGCTGGGCACCTATTTTTGGTTGGCAGCCGATCGCTGGCAAGCCAATTCTGCCGCCTGGGAAGATCAAGCTCGCGCGCAGGGAGTGTCAGTTGCCGAAGTCCAAGAGCAGCTCGCCGCCGCCCAAGCCGAGACAAGTGCGCTGCAACAACATCTGGATTCTGCCCAGGCTCGGATTACTGAGCTGGCAAACGAACGGGCGCAGTTGGGCGACCAGCAAGTGGTGGACCAAAACCGAATTGATTTTCAACAACGGCTAAGTGCCGCCGCTGGTCAAGTGGCCAGTTCGCTAGACCTTTGCATCGCGCGGCAAGATGAATTGATAGATGCCCTGAGGAACCCCGGCAGGTTTACCGAAGACAGTGTGGCCCGGTTTGGCGAACAAGTAGTGCAGTTCTGCGCCGAGGCCCGCACCGCGAACGCCAACCTGCAAGCTGAAATCAACCGATGAATCCCGTTAATCCAGCCAGCCGCATCGCAAAGGCACTTTGCCTAGTCAGCAGTATCTCGCTGCTGACCACCGGATGCGGCATGCTGCCTCCATTTCCAACTCTGCCCACCGCAGCCCCGCAAGACATCCGAGCGTTGGACTTAGTGCCGGTCCGCGAGGTAACTAATCTGATTACCGACGAAGACGGCGGTCTAGGGTTTAGCGATATAGAACGAATGACGGTCCGGATCCGAAACATCCGGTGCGATGGTCTAAGTACCGGAACCGGTTTTGCGATTGACCCTTTCACGATCATCACGAATCGCCATGTGCTAGAAGCTGCCGAGATTCTGGAGATATCCACCTTCGACGGCCGTGATATTTCAGTACTACTGCCCGAAGTCATCCTGTCCGACGACGCGGACATCGCGGTGATTCGAGTCAATGACCCCCTTACCGCCTATGTCGCCTCACGTCGCGGCGAACTTTACCAAGATGAACCGGTAACTGTCATCGGGTTCCCGGAAGGTGGGCAGCTCACCATCACCGAAGGGCAGATTCTGGGTCGAATCTACGATGAGGCCAACCAACACATGGGCTCAGTCATTTTGACCGATGCGCAAGTGTTGCCTGGGTCGTCCGGATCTCCGCTATTGGATGCCGATGGCAACTTAATCGGGGTTATCTATGCTCGGACCGACGATTTCCACGGTCTGGCCGTTCCCATCGAGTTGTTGGATGCCTTACTGGCAGGGACAGCCGCCACCAGCCCGCTAATTTCGTGTCGGGCGTAAGTTGCTTGGTGCCTCGGGTTTGGGTCGCACCGAAGGTGCGCAATGTGAACCGCGAACCCACACTCCGTTCAGCATCGTTTCGTATTTGGAAGTTAATGTTGTAGGCTAGAACAGTTGCCTCGGTGGCGGAATGGCAGACGCGCTCGACTCAAACTCGAGTTCCGAGAGGAGTGTGGGTTCAACTCCCACCCGAGGCACTCAAGCACCTACGGTGCGACCCGAACCCGAGGCACTTTTAGCTCAGTCAGCGAGCTCGGGGGCGACGATGACCTCGATGCCCATCGAAACTAGCTGCTGCAACTGCATCGCATCGGTGCCGTGTTCCACAATCACAATGTCAAAGTCAGCAATGTTGGCAACCACATGCAACGCAGTCCGGTCAAATTTGGTCTTGTCAATGTAAAGCACCTTGCGTTCAGCCGCTGCCAAAAAAGCCTGCTTGACCTGCGCCATTTGCGAATCTGGATGGTAGCAGATGTTGTTACTAACCGCCGAGGCTGACATTAACACTACGTCAGCCCGCAAAGCGCGTAAGGTCTGCACCGTCATCGGGCCGTAGAGGGCTTCGGCCCACGGAGCTAACTGCCCTCCGGTGAGAAAAACTGTAATGTCCGCCGCGTTATCAAGCTCCCGTGCCACGGCTAGCGAATTGGTGATAACCGTCAACGGCTCCAGGGCGACGAGCCGCCGGGCCAAGTGGATACCAGCGGTGGAATCGTCCAACATGACCGATTCACCAGGTTCGATGAGGGTGGCAGCAGCAGCAGCGAGCGCGGCCTTGCTTTCCGAGTGTTGCCCGATGCGGTAGGAGGAAGGGGACTCATAAGTGCGGGATGGAGCGACGGTAACCACACCACGTTGTCGATGCACCATACCCTGCTGGTGCAAGGTGGCCACATCCCGGTATACCGTCATCAGGGAAACACCCAGTTCATGGACCAAATCGTCAATGGTGTGGGGCTTGGATTTCACAAGCTCCCGGATTTTTATCAACCGATCCTCACGGTTCGACCGGGTACCTTTGTTATCTAACTCGAAATTATCATCCAAGCTGGTTTCCGCACCATCGCGGGGGTTAACTTGGCCACTCATAGTTAAATGATAGCCACTTTGGAGCCGACTGCCCACTCATCAGGCGACAATTAGTGTGATTTTCTAATCAGTTCAACTAACTTTTAACACTGTAAGTGAGAAATGTTTCGACAAATTATCACCCACTAACGCAACGTCGCGTTTTACCGCCTCGGGCCAATTTGGATCGAAGTGGGAACTAGCGAGACAAAGCAAGCCGTTAGTTAACGCTTTAGAAATTGGAGAGATTTAACCGTGGCATACACCGCAGAAAACTGGCCCATCGCCGCAAATATGCTGCCTTTCGGCAACAAAGCCGCAGATGGAACCCCGAATACTGAAGCTCCAGCCGAGTCTTGGCGCGACCAACTGCAACAAGTTGTTGATCTGGACTTCGAGTTTGTGGACCCCACTGATGCCTGGTTATCAATCGGCGAGCTGAGCGATGAACGTTTCTCGGAATTCGTTGATGTGCTAGATGAGGTCGGCTTGAAAATTCCCTCGATTTCTACCACCCGCTCGTCGGTAGTTGATAAAACTCCATACGCCGGTGGCGGCACGATGGGTGAGCAGTACCTCGCTCGCGCCCACAAAATCATTGATCGAGCCCCCACCCTCGGCGCCAACATGGTCAACATTGGCTACATGCAGGGCCTCACTCCGGCCCAGGCCAAGGCGCAGTGGTTCTGGTTAGAAGATGGCCACCACGATGACCTGAACGATAAGGCCACCCGCGATTTGGCCATTGCCCGTACTCGGGAACTAGCCGACCACGCCAAAGAAAAGAGTGTGGGCCTCTCCCTCGAAATGTATGAGGACACCTACATCGGGACGCCCGATCTCGCTGTCGAATTTTTGCACGATCTCAATCACGACAACATCGGTCTGAACCCCGACCTTGGGAACATCGTGCGTTTGCATCGGGAGATCGAAGACATCAACACGATGTTTGACAAGGTGCTGCCGTACACCAACTTCTGGCACATCAAAAACTACACCCGCGACTTCGACCCCTCAACCGGCGCTTATGCCACCCACCCGGCGCCCTTGGTTTCCGGCACGGTCAACTATCGCCAGCAAATCCGCAAAGCACTTGATCACGGCTTTAACGGCGTGTTTGTAGTTGAGCACTACGGCTCGGACTCGCTTGGCGTCGGGGCGTTGAATCGCGACTACATCAAGCAAGTGCTCAGCAGCTACTTGCGCCACAAAAAGTCATAAACCTTAAAATCGCTGACCCCACTAAGCAATAAGGAAACCTACAATGACCTTCATCTCTAACGCCCCCGAAGAGTTCGCTAACGAAGCCCTAGTTGGTCTAGTAAAAGCTTACCCTGGCACCCTCCGCTCAGTTCCCGGTGGAATCGCACGCGCCGATGGCACCCGCCCCGGCAAGGTCGCCGTGGTCATCGGGGGCGGTTCCGGGCACTACCCAGCTTTCGCAGGTTTGATCGGCGATGGCTTGGCTGATGCCGCCGTATGCGGTCAGATTTTCGCCTCACCTTCCACTCGGCAAGTGCTGGACGTGGTGCGAGCCGCCAACGGCGGTGCTGGGGTTTTCCTCTCTTTCGGCAACTACGCCGGCGACGTACTCCACTTCGGGGCAGCCGCCAGCCGCCTCCGGGCACAAGGGATGGACGTGCGCATCGGGTTGGTAACCGACGATGTCGCCTCCGCTCCGCGTGAAAAGGCATTAGACCGCCGGGGAATCGCCGGTGACCTCACGGTATTCAAGGTCGCTGGGGCGGCCGCCGAAGCCGGAGCCAACCTGGATGAAGTTGAGCGCCTAGCTGCCAAAGCTAACGTCCGCACTCAGAGCTTCGGGGCGGCCTTTGCCGGTTGCACGCTGCCTGGCGCCGACAGCCCATTGTTCACGCTCGAACCGGGCACCATCGGTTGGGGCTTGGGTATCCACGGCGAACCTGGCATCGGTGACGGCCCGCTACCCACCGCAAACGAGATCGCCGAAGAGTTGGTACGCAAGGTCACGGCCGAACGCCCGGCGGACAGCAATGGCCGCGCCGCTGTTATCCTCAATGGCCTCGGCACCGTGAAGTACGAAGAACTTTTTGTGCTCTGGAACAAAATCTCCGATCTCCTAGCTGAGCAGGGCATTGAGCCAGTGGCGCCGATTGTGGGCGAGTTCGTGACCAGCCTAGACATGGCCGGCGTTTCGCTAACCATCATGTGGCTGGACGATGAACTAGAGCCATTGTGGCTAGCCCCGGCCAATACCCCCGCGTTCCAACATGGACACTGGCGCCCGGCGCTAAGCCAGCCGTTCCAAGGGGCTAGTGTCGAACTGGAACCGCAAACCGCCATCGTGAAAACACAAAGCGAGGCCGGCCGTAAAGCTGCTCAGCAGGTACTTGACGTGCTACTTCGGAGCCAGGCGGCCTTGGCCAGAGATGAAGAAAGCCTCGGTGCGCTTGATGCGATCGCGGGCGACGGTGACCACGGTCGCGGTATGACTCGTGGCATCACCGCCGCAGTCAAAGGCGCCCAAGAAGTCATCGCTGCCGATGGTGACGCACCCTCCGTGCTGCGTCGGGCTGCCGACCGCTGGGCGGACCAAGCAGGCGGTACTTCCGGTGCCATCTGGGGCGTTGCGTTGATGGGCCTGGCCGATCACTTACCGTCTGACGCGGAAATCACCGCCGAACACATCGTGCCCGGTGTGGCCAAAGCGTGCCAGGAAGTCGTCTCCATCGGTGGCGCTCAAGTAGGGGATAAGACGATGGTAGATGCGTTCCAACCCGCCGCAGATGCCCTCACCGCCACTTACGAACTCACCAAAGACGGCAACGCGGCTTGGGTCGCCGCCGTGGAAGCCGCCCGTAAAGGCGCCGCCGCTACCGAAAACATCGTGGCTCGCCGTGGCCGCAGCCGGGTACTCGGCGCTAAGAGCTTAGGCGTACCCGACCCAGGTGCCACCTCTTTCGCGATGTTAATTGCCGAAGTCGGCGATGAGATGGGCGTAACAATCCCGGCGGCATAATCCGCAACCACACACCCCGAACCGCCCAAAACCCCCGAAACTTCGAACCCACGAAAGCGAATTTAACCAAATGTCAGACCAACTCCGAATCGCGATCGGCGCCGATGAAGCCGGTTACGATTACAAAGAGATAATCAAGAAAGACCTGCAAGCTGACCCACGGGTCATTGAGGTTATAGATGTCGGCGTGGATGCCGACGGCAGCACTCACTACCCATATGTGGCTGCCGGTGCCGCCCGCAAAGTTGCCAATGGCGATGCGGACCGGGCGTTGTTGATTTGCGGCACGGGCCTCGGCGTTGCTATTGCGGCAAACAAAGTACCGGGCGTCCGGGCGGTAACCGCGCATGATTCTTTCTCGGTGGAGCGTTCCGTGCTGTCTAACGATGCCCAAGTGCTCTGCATGGGCCAGCGAGTAGTTGGGATTGAATTGGCGAGGCGCTTGGCCAAAGAGTGGCTCGGCTACCGCTTTGACCCCACCTCAAATTCCGCCCCAAAAGTTGCTGCGATCGAGGTAGTCGAAGCTGATGCCGGCAAAGGGCTAATTGACGAGTCTGCCATTGCTTGCAGCATCTAATCTACGGCAATTAATCAAACACAATTCGAAAAGAGAAACTGGAAATGATTGAGAAAGTAAACTCCGTAGCCCAAATCGGCGCCGGTTACATGGGGGGCGGTATTGCGCAATCATTCGCCCTGGCTGGCATCCCGGTAGTAATTGCTGACGCTGACCTTGAGAGCACTAAAGCTAACTACGAGCGCTTGCTCCGCGAAGCCCAAGAGTTCGAAGATGGCGGGCTGTACGATGCAGGAGCCGCTGCCAAGATTAAGGCCAACTTGTCGATGGCCAACTCAATCGAAGAAGCAGTGAAAGACGTAGATTACATTGAAGAAGCCGTATTCGAGCGTCTCGATGTTAAGCATGACGTTCTGCGCCGCATCTCCGAAACCGCCCGCCCGGACGCCATTATCGCTTCGAATACCTCAACTTTGCCAGCTCGGGAAATGGTAACTGCGGTAAAAAACCCTGAGCGTTTTATGACCGTTCACTTCTCCAATCCAGCTCCTTTTATCCCCGGCGTTGAAATTGTGTTGGCGCCGCAAACCGATGAGAAGTTGGTACCGGTAGTCAAAGACCTGCTAGTTCGGGCCGGCAAGCAAGGCGCCGTGGTTGGTGACGTACCCGGCTTTGTGCTCAATAAGCTGCAATATGCTTTGTTGAAAGCCGCTGCCGACCTGGTTGAAAGTGGCGTAGCGACCCCCGATGACGTGGATACCGTAGTGCGTACCACCTTCGGGTTCCGCCTCGGCTTCTTCGGCCCGTTCATGATCGCTGATCAGGCTGGCTTGGACGTTTACGCGAACTGCTTTGACACTTTCCAGCGCGAGTTCGGCGAGGCGTATGCCACCCCAGAACTATTCAAAGACGCCGTCGCGGCTGACCGCAAAGGCGTCAAGAACGGTCACGGTCTCATCCGCGACTACACCCCCGAACAGGCTGCTGCCATCGTCGCGTACCGCAACAAAGCGTACGCGGAAATGGCCCGTCTGATCGAAAAGCTCGGCCCGGCACCGCTGCCTGCAACCCGGGATTAATTTCAACCCACTGCCGGTGACCTGGCCAAAGAGGGTCTAGGCGCCGACTAAACAGAAAAGGAACTGTAATGGATCCCCGATTATTAATCGCTTTGGCGGTCGGCATTGCCGTCGTCATCTTAGTGGTTTTGAAAACCAGGCTCGATGCCTTCATCGGCCTGTTCTTAGCCGCACTAGTAGCTGGTAGCATCGTGGGCCAGCCTCTAGCCACCACCTTGTCCCAAATTACTACCGGGTTCGGTAACACCCTGGGCGGTGTGGGTATCGTGATCGCACTCGGTGTCGGTATCGGTAAAATTCTCGAAGTCTCCGGTGCCATCGAAGTGCTGGCAAACTGGGTTTTGCGCCGCTTCGGTAAAGGCCGCGAAGACATCGCAATGGGTAGCGTGGGCGCCTTGATCGCCGTTCCGGTATTCGCCGATTCCGCGTTTATGATCATGGCCCCACTGGCTCGTCAGCTCGCACGCCTCAAAGGTTCCGGTTACCTAGCCATCATGCTCGCCATGTCCGCCGGTATGGTACTGACGCATACTATGGTGCCGCCGACCCCCGGTCCGCTGGCTGTTGCCGGTATTTTGGGTGCTGACCTTGGCCAAGTAATTCTTTGGGGCCTTATCTTCACCGTTATCTTGCTGCCAATTGCGGTTATTTACAGCCGTTGGGCCGAGCGCAAATACGCCAGCCAGATTTCGCCTGAAATTCAACAGCTCGTTTACGGTGATCGCACTGCCGCTAACGCCAATCAGATGGAATACGCTGGCGCAGTTCCGGCTGGCGCGGCTGCCGTAGCCGGCGCAGGTGCGGGTGCTGGTTTTGTGGGTAGCACCGAATTGCCCGCCGGTTACGAACACGGCTCCGCCCTCGAAACCGACGGCAACCTAGATAGCCATGTTGCAGATGCTGAACCGGTACTGCGCAAGCCGATTAGCGCGCTACTAGCCTGGGCGATCCTGCTCATCCCGATTCTGTTGATCGTGGCCGGTACCACCGCTATGACCATTGCCCGCTCGCAGGCTGGCATCATGCACGGTGCGTTCGATGCTCCGGCTTGGACCACTCCGTTTACCTTCCTCGGTAACCCGGTAATCGCACTGACCATCGGTGTTATCCTCGCGGTTTACTTCCTCTTGCCCCGCTACACCCCGCGCTCTAAAGTTCACGGTTGGCTCGCAGAAGGCATCAACGAAGCCGGTATCATCTTGGTGATCACCGGTGCTGGTGGTGCATTTGGTTTCGTACTGCGCGAGTCCGGAATCGGCGATGCGCTCGGCCATGTAGTTGGCGGTTGGCACATCCCGCTGTTCCTGATCCCATTCTTGATCTCGCTGTTTATCCGCATCGCCCAAGGTTCGGCAACCGTAGCCATGATTACCGCCGCCTCCATCGTGGCCCCGATGGCTTACGACCTCGGCCTAAACCCGGTGGTCGCCACTCTCGCCGCTGCGTTGGCATCGGGCGCTTTCTCCCACTACAACGACTCGTTGTTCTGGATCTTGGCGAACTACGTCGGCCTAGATGCGAAAGCCATGCTTTTCGCCTGGACCGGGTTAAAGGGCGTAGTCTGCTTGGCCGGTATCCCGTTGCTCTGGATCATGGACCTGATCTTGAGTCGCGGTGGGTTCTAGCTACTTTAGTTGGAAATTAGCAAAGTGGACACCTTGATGCAAAACTCCACACCCGCCTCCGTTGCTGCGTCCCGCACCGTCGTCGTCACAGGCGCTGGTGCGGAACGCGGCATCGGTCGCCGGGTGGTTCGTAAACTCGTCTCGGAAGGTTGGGCAGTTGCCGCTTGCGATATCGCGGGCGATGCCGTCGAAGCCTTCGCCGCCGAGCTGGCTGCCGAAACCGGCAGGCCGGTAGTTGGCATCGGACTAGATGTCAGCGATCCAGCGGCCGTGGCAGCGGCGTTTGCTCGGATTGATCGCGAATTGCCCCCGGTGCGAGCCGTGGTGAACCTAGCTGGTATCCCCAGCCCGCACACGATCTTCGAACTCACCCCAGATATCTGGGACCGAGTGATGAACGTGAACGCCAAAGGCACCTTACTGATGACCCAAGCCGCCGCTGAGCGCATGATTGCTGGCGGCCAAGGCGGGCGCATCGTGAATACCTCATCCATCACCGCGATTGATGGGGGCGGCACATTCTCCAAAACCGGTTACGCCGCTGCCAAAGCCGCCGTGCTCGGTCTGACCCGCGGCAGCGCTCGCGAATTGGGAAAGTACGGTATTACGGCCAACGCCATCATCCCTGGTCCAATTGACACTGACATCATGGGTGGCACTCTTACCGATGAGCGTAAGCAATCCATGTCCGCCAACATTCCGTTGGGGCGGGTTGGGCAGCCCGATGAGGTCGCCGGTTTGATCAACTTCTTAGTCAGCGACGATTCCAGCTTTGTCAGTGGCGCTGCTATCAGTGTCGATGGCGGAAAGCACATGCATTAATCACCTTACGACCTCGAATAAGGATACCCACCAATGAACACCTCGATTGCCGTTATCGGATTGGGCGCGATGGGGTTGCCGATGGCTACCCGTCTCGCGGAACGTTTTCCAACCATTGGTTTTGACATTGCGCCCGATCGCGTTGCGCTAGCTGCCCAAGGCGGAGTTAAAGCTGCCGCTTCAGTGACCGATGCGGTCGCCGGGGCCGACATTGTGCTAGTTGCAGTGCGGACCCGGGCCCAACTGGAAGACCTGTTGTTTGGCGATAACGGGGTAGCGGAACATTTGAAGCCCAATGCGATGGTGGTACTTACTAGTACCGTTGGTATTGACGGCATCAAAGAGATTGCGGACCGCTTGAAAGCCCAAGGTGCCGCGCTGATTGATGCACCGCTCTCCGGTGGCCCCACTCGGGCCGGGAATGGCGACTTGCTGATCGTGGTAGGTGCCGAACCTGCAGTTTATGCCCAGGCCCAGCCGGTACTTGAGCATCTGGCTTCGACCCTCACCGTGGTCGGCGATGAGCCGGGAGCAGGCCAGGCACTCAAAACAGTGAATCAGTTACTCTGCGGTGTCCACATTGCGGCTGCGGCTGAGGCGTTGGCGTTGGCTGACGCATTGGGCCTTGACCCGGCTCGCACTTTGGAGGCGTTGACCGCCGGAGCGGCCAACTCGTTCATGTTGGGCGACCGGGGGCCGCGCGCCTTGCAAGCGTACGATGAGGGCGGCGCTGAGGTGCGGAGCCGAGTGGACATCTTTGTCAAGGACATGGGGATCGTCGGCGATGCCGCCCGTAAAGCGCATTTATCGGTACCGGTAGCTGCCGCTGCTGAGCAGTTGTTCCTGCTGGGCGAAGCGCAGGGATTGGCCGCCGCTGACGATTCGGCAGTCATCCGCGTAATTGCCCCGCAACGGCGCCATTAACCTGATGGAAACTTCGCCCCTGCCCCGTGGCCGGTTGGTCATCACCGATCACTTTTTCGGCGGTGTCAACCATGAGCGGGAAGTAGCGAACAGGTTTGGCCGCACGCTGGTGGTAGCCAACTGCTCAGCCGTTAACGATACCAAGGTTGCCGTGGCCGGTGCTGATGTGGTGTTAGTGAACTTTGCGCCTTTCCCGGCCGAAGTTCTATCCGTGTTGGCGCCGGGGGCAGTCTTGATCCGTTATGGCATCGGTTACGACAACATTGATGTCAAGTCGGCAACTGCGCTTGGTATCAAGGTTTGCAATGTACCGGATTATGGTGGAGAAACCGTAGCCGATCACACGGTCGCTTGTCTGCTCGGCCTGCTGCGCCGTACCGGGCAGTACACTAACGCTATACGTGGAACTGGTTGGGTTGAGCCGCGGGCGCTGGGTGAGATTCGGGCGTTCTCAGCCACCACCGTTGGGCTGGTCGGCACCGGGCGGATCGGGTTGGCAGTGGCTGACCGATTGCGGGCGTTCGGGTTCCGAGTGATCGCGTTTGATCCATTCGCCGCAGTTGAAACCGTGGCGGCTCACGGAGTGGAATTGGTAGGGCTGGATGAGCTATTAGACCGATCCGATGCCATCTCCTTGCACGCTCCGCTGACATCAGAGACCAAGCACCTAATTGGTACCGAAACGCTGGCGAAAATGCGCCATAGCGCAGTGTTGGTAAATACCGCACGCGGCGGATTAGTAGATGAAGCCGCCGTGGCTGCCGCCCTAGCCAGCGGTCAGCTCGGCGGCGCGGCACTGGACGTATTCGACCCCGAACCGCTCGCCAGCGACTCACCACTTCGCGATTTCGACAACGTCATCTTGACCCCGCACGCTGCTTTCTATTCGGTGGAATCCCTTGACAACTTGCAGCGCTTGGCAGCCGAAGAAGCTGGCCGGGCCTTAGCGGGGGAACCGTTGCGCTGCCCAGTCAATTAAATTCCGCCCAAGTCAATTAAATACGGTCGAACTTAAACCCACCCACGCCCACTGTTTAGAAAGAAAAACTCCCATGCGAAACGCTAAGTTCTATTGCCCAGTGGTGACCGCTTTCGACGCCGACGGCAATCTCGACCTCCCAGCCAACCGTGCCATATGGGAGAGGTTAATCGCGGGCGGAATAGACGGCATCGTGCTGATGGGTTCAACCGGCGAATTCTTCGCAATGACCACCGCCCAAAAAGAGGCGCTGATAGATGCGGCGACTGCATGCCTAAAGGGCCGCATCGAACTCATCGTCGGAACTGCCGCAATGCGGGTAGATGAAACCGTGGCGCTTTCCAATTATGCCTTACGAGCTGGGGCCGATGCAGTAATGATTATCGGCCCTTACTATTTCGCCTTGGACGAGGCCAGTGTGGAGGCTTATTTCCGAGAAGTTGCTTCGCAAGTCGTTGGGGATATCTACTTATACAATTTCCCCGACCGAACTGGTTATGATTTAACCCCTGCCACCACGGCGAAATTGGCGAAACAATTCCCCAACATCGTCGGTTACAAAGACACGCTTTTCACCGTTAACCACACCCGTAAGCTGTTAACTACTGTGCTACCCGTTCGGCCGGACTTCAAAGTGTTAGCCGGCTTCGACGAGTTTTTGCATCGGGCGGTGACTAGCGGCGCAGTGGGAGCGATCGGCGCTATCTCCAATTTATACCCGGCGGTCTGTGCCGATTATGCCGCTGCTGTCCGCGACGGGGATGCGGACCGGATTGAGGCTTATCAACGGATAATTGACATTGCTATGGACATCTATGCAATCGGTACGCCGTTTGTACCGATTTTAAAAAAAGCTATGGTGTTGAAGGGAGTGCCGATGTCGGAGCACTGCCTCGCGCCGGTACAGTCAGCTACCGAGGCGCAGACGGCCCAGGTTCGGAATCTCCTTGACCGAATTGACGCTGCCGTAGCGGCGGTTCCGAATGGGACCCGTTAATGAGCCCGATAGTTGCCGTCTCCTTCAAAGCCTATTTTGGTCGAGAACAAATGCGTTCTTGGCTGGCGCGGCTAGGAGACACCGTGGTGCCCGCCGGGGTGGAATTGGCGTTGCTCCCGGCTTTACCTTGGCTGCCTGAAGTAGCCGACTCCCTGGCCGGGACGGGAATCACCTGGGGTGCGCAAGATGTCGCACCTCTGACTACTGGCGCCCAGACGGGAGCAGTCACCGCAGGCACGCTAGCCGAACTTGGCTGTAAATATGTCGAAGTTGGACACGCCGAACGCCATCAAATCTTCCATGAAACTGCTGCCGATACCCGGCAAAAAATTGAGCGATTAACTGAAGTCGGCATCACTCCACTAATCTGTGTCGGGGAGCTTTCCCGTGCCGCCACACCCGATACAGCTGAGCAAATGGCAGATGAACTTACTGCCTTGTTGGCTGGCCTAACCCCTCGCGAAGTGTTAGTTGCTTATGAGCCGGTTTGGGCCATCGGGGCACCGGCGCCCGCCCCGGCTTCGCATGTGCGAGAAGTCACCAGCAGCTTAACTAGGCGTTTGAGAGATGTGAACCAGCCTGGTCGCGTGCTGTATGGCGGGGCTGCTGGTCCTGGCACGCTCACCGACTTGACCGGCAGCGTAGATGGCGTGTTCTTAGGCCGGTTTGCGCACGATGTTTCAGCGTTGGCAGCGGTAATGGCAGAGGCCGCTGCTCCGAGTTTTCAATCTGCTTTTCTGGACAGGAATTAGTTATGAATATAGATGATTTACTAGCCCCGTTACCCGCTGCACTGCCAGTGACCGCTGCTGAGGTTCGCGCCAAACTGAACCCGGCCGAAGTGCTGATCGTGCTGGACGATGACCCAACCGGTACGCAATCGGTAGCTGGCCTGCCGGTGCTCACTCGCTGGGAACCATCCGATTTAGCGGCTGCGTTGGAAACCGGCAGCCCCGCCATTTATATCCTGACTAACTCTAGGTCGTTGGGGGAGGCCGAGGCGGCGCAAATCAACCGAGATATTGTTGCGGTAGCCCTGGCTGCGGCGGCGCAAGCTGGCCGTCAGGTGACATTTGTTTCCCGGAGTGACTCAACCTTGCGAGGGCATTTCCCACTGGAAACTGATGTACTTAGCGCGGAAATTGTAGCCCGGGGTGGCAAACAGCCTGACTTGACCCTGTTGGTGCCAGCTTTCCCGGATGCCGGCCGGATCACTGTTGACGGGCGGCACTATTGGGTGGTTGACGGGGAAGCTACCTTGGTGGGGGACACCCCGTTCGCCCGAGACGCCACATTCGGCTTTAAATCGTCGGATTTGCGGGATTGGGTAGATGAGAAAACCGGCGGGCGGGTGCCAGCGGCAAAAGTCGCCGCGCTGACGGTTGATATCATCCGCTCTGGTGTGGCTGCCGTAGTTGACTTTTTACGAGAGTTAACCCCTGGCACTGTAGTGGCAGTTGATGCGGTAGAAGAGTCCGACTTGCGGGCGGTGGCGCTGGCCTTGCATCAGCTCCCGGAGACTTCCGTGCTGTTGCGGGTGGGGCCACCTTATGTCCGGGCACACATCGGCTTGGAAGTACCACCCGTGGTTGACCCGGCTGATATCAACTTCGGCAATTCACGAGGCGGCTTAGTGGTGGTGGGTAGCCACGTTCCGCTGACCACTGCGCAGCTCACTGCCTTGAAAGCTGCCCGGCCCGACACGGAAACTGTGGAACTGGATGTTCGCTCCCTGATTGATGACCGCCGGGAACAGCACCTTACCGGTGCTGTTAACCGGATCGTTGCCGCCTTGGACGATGGTACGGTCATCGTGCATACTAGCCGCGATCTGGTGACCGGAGCATCGGGAGATGAGAGCCTAGAGATCGCCCGGAAGGTTTCTAGCGCAGTGGTAGATGTAGTGCGCCGGGTACTGGAAACTGCACCGCCTCGCTTTGTGATTGCCAAAGGTGGCATCACCTCATCTGATGTGGCCAGCGAAGCTCTCAGTATCCGCCGAGCTACGGTACTCGGCCCGATGCTACCTGGCATCGTTTCGCTGTGGCAACCAGAAGTTGGGCCAGCCGTCGGCATCCCGTATGTGGTATTTGCTGGAAATGTTGGCGATACCGATTCCCTAGCCAAAGTTGTGGAAACTCTGGCCGCTGACTAATTAAGTCGGATTTAATACCTAAGGAGATTTGATATGAAAGTTTGGTTTATCACGGGCGCCTCACGGGGTTTTGGGCGGTTGTGGGCGGAAGCGGCATTGCGTCGCGGCGATAAAGTGGCTGGTACGGCCCGGAATCTCACCACTTTGGAACCGCTGGTATCCGAGTTTGGGGCTTCCTTTTTGCCACTACAACTTGACGTAACCGACCGCGATGCGGCGTTTGCTGCCGTCAAGGCCGCGCACGACTATTTCGGTCGCCTCGATGTGGTAGTCAATAATGCTGGGTTTGGTCACTTCGGCATGGTGGAAGAAGCCACCGAAGCAGAAATGCGTGGCCAGATCGAAACCAATGTGTACGGCGCATTGTGGGTGACGCAAGCCGCGTTGCCATATATGCGGGCGCAACACTCGGGTCACATTATTCAAGTTTCCTCGATCAGCGGCATCACGGCCTTCCCAATGCTGGGCATTTACAATGCTTCCAAGTTTGCCTTGGAAGGGATGAGCCAGGCACTCGCCCTGGAAGTGGCTGATTTTGGGATCAGAGTTTCCATCGTTGAGCCGGGTCCCTTTGGCACTGACTGGTCTGGCTCCTCTGCGGTGCAGTCAGAACCGATGGAAGCTTATGCCGCCTACCGAGCGCAAGTACAAGCTGCTCGCGCTGAACGGGCAAAGACCATTTTGGGCGATCCGAAGAACACCGTAACTCCAATCTTGACTCTGGTAGATGCCGAAAACCCACCGCTGCGGATGTTTTTGGGTGAAAACATGTTTAAAGAGGCCGTGGCCGACTACGGTAAGCGGCTGACTGAGTGGGCACAATGGCAGCCGGTAGCCGCGCTGGCCACCCGCCCGAACGGATAACGATTTGGCCACATCGGCCACATTAGCTAGCACACCGCGCGCCATGATTGACGACGGATTTTTGAAGCGTACCCTTGTTATCGAAACGATTCGATAATTTTTTAGACCTCAGACTATTTTGAGGCGAAACGATTTTTGCAGGAAAGTACGTTGCGAAACTTAACCGTTGGCCCGCCAACTCGATTAATCCTTATGTTCTCGATCCCACTTTTGTTGGGAAATTTATTTCAGCAGTTTTACGTCTTTGTAGATAGTGCGGTGGTAGGCCGCATCATCGGGCAAGATGGATTAGCTGCGGTCGGTTTGACTGGCCGGATGGTCTTCTTAATCATCGGCTTTTCTTGGGGGGCTACAGCGGGTTTTGCGATCCCCGTAGCAAAAGCTTTTGGGGCGGGGGATTTTGCGCAAGTAAAACGCAATATTGCCTCTTCTGCAATTGTGGCCAGTTTTATGTCCATTGCGATTACGGCGGCTGGCTTATATTGGGGCGATGCATTACTGCGCCTAATTAATACTCCCGCCGCGTTATTTGAAATGGCTTCGGAATACCAAGCAGTTATGTTTGGGACGGCAGTATTCACAGTTGGCTTTAACTGGTTAGCTGCAACTATCCGGGCGCTTGGCGATTCTAAAACACCACTAATTTTCTTAATTGTGTCCAACCTGCTAAATGCGGCGCTGTCGTTCGCAATGGTCGGTCCGCTGGGAATGGGCGTAGCTGGTTCAGCTTGGGGTACCGCGGTCGCGCAATTATTAACAATTGTCGCTTGTCTATGGTATGCCCGCCGCAAGATGCCGGAAATGTTCCCCGCTCTTAACGATTTCAAAGCCGGGTTCCACGAGATGTGGATCCCTGCTCGTGCCGGTTTACCAATGGGTTTCCAGATGTCCGTAATTGGCCTGGGTACAGTAATCCTAGGTGCTGCAATTAATAACCTCGGCACCGATGCAGTTGCGGCCTCAACGGTAGCTGGGCGCCTAGAAGGATTAACTATGGCTCCGCTAAATACTTTCGGCGTAGCAATGGCAACTTATGTCGCCCAGAACCTCGGCGCAAAGGCTTATGCGCGCATTAGGGCCGGGGTATTCCGGATGACAATTGTTGCGGTGGTTGTGGCCTTTACCCTTGGCACCTTGCAACTAGTATTTGTGGATGCTTTAGTGCGTTTGTTCACTTCTGATCCCTCCGATCTGGTTATCTCTTATGTGCATACCCACTTCCAGATTTCACTGTTTATGTATTTCACTTTAGGCATTTTGTTTATTGTGCGTAATACTGTGCAAGGTTTGGGCGCCGCGATTATCCCGACCATTGCTGGTTTTGTGGAATTAGGCCTTCGGTCCGCTGGGGCGATTGTCTTGGCTGGGTCGTTGGGTTTGGGCTGGGTTGGCATTGTCTGGGCAAATCCGCTGGCTTGGGCCGGAGCGATGGTCATGTGCAGCATCTCCTATCTCATCCATCGCAAACGACTGCTAAAACTGGAACGAGGTGAGATTACTGAAGATGGTGCATTTGGCTTCGGTCACAACGACGATGAAGCAACCACCGCTTCATCCTTTCATCCTCACCGCTCCGCAAAATTCGAAGTTGGCCTAGCCAGCTAAGTACCTGATCTAAACGAGGTAAGGTATGCCGCGTGTTAGCTATCGTGGACTACCAGGTCGGCAACCTGCAAAGTGTTGTTGCTGCCTTTGAACGGCTCGGCGAAAGTCCGGTAGTCACCCGCGACCCGGCAGAATTGGCGGCAGCCGACGGCATCGTTCTACCTGGGGTTGGCGCCTTTCCGGTTGCTATGGAACATTTGGAACGTTTTCGCCTAGTTGCGCTATTACAAGAACGGGCCGCTGCTGGAGTGCCTTTGCTGGGCATCTGTCTGGGTATGCAAGTGCTATTCGAAACCGGGCTGGAAGGTGGCGTAACTGCTGGCTTAAGGCTACTACCGGGGGTTGTCCGCGAAATCTCCACTAGGGCAAAACTGCCGCATATCGGCTGGAATAGTTTGCAGTTCAATGAACCACATACCATTACCGAGTATTTACAATCCGACGATGAGATGTACTTTGTTCATTCTTATTATGCCGATTGTCCGTCCGATGTGGTAATTGCTTACACTTCTTATGGGGGAGTGGACATTCCGGCTATTGTTGGCCGGAATAACGTAGTGGGTTGCCAATTCCATCCGGAAAAGAGTTCCCAAATCGGCTCCCTAATTCTCAAAGCCTTCCTCTCCCAGGTTAAACGCGCTCCCTGTCATTCTGCGCGGAGCGAAGCGGAGACGCAGAATCTCACATCCAAGGTGAACCAAAATGCTAAGTAAACGCATTATCCCTTGCCTCGACATTAAAGACGGTAAAGTTGTTAAAGGCGTTAACTTTATCGGCCTGCGCGAAGTAGGCGATCCGGTTGAGTTGGCTAAACAATATGAACAGCAAAATGCCGATGAAGTAGTTTTCCTGGACATCACCGCCTCTCACGAAGCTCGGGATATCATTGCGGATTTAATTAGCCGAGCAGCCCGCGAATTATCCATTCCGCTCACAGTTGGCGGCGGAATTAGAACAGTCGATGATTTCCGCCGCATCCTGGCAATGGGAGCCGATAAAGTTGCAGTCAATTCTGCGGCCTTAAGTAATCCGGCCATAATAGCTGAAGCTTCAGCCGAGTTTGGCAATCAATGTGTGGTATCAGCGATTGACGCGAAAGCCCGCCCGGATGGGAAAAAGCGGGGGACTGCTTCAGGCCAAACCGGCGCCTCCGGTTGGGAGGTCTATATAAAAGGTGGCCGGGAAAACACCGGCGTGGACTTGATCGAATGGGCTCAGCAAGTTGCTGCCTTAGGTGCGGGTGAAATTCTGTTAACTTCAATGGATAAAGATGGCACTCGCGATGGGTTTGATTTACCAATGCTTGCCGCCGTTTGCGAGGCAGTAAATATTCCGGTAATTGCGAGTGGGGGTTGCGGTGACATCGGGTCTATTACCGAATTGTTTGAGCAAACTGATAGTGATGCTGCTTTAGCTGCTTCGATATTTCATTATGGCGAGGCGACAGTTGACCAAGTTAAAGCCGAATTGGCCGCAAATCATATCCCGGTCCGTCAACCCCGTCAGTTAGTCCATCCCGTCAGTTAGTCCATCCCGTCAGTTAGTCCATCCCGTCAGTTAGTCCGCCCCGCCGACTCTGGACGGTGGCACGGATTATCGTGTGAAGTCGAAAACCAAGGAACCAAGATGTCAGACCCCACCAGAACTCTAGTAATTCCAGTCAAAGGTGATGAGATATTACTCGGCCGGAAAAAGCAACATCGCGATGGGGCATTCGGCGTGGGTAAGTGGAATGGCTTTGGCGGCAAACTGGAACCAGGGGAGACTATTGAAGCAGCCGCAATTCGAGAATGTTTAGAAGAGAGCGGGCTTAAACCAACTAAATTAGAGAAAGTCGCTGAACTCAACTTTGTCGAAGATTACAACCTATTCGGCCACATCTTTCTTGCAACTGAATGGGAAGGGGAACCAACTGAAACTGACGAGATGGTGCCCAAGTGGTTTAAGCAATGTGAATTACCTTATGAGTTGATGTGGGACGACGATATATTCTGGTTGCCCGCAGTACTTGCCGGTAAGAAAATTAAAGCGAATTTCAGGTTTGCAAATAATCTCGATACTGACGGCACAAAGGTTAATCCCACTCAATCAGTTGAGCTATTTATCGTCAATCATTTTTAGGTCAAATAGTTCACGCTCCGCCGCGTCACCATCGTGCATCGTCCGCCCCGGCAAAATGGTCCGTTGGCTAGACTAGGGTGGCCACATGCCCGAAATTTCCCGCGATGAAGTAGCTCGCGTTGCTGCTTTGGCTCGCATTGATTTAACTGAGGCCGAAGTCAACAAAATCACCAATGAGTTGAATGTGATTGTTGACTCGGTGGCTCATGTCTCCGAGATCGTTAATGCTAGCGTGCCAAAAACTTCCCACCCGGTACCGCTGACCAATGTATACCGCGAAGATGTACCGGAGCCTTCAGTTAATTTAGAGTCCGTGTTAGCTATGGCTCCCGAAGCGCAAGACAACATGTTTGTGGTGCCGCAGATATTGGGCGAGGAATAACTCATGAACGACGTTACAAAACTCTCTGCTGCTGAATTAGCCGCAGCTCTCGCCGCTGGTTCAATCACTTCAGTAGCCGCTACCCAAGCCTACTTGGATCGGATTGCCGCTGTGGACCCGGCCGTCCACGCCTTTTTGCAAGTTAACGCCCAAGCCGCGTTAGCCACTGCCGCTGAAGTAGATGCCAAGCGTGCCGCCGGGGAAAAGCTGCCTCGGCTAGCTGGCGTGCCAGTGGCAGTAAAGGACTTGATCGTCACCAACGGCATCCCCACTACCGCCGGTTCCAAAATGTTGGAAGGCTGGGTTCCGCCATACGATGCCACCATCGTGGAGCGACTCAAAGCGGCACAAATGCCCATCTTAGGTAAAACCAATCTGGATGAATTCGCGATGGGGTCTTCGACCGAGTGGTCGGCCTTTGGCCCCACCAAAAACCCGTGGGATTTGGAACGGATTCCGGGCGGTTCTGGTGGCGGCTCCGCCGCAGCGGTAGCGGCTTTCGAAGCTCCGCTGGCTATCGGTACCGATACTGGCGGCTCCATCCGGCAACCGGGTGCGGTAACTGGCACCGTGGGCGTAAAGCCAACTTACGGCTCAATCAGCCGCTTCGGCATGATCGCAATGGCCTCATCCTTGGACCAGGGCGGTCCAGTAGCGCGCACGGTTCTAGATGCCGCCATGTTGCACGAGGTACTTGCCGGGCACGACCCTCGGGATTCCACCTCGCTGCGGGATACTCCGCCGCCGTTTGTAGATGCTGCTTTGGAAGGTCTAAATGGCGACTTAACCGGGGTGCGAGTTGGCGTAATTAAGCAGTTGCAAGGTGAAGGCTATCAAGCCGAAGTAATTGCGCGTTTTAACGAGTCTTTAGAAACTCTGAAATCATTGGGCGCTGAAATTGTGGAAGTTGATTGTCCACATTTCCCTTACGCCTTAGATACTTATTATTTAGTTATGCCGGCCGAAGCTTCTTCGAATTTAGCGAAGTTTGATGGAGTCCGTTATGGTTTGCGGGTTACGCCCGCTCCGCCGGTTACCGCTGAGCGGATGATGTCCGCGACTCGAGGTGCCGGTTTTGGGCCAGAAGTAAAACGTCGCATCATCTTGGGTACTTATGCCCTAAGTGCGGGCCATGTGGATGACTTCTACGGCGCCGCTTTACGCGCTCGTACTCTAATTCAGCAGGATTTCCGTAACGCTTTTGCGAAAGCCGATGTTTTAGTTTCCCCGACAGCGCCAACAACTGCATTTAAATTTGGCGAAAAAATGGATAATCCATTAGCGATGTATTTGAACGATATCGCGACTATTCCGGCCAACTTGTCGGGTGACCCGGCAATGTCTATCCCCAACGGATTGGACGATAAAGGATTACCGGTGGGGTTCCAGATTATTGCCCCGCAAAAACAAGATGACCGGCTGTATCGAGTCGGCGCTGCGTTAGAGGCGGCTCTGGAAAAGAAGTGGGGCGGCCCCATCCTCGATCAAGCCCCGCAACTCGCCTAAACCGACGGCCACCACCCGTCATCCTGCGGCAAGGCTGTAGTGCCGCAGAGCGCAGGATCTCGAAAACTAAAGGAATTTAAGCAATGAGCACGCAAACTAAGTTAGTGCCTTTCGATAAGGCAGTTACGGAATATGACCCCGTTATCGGTATCGAAATCCACGTCGAATTGGATACCAAGTCCAAAATGTTTGACCCGGCGCTGAATGTGTCCAATCAAGATTTCACATCGGACCCTAATACGGCCATTTCGGTAATTAGCCTTGGGTTACCCGGTGTTCTCCCGGTACTTAATAAAACCGCTTTGGAGTATGCTATTCGGCTCGGCTTAGCCTTGAATTGTCAAATAGCTGAGAGCGCGCGGTTTGCCCGGAAAAATTATTTCTATCCTGACATTCCCAAAAATTTCCAAACTTCGCAATCAGATGAACCGATAGCATTCGATGGTCATTTGGATATCGAATTAGAAGACGGCGAAATTTTCCGGGTCGAAATTGAACGTGCTCACATGGAAGAAGACGCCGGGAAAAACGTTCACATTGGTGGGGCGGATGGGCGTATCCACGGCGCTACCCATTCGCTAATTGACTACAACCGTTCTGGCGTGCCGCTGGTTGAGATCGTTACCCGGCCCATTCCCGGCGCCGGGGCGCGGGCACCCGAGGTGGCTCGGAAATACGTGGAGACAGTACGCGACATCGCGAAGGCTATCGGGGTTTCTCAAGCTCGGATGGAGCGCGGGAACGTGCGCGCAGATGTGAACCTTTCCCTGCGCAAAACTCCGGATTCCCCGCTCGGCATCCGCACCGAGACTAAAAATGTGAACTCGTTGCGGTCCATTGATCGGGCGGTACGTTACGAGATTTCCCGGCAAGCCGCCATCCTGGATGCTGGTAAAAAAGTTACCCAAGAGACCCGGCACTTCCACGAAGAAGATGGCTCTACCTCATCGGGCCGCCCCAAGTCCGATGCCGACGATTACCGTTATTTCCCGGAGCCTGACCTAGTCCCGGTCGCGCCCAGCCGCGAGTGGGTGGAGCAAATTCGGGCCACGTTGCCTGAGTTGCCCGCTGCCCGGCGCCGTCGTTTGCTGGATGCTTGGCAGTTCTCGGATGCCGAAATGCGTGATGTCATCAACGCTGGCGCCCTTGACCTGTTGGAGGCCACTATCGCCGCAGGCACCACGCCCGCAGCGGCGCGCAAGTGGTGGATGGGGGAGTTATCTCGCCGGGCAAAGGCCGATGAGATTGAGCTATCCGCATTGGCCATTTCGCCCGCTCAGATCGCCGCGCTGCAAGCTTTAGTTGACGCTGGTACGGTCAACGACAAGCTGGCTCGCGTGGTTATTGAAGGCGTATTGGCTGGCGAAGGTTCGCCCGCCGAGGTGGTTGAAAAGCGCGGGTTAGCCGTAGTCTCCGACGACGGCCCGCTGCTTGCAGCAATTGATGCCGCGCTGGCTGCCGATGCCACTGCGGCCGAAAAAATCCTAAGCGGCAATCAAGGTCCGGTCGGCGCCATTATCGGTGCCGTTATGAAGGCCACCAAAGGCCAGGCCGATGCCAAACGGGTTAGAGAGCTAGTCCTAGAGCGCGTTAAATAATTCGGATAGTTTTTTGTCCTTGCCTCCCGATAGGTTGGGGGAGTGGCAACAAAGCTCATTTCTCTGCTGCTAGCTGTGCTGGCTGGCGTGAGTTTTTGGGCTGCTTTCCCCGATGTTGGCATCTGGCCATTAGCCTTGGTGGGCACCGGGCTTCTCTGGTTTGCCCTCTCTTTTATCAACCGCCCGGCTTCCGTCATTGTGGCCAGACGTACCTCAGTAACGGGTCAACAGGTTGCAGAACCAAGGCTAAGCTGCGGATACCCTAAGCCGGGGTGGAACGCCCTGGTTGGCCTAGTGGCCGGCGCCGCGTTTTTTGGTCCGCATGTTTGGTGGGCCTCAGTCGCCACCGCAATAGTGCCTTGGGTGGCACTGGTGTTATTGCAAGCGTTGTTCTGGGCGTTGCTTGGCTTGCTTTGGGCTTTTACGCTACGCATCCCTTTTCTTAGCAAGCATCCGTGGCTGGAGGCTTTAGCCTTCGCCATAGTGTTCACTGGGGTTGAGCAGTGGCGGTCAAGTGTGCCATTCGGCGGTTTCCCTTGGGGCCGGCTGGCCTGGTCTGTCGCCGGAGCAACGCCAGGGCGGGCTGCTTGGCTAGGTGGCAGTGTGCTGGTCACGTTTATTTTGGCTTTCGCAGCCAGCTTGATCGCCGTCTGCGTCCGGGATGCTTACCGCAACCGCAAGCAATCTGAACAGCTTCTTGATGCTGGGTATGCGCCGCCTCTTGCCACTTCGGCTTTAACTTCAATTGGGGTGAATCTTAATGCCCGGTTATTCGCCGGATTACTAGTTTCGATATTCTTGCTTGCCGCACCCGCTTTACTCCCATTGCCGCGCGATCGAGCGACAGTCCCGATCACCGAAGCACAAATCCGTGCCAATGAACAACTAGACCTAGTTTCGGCCAGGGCTGAGGGAGTAAGCCGATTGCCTTGGGTGGATGCTGGCACGGCCACTGCCCAAGCCGGGGTAGTACAGGTCGGCATCGCGCAGGGCAACGTGTTCACGCCCGGTTTGCCTGGCCCGGAGAATGCCGACGCCGTTTTCCAGAGCCACTTGGACGCAACTGAGTTATTGGCCAATGACAACCTCTATCGGATCACCAGAAGCACGGTCGATCCAGCCGAATATCTGGCCGGGCCAGGTTTCGACATCGTGGTTTGGCCGGAAAATGCCGCCGCTTGGGACCCAGTTCGCTGGCCGCAGATCGGCTACATCTTGGATGGCGCGGCCAACCGGGTCGGCGCCCCCATCCTGATCGGTTCAATGGAGTATCCGCAGACGGGTGGCCGGTATAACGTAATGCTGCTTTGGGATGCGACTGCAGGCACCATCGCCCGGTATGCCAAACAAATCCCAGCGCCATTCGGTGAGTACATCCCGTTCCGCAATTTTGCCCGGATGATAACGGACCAAGTTGACCGGCTCCCAATCGACATGTTGGCGGCCGATAACCCACCGGTAGTTAGCTGGTATGTGCCTCGGCTTGGCCGAGCAGTCACTATGGGTTTGGGCATCTGTTTCGAGGTTGCGTATGACCACATTTTCATTGATGCCGTGCGTCAAGGTGCAGAGTTGCTGGTAATACCCACCAACAATGCCTCTTTTGGCTGGACTCCGCAATCAACCCAGCAACTGCAAATGACCCAAATGCAGGCCATCACTACCGGCCGGGCTGCCGTCCAGATATCCACGGTTGGCGTCAGCGGGGTTTTCACACCGGATGGGCAAAAAGTGGCAGTTACTTCACTGTGGGAACAGGATCGGATATCTGCTCTGATGCCGCTGCGCACTTCGATCACCCCGGCGGTCCGGCTCGGCATGGCTCCGGCTTACCTATTCCAAGCTCTTGCCGTGGCGTTGCCCCTGGCTGGGTTAATTATCGGCAGGCGTGCGTCGTATTGAAAACACTGGTCATCATCCCGACTTATAACGAAAAAGACACGTTAGCGCGGCAAGTTGCTGAGGTGCGCGAGCAAGCACCTGAAGTTGACATCCTGATTGCGGATGATAATTCACCCGATGGCACCGGCGAATTAGCTGATCGGCTTGCCGGGGCGGATCAGCAAGTTCAGGTATTGCATCGGGCTGGCAAAGAAGGCTTAGGCCAAGCTTACGTCGCCGGTTTCAACTGGGGCTTGGAACGCGGTTACGAACTTCTTTGTGAGATGGATGCCGACGGCTCGCATCGGGCCGCCGACTTCCCCAGGCTGTTACGCCGTGCTAATCGGCCAGATAAACCGGACTTGGTAATTGGCTCTCGCTGGGTGCCCGGTGGCTCAGTGGTTAATTGGCCGCTACACCGCAAACTTTTATCGAGGGGCGGCAATGAGTATGTGGCGTTAATGCTAGGCATCAAAGTAAAGGATGCCACGGCGGGTTTCCGGGTGTACCGAGCGGAAATTCTTGAATCCATCCACTTGGATGAAGTTGAATCTCACGGATACTGCTTCCAGGTGGACATGACCTGGCGCACCCTCCGCGCCGGGGGCAAAGTTGTTGAAGTACCAATCCAGTTTGTCGAACGCACGGCTGGCGCATCAAAGATGTCTCAAGAAATCGTGAATGAGGCTCTGATCAAAACTACCCGTTGGGGCTTAGAGCGCAGATTTCACAAGCCCCGTTAATTTATCCAGCCACGATGCCGGGCTTCGGTTACGGCCTCGGTGCGGTTATCTACGCCCAGCTTGTTGTTGATTCGCAACAAATGGGTTTTGAAGGTGGCCTCGCTGATCTGGAGTTTCAGCGCGATGGCGGCGTTGGTGCGACCATCGGCCACCTCGGTTAGTACTTCTAACTCGCGCTCGGTTAGCCGTTTTACGCGAGTTCGGATAGTACAATGCCGTAGCATTCACTACCTCAGCCACGGTCAAGTCGCCCATGTCGCCGCTATCTTGCAGCACTACACCGACGCGAGTTTTCCTGTTGCGGCTCGGCTTATTCGGGTCTTCGCCCAGCACCGTGACGGAACCAGGATTTCTACCGTGGTGCTTTTGCCAGCGCCGTTGGGGCCTAGGATTGCGAACACTCGCCCTGAAAGATGGTTAAGTCCAGGCCATCAACGGCTTTTTTCTCACCCCGCTCATGTGCTCGCTTCGCTCCGCGCATTCGTGGGGACCCCGAGATAGTGCCACCCTTTTTAGAGGTGTAGGTCTTGCGTAGGTCGCGCGCCACGATAATCGGTTCGGCGGCGCCGTTGGGGTCAAAGTCGAGAGCGTTAAAGGTCTCTTGCCCCATCATCGTCATGTCTGTTGTTTGCATGCATACAACTTTGCCAGAACGCCCCCATCCAAAATAACCTCCATCCGGTGGAACTTCATGTCAACCATATGGTTGACAAAAGGCAATCCTGAAACCTCCGCCAGCTTCGGCCTAGCCGTGCTTTAATGCCCGCCTGCTGCGAGGATGGGCCATTGAATGTGAATCCCATACCAGTCACCTCCTAACTGCTGGTAACGTTTCCCAAATGAGCGCGGATATCCAGATTGTGAATGGCGATAACGGATTTCTGTTCCGCGCCGCTGGCATCTGGATGCGCGAAGGAAAAGTCCTAATGCAAACCGATGGGGAATCAGGTTGGGCATTCCCCGGTGGTCATGTGCAACTAGGCGAAACTGCGGCTCAGTCTCTGAAAAGAGAACTGAGCGAGGAACTTGGTGTCGAAGTCAAGGTTGGCCCACTCCTATCCGTGAGCGAAGATGCTTTCGAATGGCGGGGCGTGAATTGGCAGAGCATTTGCCTCTATTTCGAGGTTGATGCCAATGCTTTACCGCACAATCAAATTCCACTTGCTGGCCCATCTGTTGAACGCGGCTCACCAATAACTTTTGACTGGATTCCCATCTCCAAGCTGGAGGTATATGAGACTTATCCGGCAAGCGCTCTCGAACTCCTGTCGGCGCCTCACATACGTTTCACGAGCAATAGATCAATATCCTCATGAATTATTCGTTTCCGCTGGTAAAGTCGCCTTCTTATGGAACTGGAACTTGATGAGATGACAGGTGACAACGTAGCGGCGTGCGCTCCCGTTTTCATGGCCGCATTCACCCGGCCCCCGTGGAATGAAGATTGGAACCTGCAGGAAGCCGAGGAAGTAATCCGGGGCATGGTGTCAGAACCGACTTTTTGGGGAATAGTCGTCTACCTCGAATCGGAATTGGTTGGATTTCTATGTGGTCGGGTAAATGACGATGGCGCAGAGCAGTCATTTTTCTGTGTCGAATTGTGCGTGCACCCCAACTACCAGGGCCACGGCATCGGCTCTGCCCTGCTTGAAGCTGCCCAATATGAACTTCTCAAACGCCACGTTACCAGTATGGAAATCGGAACCGACAAAAACACCCCAGCCGAGGCGTTTTACCGCAAACACGGGTTCGCTGAGACTGCTAGCACCAAAACAGAAATCTACATGAAATGGCAATTCGGCGGAATTGCGGGCGGTGTTATCTGATCGGGGCTGCTAGTTTTGTAGAGCCATTTCTACTGCTATTTATATTGCTCGGGCGCTGATTTCTATCGTCAACGGAATTACCCGCTGAGGCGTGTATATTCCCATAATTGCGGTAACGACATTACGAATTATCTCCCGTTTAGGGAGCTTCTACCGGAGTCGGTGAAGCTGTAATCGTAGGTAGATACGACGGTTAATAGCCGGTATTGGACTTAGCCCCGTCGGATTTTACCGCTTCTTAACAGTTCTAACCGCTCATCAAGCAGCTCTTGCAGTTCCGGTTCGCTGCGACGCTCCAACAGCATGTCCCAGTGGGTACGCTGCGGCTTAGCAGCGCCCTCATCCGAGTGGTCGCCATCGCGCAATTTGGCTTCCTCTCCACAGCGACATTCCCAAAGCTTGGGAACTTCCGCTTCGGCTTCTACCGAAAATGGCAAGATGATGGTGTGGCGGTTGGGGCAGTCATAGTAAGCCTGGAACCGAGGAGCAAAGTCAACGCCCTGGTCGGACTCCATTGACTTAGCGCCAATGCTCATTCCGCGTAAAGACCGATCCGGCAAAGCAATTCTCCTTGGAAACGAATGGGCAGAACCCAATATCGCGCGACAAAGCGAGGCGCGGATAGACATTCTGGCAGAAAAGTATTAGCTAAATCAAGCTGTTGGGTTACCTGAGCACTCTTTTCCGTGCCCCGCGAGCCTTTATCCGGCCTATTGTCGCCTACGATGCGAGGCGTGTCTAAGGTTTTAAGTTCGTTACCCGTCGGTCAACGCGTTGGCATCGCCTTCTCTGGAGGCCTCGATACCTCGGTCGCAGTGGCCTGGATGAAGGAAAACGGAGCCTTTCCGTACTGCTATACCGCTGACATCGGGCAGTACGATGAACCAGACATCGCTTCGGTTCCAGGCCGCGCCGATGCATATGGCGCTTCCGGGGCGCGGTTGATTGACTGCCGCGCCGAATTGGTTGAAGAAGGCTTGGCCGCTTTGGCTTGTGGCGCCTTCCATGTGCGTTCGGGCGGACGCTCTTACTTCAATACCACCCCGTTGGGACGAGCAGTAGCAGGTACTTTGCTGGTACGGGCCATGTTGGAAGATGACGTTCACATTTGGGGTGATGGATCCACATATAAGGGCAACGATATCGAACGCTTTTATCGTTATGGCTTATTAACTAACCCCAATTTGCAGGTTTATAAGCCCTGGCTTGACGCCCAATTCGTGGCCGATTTAGGCGGTCGACAAGAAATGAGCGAATGGTTAGCGGCACATAATTTACCTTATCGGGATAGTGCCGAAAAAGCTTATTCCACTGATGCCAATATATGGGGTGCGACGCACGAGGCTAAAACGCTAGAGAATTTGGATGTTAGCCTGGAGACAGTTGAACCCATCATGGGCGTCAAATTCTGGGACCCGTCAGTTGAAATCGAAACTGAAGATGTGGTAATTGAATTTGAACATGGTCGCCCGGTTGCTATTAATGGTGAACATTTCAAGTCGGCAGTTGACTTAGTGCTAAAGGCTAATGAGATTGGCGGTCACCACGGTTTGGGAATGTCAGATCAGATCGAGAATCGGATTATCGAAGCTAAATCTCGGGGTATTTATGAAGCTCCGGGCATGGCATTATTATTTATCGCTTATGAACGATTAGTAAACGCTATTCACAACGAAGATACCGTGGCTCAGTATCATAACGAGGGCCGCAAGCTCGGCCGCTTATTGTATGAAGGCCGTTGGCTAGACCCACAAGGCTTGATGATCCGTGAATCATTGCAGCGCTGGGTGGCGTCTGCAATTACTGGTTCCGTAACTTTGCGGCTGCGCCGTGGTGATGATTACTCAATTATCAATACCACCGGTCCCAATTTTAGCTACCATCCCGAGAAACTCTCTATGGAGCGAGTGGCCGATGCCGCCTTTGGGCCTACGGACCGCATCGGGCAGCTAACCATGCGCAACTTGGATATCGCCGATTCTCGTTCTCGGCTAGAGCAGTATTCCTCGCTCGGCCTAGTTGGGGGGCAGGCAGCGTTGGCAATCGCGGCTGACCTGCCACCCGTCGCCGCTAAGTCCCTCCCAAGCAGCCGGATTTCGGCTAAAGAGGAAGGCGTAGTTGAATCCGCCGCGATGGAGACTGGTACCGACTAGCCTGCTGCGCTGTTATGTCTGAAACCTGGTACACAGTAACTGTTCGCGCTCCGCACGTCGCCGAAGAAGCGGTTTCTGCGTTGCTGAGCGAGGTCGGTGCCGATGGGGTCTCAGTAAACGTTGAAGCTAACTATTCGATAGTTACAGCGTATTACCCCGAATTCCGTTCAACTGAGATAATCCAAGAGATCGATTCTCAGCTAAGTAATTTTTCTGGCTTTGTTGACTCGGCTGAAATTACGATTACTACCGGTCTCAACCACCAAAGCGACTGGGCCGATAACTGGAAACAGTATTACCATCCGGTTCGGATAACTAAACATTTGACCATTGTGCCGAGTTGGGTTTCCGACTACTCGGCTAGCCCCGGCGAATTGATGATTTATCTTGACCCCGGTGTTTCATTTGGGACCGGCACCCACCCCACCACCATGTTGTCGTTATTGGCATTAGAACTTATAATGCGTGGGGGAGAGGCAGTTATTGATGTTGGTACTGGTTCGGGCGTGTTAGCGATTGCGGCATCGTTACTTGGCGCTGATACAGTTTTAGCTACCGAAATAGATGCTGAAGCGGTGACCATTGCTAAAACCAATATTGAACTGAATTGCGTTTCCGCTGACGTCGAAGTTGTGTTGAGTTCTACTCTTGATAATTATCATCAAAAGGCAGATGTTATCGTTGCAAATATTCTTGCTGAAGTTCTGCTTGAACTAATTGACGATGCAGTCGCGCTATTAAAACCCAGCGGTCACTTAATTCTCAGTGGAATTTATCACGATAAAGTTGACGTTATTGTCGCTAAGGTCCACCAATCTGGTCTGAACATAAACACGCAAATGCGACAGGGCGATTGGCATTGCCTAGTCACGAGCCGGTAAGGTGAGCGTATGAGCACGGAACAACGGGTAGTTTCGGCGAGCGGAGTAATAAATGCCCCCGCAGACCGTATTTTTGAATTGATCGCCGACCCGGCGCGCCAGCCTGAATGGGACGGCAACGATAACCTTTCGGTCGCGGCGGCGGGGCAGCGTCCGCATCAAGTTGGTGACGTATTCGTGATGACCACCACCAAGGGCAGTGATCGGGCAAATAGAATTGTGGAGTTCGCAGAGGGCCGCCGGATTGCATGGAAGCCATCCGCTATGGGCGAACCCGAACCTGGGCATCTATGGCGCTGGGAGCTAAACCCAAATCCCGATGGCACCACCACCGTCACTCACACTTATGATTGGTCCGAGCTGGACGATCCAAAACGCCTGGACCGGGCCCGCTGGACAACTTCCGACAGGCTTCAAGCCTCTATTGATCGCCTAACCGCTACCGCAGAAAGCGAATAACTCAAATGCCTTATGTGACATTCAAAAATCTGGAACGAGATAAAGTAGCCCAAATTGCCTCGTCCACTATTTCTAAGTTAGTAGAAGCCAGTGGGGCACCGGTCGATGCATTTCGGATTTACGAAGGTGGGACTTTAGTTGGTAGCGGCGACGGTGTTGATTCGGTATTAGTAGAAGTCATTATGTACCCGCGTCCAGCAGATCAAATGCAAAAAATGGCTGCAGCGTTATATGACGTAGTGAATACCGTTAAAGCCACCGAAGTCCATGTCATTTTCTTAAATATCTCCGGGTTTGAATACCATTATCGGGATGGGGAACGATACCGCACTAATTAACGGAAGCAGTATTAACATGGTACTTCGGTTATCTGCACTCGTTTCCGACCATATGGTTTTACAGCGAGACAAACCTTGGGTTATCTCCGGTAAAGCGGAACCAAACGCTGAAATTTCCGTACAATTCGGTGACCAAGGGACGATAACTCCGACTATTCGCAATACCACTGCCGATGAGTATGGCAACTGGCAAGTTGATTTAGGGGAATTTGCGGCTAGCGATTCCCCTCATTCACTAATAGTTTCTGAAAACGTTGGCTCTCATGCTGAACAAGTCTCGATATCGGATATCGTCATTGGCGATGTCTGGTTGTTGAGCGGTCAATCCAACATGGAATTATGGCTCAGCCGCACAGCGCACAATTATCCCGATGTGATGCAGGTTTCCGATCCGCTTTTGCGGCAAGTTGCTATGCCACAAGAGCCGCATTTCGATAAACCGATTTCTGCACTCGAGGTTAGCAAAACAGAGTGGAAATCATTCACCCCCTTAACGGCACCAGATTTCAGTGCAGTTGGTTATTTTTTTGGGGCGAAGTTACGTTTCCGATATCAGATTCCGATCGGTTTAATCGCAGCGGCCGTCGGTGGTACCCCGATTTCAGCTTGGTTGCCAAGAGCTGAGCTTGATGATCTCAGAATTGATTGTACTGAGTCGGATAAGTTTGCTTCCGCAGCTACGGTAGCTAACTTGACCGAAACGGAACAGGCCGCAAATAACCGCTACTACAGCGAGTTGGACGCTGCTGACCACGGCCTATCCGAAAACTGGGCTGACCCGCAATTCGACGACTCGACCTGGGAAACAACGGAATTAACTGACTACGTTACCGGGTCCGGCTCTCACTGGTACCGAAAATCACTCCCAGTTCCCCCCGAATTGTCAGGCAGACCTGCTCAAATATTCCTGGGCACCGCGATTGACATGGATACGGTTTTCATAAATGGAGAAAACATCGGTACCACTTATTACCGTTATCCGCCACGCAATTATTCCTTTACTATGCCGGTCAATAATATTACAGTAGCTATTCGATTATTAACATTTTCTGGGGGTGGCGAATTTACCCCAGGGAAGAATCGCTTTATTGCTACCGATAAAGGGACTCTCTCGTTGGATGAGCCGTGGAAAACAAGGACTGGCGCCCTCGTCTCCGATGCTCCACCACAAACTCGGTTAGTCAATTTCCCCAGTGGTTTGTATAACGGCATGATTGCACCGCTAGCCGAGACTCAGCTCAAAGGCGTAGCTTGGTATCAAGGCGAGTCTGATACTAATTCACCGGATAATTACGGAGCTAAGCTAACCGCGTTGATCCAAAGTTGGAGAAATCTATTTGGCGACTCAGAGTTACCGTTTGCTGTTCAACAAGTAGCTCATTGGTCACATACCGGATCAGCGGGATCATCTGAATCGGACGCTGATCATCAGCAAAACTGGGAAAAACTCCGCAACCAACAAAAATTAGCCTTGCAGCTCAAGAACGTTGGCCTTTCGGCTGGTTACGACGTGGGCGAATGGAATGACCTGCACCCGCAAGGTAAACAAATCGTGGGGGAGCGGTTAGCTCGACTGGCTTATCGGTTGGCTTATGGCGAATTATTGCCGCCAAACATGTTTGAGCAATATACTCTAGCCTAATACCCTGCTTTGTTAGCTCCGGGTAATGGACTCCATCTTTTTACCTTTAGCTAATTCATCCACGATTTTATCCATCCAGCGTACTTGCTTCATAAATGGGTTTTCAATTTCCTCAACCCTGACCCCGCAAATTACACCAGTTATTTGGTTAGCTTTCGGGTTCATTAGTGGCGCATTTATGAAAAAATCTTCCATTGTTCGTCCGTCGGAAATCGCCTTATCTAAGGCTGCATCGTCATAGCCAGTTAACCAGGTTAGCAAATGCCGTAAGTCGGACACTGATTTCCCTTTACGCTCAACCTTGGCAACATAGTTGTCATATATCGCTCCGAACGAATATGCTGCTACGCGCGAAATTGCCGCTTCTGAAGTACCTGCCATAACCGAAAACTACCACATTGAGCGGCCACGATTGGGATAGGTACTGCGTACCTGGCTGAAGCTGCAAGGTGGCGATCGTCATGTAATTACCGATGACAATGCCGCAACTGCTTATAATCTAGGTTATTGCCAAAAGGCCCGTAAGTTTATTTCGCCTGGGGGAGTGACGCCTTCAACAATTAAGTTTGCTCGCTCCCAAGGCTTTTCTTGTAAATGTAATGGCACTTCATTCGACATCCAGTCTTTCTCAAATTCGACCACTTGTTCCCGAGTCGAACCATTGACGCCAGTGGCTAAATCCCGTTCTATCCTGCGGTCTTCAGCGAATTGTGGGTCGGTATTAACCCAGACAATAAACGAGGCATAAGGAGCTAACTCACTCCTCGCAGCGCCGACCCCCTCAATAACCAAAATACTTGGTTCCGAGTTGGTACGTTTATCGGCCTTAGCAATTACGGAACCGGGCCGATTTTTCGCAACCCAACCCGGCGGCCGATAGTCAATGTCTTGGCCAGCTAACCAAGGATTAATCACCCCGGCAAACATCTCTGCCACCCAGTTCACCGGATGCAACCACCACGAAATGTCATCCACTCCAACAATTGCTGCGCCGGGGATTGCGTTAGCCAACCTCCCCGCGAATGTGGACTTACCCGAACCGGAAATCCCATCAATCAGCACGATTGCTCGGTTCGGCAAACAGTCACCGGAACGTTTTGCAAGGTCGTTTTTGACCGCAGTAACGATGCGTGCTGCGGCATCTTCCACTGATATCTCAGAGGTAGGGCCGAAGTTCAGCGCCGGTATGGCTGGAATCCCGGATGACATTTTGCCACCTTACGATGCCGAGTTGCGAGGTTTAGGGTTGCCACTCAGGCAACGCCTAATGGGTTTCGTGTCCGAGTAAAGAATTGTCCGAGGCCTAGTTTAGATTTAGTGACGAGGCGGAGCTCAAGGCAACTTGATCCTTCGCTCACTGGAAATGTTGGCATAACCGATCGTTTTTAAGGAACCTAAATGGCACAGGGACACTCATTTGAAACCGATGCACAAGGGAACTTAATCGGGGTGCCAACCAACCTTAAAGTTGACAGTGCAGGCAACGTATTTGACGGTGCGGGCAATTTTGTGGGTCGCGCTGGCGAGGTTTATGTAGATAACGATGGCAACGCGGTAAACGCTGCGGGCCAGATTGTAGGCTTCGCTACTGCCGGCGTCCGAGCACCCGTATCTACTGGGGTTGCCGCTCCGGCACACAGTAACCCCGGATATCCAGCACACCCCGCTGCGGCGGCGCCTCCAGTTCTCCAAGCGCCTCCAGTTTCTTATCCGCAGCCGGTCCAAGCTGCATCGGTAACCCCAGCGCCTCCGGTAGAAACTCCAAGCGGAATTAATTCGGGTTACGGCGGGGGAGTAGCTCTACAGCCGGTAACTGAACCTCATTTAGCTCGTGAAGCTGCCGAGGTGTTAAGCCGGTCCGAGTTCTACCGTAATTCAGAGGGCGGATTGCTGGAGGTTCCAACCAATTTAACCGTGGACCATAACGGGATGGTAATTGACGCTCGGGGTCAGGTGGTCGGCCGGGCTGGCGAAGTATTCGTGGACGCATACGGTAATGCAATAAATGCAGCCGGCCAAATTGTCGGGTCAGCTACCGCAGCCATTGATCCGATAATACTGGCCTCACATCGGTCACGTTATGACACTAACGGTGCCGTCGAAGCCGACCCCCGTTATCAGGCCAATACTCATTATGACAGTTCCAATCACTATGAAGGAACTGTGGGCTATCCCAATACTGCGGACTATGCCGACTCCGCAGATTATGGAAGCAACGATGGAACCGAATTCGCGGGGCGCCATTTTGCCAGCCATGCTACGGAAGGGTTAGTACCCGAGTCCAGTCTTGATGCTGTTCATGAGGTGGCGGGCTATGACACCGATTCCGGTTATCTGGACAGCCACGCTAATTACTCGGACAGGTTAACTTACCCGGCTGAGCCTACTTATCCAGTCGGTTACAGTGAATCCACCGCATACAGCGAGCCAGCAGTATCAATCACTGATCAGGAATCACATCAAGCTCGTCACATCGTCTCTGGTGAAACCGTACCAACAAATCTATTCGTTGATGACGATGGCAATGTAACTGATGCGGCTGGTAACTACCTGGGCCGGGCTGGCGAAGTCGTCGCTGATGCCGCCGGGAACATCCTAAATTCCTCCGGCCACGTTGTAGGAGAATCCACTGGACCAATCAACTACAACGACCACACCTACGACCCCAGCACAGAACCAAGCCAAGACTGGAACTAGCCGTCCGCGAAATTACGTTTCATGGACTCTCGGTTCGTAACAAGCGCGCGCTGGTTACATTATCGTGGTCCTGGTTGGTAATTGAGTAAACACTATTTGGGTAGCTGGCTAGGTGTGCGCATGGGCGATAGCAACGTGCGCTGGTTACATTATCGTGGTCTCGGTGGGTAACCAAGCAAACCCGGCACGGGGGCTAACTCGCGGCGCGCTGGTTACATTATCGTGGTCTCGGTGGGTAACCAAGCAAACCCGGCACGGGGG
>Ga0268261_10000078_pt1 | contig 60060 bp, 51 predicted proteins | sample TergutNc150P1_FD_190353 | JGI IMG/M metagenome (GOLD analysis project Ga0268261, IMG submission 190353) | Nasutitermes corniger P1 segment gut microbial community from laboratory colony in Florida, USA - Nc150 P1 (SPAdes) (version 2) | ecosystem: Host-associated > Arthropoda: Insects >... | reverse complement strand
CCCAAACATTAAGAAATGAGGGTTATTTATTTTTTACCGATTATTATAAATCTATCTAGTAAACTAAAGAACCGCCGTATACGGAACCGTACGTACGGTGGTGTGAGAGGTCGGCTATTCAATTATTGGATAGCCTCCTACTCGATTGCTTAATCACTTGCTTAAATTTAAACTTTGCTTTCTTTCATATACTCCAAATACTCATTATAGGTCATTTGTCTATCTATTATTTTTCCATCTTTTATTTCTATTATCCTATTTGCAAGTGTTTGTATAAATTCATGGTCATGGGAAGAAAATAAAATATTACTTGGATATGCCAAAAGTCCATCATTTAAAGCTGTTATCGTTTCCAAATCCAAATGGTTTGTTGGTTGGTCCATAATAAGTAAATTCGCATCGAACATCATAATTCTAGAAAGCATCATTCTTACTTTTTCACCACCAGATAAAACACTTACTTTTTTGGCTGTTTCATCTCCACTAAATAACATTTTACCTAAAAATCCACGTAAATAATTTTCGCTATCATCTTTACTATATTGTCTTAACCATTCAACTAAATTTATTTTTTTACCTTCAAAAAACTCTGTGTTATCTTTTGGAAAATAAGCCTTTGTAATTGTTATACCAAACTTAACTTCGCCCGAATCCGGTTGCTCTTCTCCTTCAAGTATTTTAAAAAGAGTTGTTATAGCTATTTCATTACCAATAAAAGCTATTTTGTCTTCTTTATTTAAAGAAAATTTTATATTATCCAGAAGTTTTACACCATCTACAGTTTTAGAAATACCATCTACGGTTAAAATATCATTACCAACCTCTCTTTCAGGTTTAAAAACAACAAATGGATATTTTCTCGTACTTGGCTGTATGTCATCTAGTGTTATCTTGTCCAACATTTTTTTACGACTTGTTGCTTGCTTAGATTTGGAAGCATTTGCACTAAACCTTTGTATAAAAGTTTGAAGCTCTTTTATTTTATCTTCTTTTTTCTTATTTTGGTCTCTCATCATTTGTAATGCAAGCCTGCTAGATTGATACCAAAAATCATAATTACCAGTATATAATCTTATTTTTCCAAAATCTACGTCTGCCATCATTGTACAAACATTATTTAAAAAATATCTATCATGAGAAACAACAATAACAATTCCAGAAAAATTAATTAAAAATTCTTGTAACCAGCTTATTGCTGCTATATCTAAATCATTTGTAGGTTCATCTAATACAATTATATCTGGGGAACCAAATAATGCTTGTGCAAGTAATACTTTAACTTTTTGACTACCTTCTAGTTCTTTTAACTTTAAATTATGCAAATTTTCATGTATTCCAAGATTAATAAGAAGCTTTGCAGCCTCAGATTCTGCTTCCCAACCTCCCATTTCTGAAAATTCTGCTTCCAGTTCTGCTGCTTTTATGCCATCTTCATCATTAAAATCTTCTTTCAAATATATAGCATCTTTTTCTTTTCCTATTTGGTACAAACGCATATTGCCCATTATTACAGTATCTAGTATGCTATATTCATCAAAAACATAATGATCTTGCTTTAGTACAGACATTCTTGTATTTTTTGGCATACTTATCTCGCCAGTTGTTGGTTCTATTTCTTTAGATATTATCTTTAAAAAAGTCGATTTTCCTGCTCCATTTGCCCCTATTATACCGTAGCAATTACCCGGTGTAAATTTTATATTAACTTCATCAAATAATTTCTTTGATGCGAATTGAAGACTTACATTGCTTACTATAAGCATTTTTATACCTCACTAAGTGCTCCCAATTTTTCTGTTTGATCTGTCGTTATAAGAGTATCCATTATTTCATCCAAATCTCCATCCAAAACAGAATCTAATCTATGAAGAGTTAAATTAATACGATGGTCTGTTACTCTTCCTTGTGGAAAATTATATGTTCTTATTTTTTGACTTCTATCTCCTGTACCTACTTGGCTTTTTCTTTGGTCGCTCATTTCTTTTTGTCTTTTTTCTTGCTCTAGTTCAAAAAGTTTTGCTCTAAGCACTTTCATTGCTTTTTCTTTGTTTTTCAATTGACTTTTTTCGTCTTGACAGCTAACAACTATTCCTGATGGCATATGTGTAATACGAACAGCACTATCTGTTGTATTTACAGATTGTCCACCATTTCCACCAGACCTAAAAACATCTACACGTATATCGTTCTGATTGATTTCTACCTCTACATCTTCTGCTTCTGGTAACACTGCAACTGTTACAGTAGAAGTATGAATACGTCCACTACTTTCCGTTGCTGGTACACGTTGTACACGATGTACACCACTTTCATATTTAAGTCTACTGTACGCACCTTTCCCTTGTATCATAAAAACTACTTCTTTAAAACCGCCAACATCACTTTCATTTGTGTTCATTATTTCTGTTTTAAAGCGTTTTCTTTCCGCATACCTATGATACATTCTAAATAAATTACCCGCAAAAATAGCTGCTTCATCACCACCAGCACCACCACGTATCTCTACTATAACATTCTTATGGTCATTTTCATCTACTGGTAGAAGCAGTATTTTAAGCTCGTGTAATAATCTCTCTTCTTTTTCTACAGCCATTTTCAAATCTTCTTTTATCATTTGCCTAAAATCTTCATCTTTTTCTATGTTTAACATTTCTTTATTTTCAGATATTTCTAATAATAAGTCTTTATATTCTCTATATTTTTCTATTATAGGAGAAAAATGAGAATGTTCTTTCATTAAAGCACGCCATTCACTATTATTCGAAATAACTTGTGAATCATTTATTTTTTCAGATAATATGTCAAATTTCTTTTCTAATTCATTTAAATTTTCAAACATTTAAATTTCCTTTCTTTTGTTTTCAAATCAAATACATTTTATCACAATTTTAATGCATAATAAACCACTCACGAATATTGTTATAAGGATTTCTTATACTTGGTTTTCCTTCTATTACTATACTCTGATTTGTTAAAAGAACATTGCTTATAAAAGTTATTCCTACTATAGGCAATTGTTCATTTATATATGTTTGTATATTTTTCAACAAATAGCTATATTCTTCTATTGTAAAAGCATTATTTATTTCCTGTAAATATTCATCTAACCTAGCACTACTATAATTCATAAAATTATTAACTCCACTTGAACTAAATAAATCAGAAAAATTATTTCCTATAGATGTACCTGCAAATAATAAATCAAAATTTCTATTCTGTATTTGCACTTTATAATCTTCAAAACTAAGATTCATTAATATTACATTTATACCTAAATTTTCTAAATTTTGTTTTAATCTTTCAGATATAGCTACTCTAGAGGCATTTTCCTCATTTACAAGTATTCTTAGACTAAGAGGTATTGAAACATTAGATACTATACTACCAAGTACATTTTCTTCTATTTCTATAAAACCAGCTGTATGCAAAAGTTCGGTTATTTTTTCTATATCAAAATCATAATAATTAAGTCCTTGTTTATAAAACGAATTTTGTGAGTTAACAATAGAACTAGTTCTATTTGCAAGTCCAAAATATGATATATCTATGAAATCTCTATCTAACAAAGAATGTGCAATTGCAGCCCGTAAACTTAAATTGTGCAATATTATATTATCAAAATTAAATGCCAAAAAATCAAGATTATTTGTTACAAGAGGGTTAATATTAAAATTTACAAAAGAAAAAGAATATCTGGTTAAATCTGATATATTGGATACAAAAGAATTTATTATATTTTGGCTAAGTGCATTTAAATTTGTCTCTGTGTCTGATATTATAATGACTCGTATTGCACTAATATAAGCTCTATCTACTACATTTGGATTTTGTATTAATACCATTTCTCTTGGAAATGACCTACTATGAATCATAAAAGGTCCTGTTCCAAGAGCTTGTAAATTTCTTTGATTAAGCATTCCAGAAAAAAAATGTTCTGGAATTATAGGAAAAGTAAGATAATTTTCAAATCTCCCACCAATCGCTCTACTAAATCCAAATGATATATTTGTACTATCTATTATTTCTATATTGTTTATATATCTTACTAATTCAAAATATGGAGAAGACGGGTTATTTCGTATAGTATTTATTGTAAACAAAATATCATTTGTTGTAACCCTTACACCATCAGACCAATTTCTATTTGCAAGAGATACAATTACAGAAGTATTATCTTGTAAAACAGTTAAACGCTCTGCCAAAACTGGATTTGCTATAAAATTTTCTATTTCAAAAAGTGGCTCATAAATTAGATTAAGAACATTTGAAACAGATATATCTGTATTTATTATAGGATTAAGTGTTGTAGGGTTGTTCATAGAAATATTTAATGTTCCACCCGTAGTAGGAGATATTTCATCTTCTATTCCCACACTTATATTTGTTCTGGTAATATTTATTATTTCATTTTCTATATTTTCTGTACCACAAGCTACTAAAAATATTATAAAAAATAAATTTTTTAAATGTTTTAAAAATAACCGCATATATCTCCTAACACACATTTTTTATAATTTTCATATATTTATAAAAAATCTAAAAAATTATTAATCCAAAACATAAATCTATATGCATACATACTAATTTGTACAACTCTTACATATCGTCTCGTCTCTTCAAATGGTATATAATTTAACGTTTCTCCATCATCTGAAAAATTGGAATTATCAAGCCAACTTGAAACATTACCACTACCAGCATTGTAAGCAGCAAGTGCAACATCTATTGTACTATGACTCCTAATAAGTCTATTTATATACCATGTACCCATATTTATATTTATAGCTGGGTCAAATATCATACTGTCAAAATCAAAATTATCTATTCCAAGTTCATTTGCTACCCAAATTGCAGTACCAGGCATAAGCTGCATAAGACCACTTGCACCAGCATGTGAAACTGCATTTTTATTAAATCTACTTTCAACATTTATAATAGATGCTACTATAACAGGGTCTACACCATGTAAATTTGCATATTTATTTATTATATCAAAATAGTCTATGGGAAAATATCTTTTGAAGGTATGGATAGAAAAAACAACACCGAAACCAACGCTAAATAGCAGTAAGATAAAAATTACAAATTTTATTTTTTTTTTCATATAATATACAATTCACTAATCATTATTAAAAATGACTACATCTACAATTGATTTAAATTTTCTATAATCTTCTTGGGATTTTATTCTATTCATAGCTGTTTCTTTTGATATTTTATCACGTTTCATTATTCTTTGCAGTCTCTTTTTTTTGCTACATAAAACCAAAATAGTATGCGTACATATCAAATGTAGTTTTAAGTTAAATAAAAGAGCTGCATCTATGATTATTATATTCCCATTGCTTTCATTTAATTTTTTATAAACATCTTTATATACAAGCTCTGTAATATGTTTATGTACAATATTATTTAAAATTTCTAAATTAGAATTGCTTGAAAAAACAATTTCACCAAGTTTTTTTCTATCTATTTCTAATGCACTACCTGCAGTTTTCAATATTCCATACCCAAAGAAAGATACAATTTCATCTTGCTTATGTTCTAGAGCAATATGCCCATATTTATCTACATCTAAAATATGGGCATTATAATCTTTAAATAAACCTGCAACTTTACTTTTTCCACTACCGGTGGGACCAGTTAAGCCAATTATATATTTTTTATTTAGTGTCATACCACGTAGCTCCCTCTTTTACTTCTGTTTCTAAGGGTACTAATAATTCTACTGCATTTTCCATTTCTTCTTTTAATATCTTTTTCATCACATCTATTTCTGTTTTTTTAGTTTCCACAAGTAGTTCGTCGTGTACTGTTAAGATAATACGACTTTGTAAATTTTGAGATTTAATACTATTGTATACACGAACCATAGCTATTTTCATAATATCCGCTGCACTTCCTTGTATCGGCATATTCATAGCTATACGCTCCCCAAAGTTTTTCGTTGCAAAATTTTTAGAATTAATTTCTGGTATATTTCTTCTTCTACCTAAAATTGTTATACCATAACCATTTCGTTTTGCAAATTCTACCTGCTCATCTAAATATTTCTTTATATTTGGGTATTTTTCAAAATATTTTTTTATATATATCTCAGCCTCTTTTTTTGTTATTTTTAAATCATTAGAAAGACTAAAACTACCCATACCATATAAAATACCAAAATTTATAGCTTTTGCACTATTGCGTTCCTTGCTTGTAACACTTTCTAGCGGAACACCTAAAACGCTAGCAGCTGTAGCTTTATGAATGTCATCACCTCTTTTATATGCATTTATCATATTTTCATCTTTAGACAAATGTGCCATTATTCTTAATTCTATTTGACTGTAATCTGCATCTAAAAAAGTATAACTATCATCTGTTGGGGTAAATACTTTTCGTAATTGTCTACCTAACTCCATTCTTACAGGTATATTTTGCAAATTCGGCTCTATCGAAGATATACGACCAGTAGTGGTTAGAGTTTGATTAAATGTCGTGTGTATTTTATCTGTAAAAGGGTCGGCTAAAGCAAGTAATCCTTCACAATATGTTGTTTTTAATTTTGTAAGTGTTCTATATTCAAGTATTTTTTCTATTATTGGGTGGTCTGCTTTTATTTTTTCTAAAACATCTGCTGCTGTAGAATATCCCGTTTTAGTTTTTTTACTACCTTGAAGACCTAATTTTTCAAATAAAATTGTTCCCATTTGTAATGGAGAATTTATGTTAAATTCTTCATTTGCTAAACTATATATTTCTTTTGTTAATCTATCTATATCTAAAGTTATACTATTATCAAAATCTACAAGGGAAATTCGATTTATTTTTACTCCATATATCTCCATTTCTGAAAGAATAATAGCTAATGGTAGTTCTATCTCAAAATATAATTTATCTTGACTATTTTCTCTTAATTTTTCTTTTAATATATCCTTACTTATAAAAGATATGTAAGAGAAAAATCCACTGTATATTTTTATTTGTTCTTTTTCTAATTTTTCAAAACTTTTTTTATTATTTATTTTTTCAAAATCTTCTATATTTATATCAATATTCAAAATATCATTAATAAAAGAGGTAACATTTGTATTTAGAATATAGGTAGCTAAAACAACATCAAAAGAAGGATTTAAATTTAGCTTACTTTCTGTTAAAAACTTTTTGGAGTCGAAAAAAATTATATTTTTGTCTTCAAAAATCTTACATTTTTTAAAAACATAAGATTTTGCAAGTTCTTCTGTAAACATAAAAAAATATGAACTTATTTTTTTCATTTTAAAAGTCAAACTTACACCAACATTTTTACCTAAAAAATTTACAAGGCTCAAAGATAATTCATTATTATCTAAATTATTAGAAATATCTTTTTGAAAAAAATAAAAAAAATCATCAATTTCTTTTTCTGTTGTTATCAACTCTGTATCAAAATAATTTTCTATATTATCATTAAAATCTTGGTTAGAACTTTCAAAATATTTAGAAACTATAGACTTAAATTCTAAATCTAAAAGCTCTTTTTTGAAACCCTGATTGAATATATCTTCTTTTGTTATCTCTTTTTCTAGCTCTAAATCTTGAACATTTGTAATAATTGTTGCAAGTTCTTTTGAAAGTATTGCAATATCTTTATTTTTTATTAAATTTTCAGAAATACGTGCAGGCTTTATAAATTTATAATTTTCTATAGCATTTTCGATGTTTTTATATTCTTTTATTATTTTTATGGCAGTTTTTTCACCAATACTCGGAACACCAGGTATATTATCACTAGTATCCCCCATTAAAGCTTTTACGTCTATATACTCCTTTGGTGTTACTCCTATTAGTTCTATTACATCTTTTTTATAATAATCTTCTACCTCTGTTTTACCTGCTTTTGTTTTTGGTATTCTTATTTTTATATTATCTGTTGCAATTTGTAATAAATCTCTATCTCCAGAAACTAAGATAACATCATAATTTTTATTTTCACAATTAATAGCAAGGGTTCCAAGTAAGTCATCTGCTTCATATCCATCTTTTTCAAATATTTGTATATTCATTACTTTTAATAAATCTTTTAATACAGGCATTTGTACTACAAGTTCTTCTGGCATTCCTTTTCTGTGTTTTTTATAATCTTCAAATTTTTGATGTCTTATTGTAGGGCCTTTTAAATCGAAAGCTACACCAACATAGTTTGGATTTTCTTCTTCATAAAGTTTAAAGAAAATATTCAAAAAACCATAGATACCATTTGTATAAAGTCCTTTTTTGTTTGTAAGAGTCGGAAGACCAAAAAAAGCTCTGTTTATTATACTATTGCCATCTATCAAAAGAACTTTTTGTTTGTTCATTATATCCTCAATTCCAATTGAATTTTGTTAAATTTCCTTGTGTTTGCATATTTTTAAAACCTAGTTGCCTAAGTGCTTCATATATAACAATAGCAACAGAGCTTGATAAATTCAGGGATCTTGCTCCCTCTATCATAGGTATTCTTATTGCTGTATCTTTGTTATTAACAAGAATTTCTTCTGGTATACCTTTACTTTCTTTTCCGAACATTATGAAAGCGTTTTCTGGGTATTTTACATCTGTATATAAATTTTTTGCTTTTGTGGTAGACATATATACAATGGGATTTTCATTTTTTTCTAAAAAATGCTCAAAGTTATCGTATATTCTTATATCTACATCTTTTAGATAATCAAGACCAGCTCTTATAAGCGTTTTTTCATCTATTTTAAAACCAAGAGGTCTTATCAAATGTAATGTAGTATTTGTAATTAAACAAGTCCTTGCTATATTTCCTGTATTTTGTGGTATTTCTGGCTCGTGCAAAATTATATTCATAAAAAATCTGGACCCCGTTTCTTTCAAATTGCTAGGTTAATATTAACATATGTTAATTATTTTTTCAATTGAAATTAAAAATTAAAATTACATAGATTATTTTAAAGAAGAACTATAACATTCAATGAAGAATACTTTAAAACGGTTTATAAAGAAGTAGACACAAGCAATGAAAATAGGTATGTAGGTTTAAATTATGTAGATTTAGAAGAAGGAGACTTAGAGACTTAGAGGCTTAGAGACTTAGATTTAAGTTCTTTGATATTACAAGAAAATAAAAGAAACAAATGATTTAATAAATAATTATGAAAATTACCCATGAGCTAGCTCATGGACATGGAAGCCCCTAGGGGCTTCCATGTTTTATCTAAAATTTATTACAAAATCTATTTAACAAAATTAACAAATGATAGTTAAATATGATAATTGTAACAATATTAATATTCAAGTTAATGATAAAAACACCGCAAATCATTTTATTAAAATATAAGCCTAAAATTACACCAAACTCAAAATCTCAAAAAATGCAGGTTTTGGCTCTAAATTTTCATCGAAAAGCACAGGTAATCCCCATGCTCTCCAAGATTGATTGTCTGTCTTTGCCCACATTGTTACTCTTTCTATATTTCTTGCATATTTTAAATAGATTCTAAAAATATGTTTATAAATTTCTGCTTGTTTTTTATAAATTTCTTCTGACTTTTTTGCGGGTTCTATTTTACTACCAAATGTCAAATCTAATTCTGTTATTGCTATTTTTGTACCTGTTTTTATAAAACGTTCAAAAGAAGCTATAACATTATCAAAATTCGTATTCTCATTGTAATGACTTTGCATACCTATACCTTCTATGAGCAACCTATTATCATATTCTTTATGATTTTTCCACTTATCGTTTATGTATTCTACCATAGCCCCTATCGCTTCTCTTTTTCCTGGTATTTCTTCATTGTAATCGTTGTAATATAATAATCCTTTCTTATCATATTTTCTTGCAAAATAAAATGCATCAAAAATGTAATCGCTAGGGTCTTCATTTTTTGTATTATTTTTATATGCTAAATACCAGTGAGACGTGTTTTGTTCTTTATCTTCATCTCTTCTTAAATGCTCTTTCCAGTTACCACTAAATTCATATTCATCTCTAAAAGCTTCATTTAATACATCCCAAGAATAAATTTTTCCACTGTATCTCGTTACATATTCTTTTATAAATTTTTCTAAATTTGTTTTTGCTTCCTCCCTAGTTTTTACTGTTCCATCTTCATTCCTATTTAACCAAATAGCTGATTGCCCATGCCAGCATAAAGTATGACCTATTACTTTTATATTATTTTCTGTCCCAAAGTTTATTATTTTATCTGCATTTTCAAAAAAATAATTATTTTCCGATTTACTTATATTTACAGGCTTCATCACATTTTCTGCTGTTACAGCATTATAATGTTTTTTGTAAATTTTTATTAGATTTTCATTTTGTAAATCTTCTGGTGATAAAATATTTCCAAACATAAAATTTTTTTCAAATGCTCTGTATAAAGAATCTTTCATATTATCTCCTCATTAAATTTAACAGTTTCTACTAAAATCAATACAAAATATAATAATTAAATTTTTTATATTTTCGATATTAATTGTGTAACACACTTTATTTTTTTGTAATAATTTTATCACAAAATTATAAATTTTTATATAGATTATAGTACACAATAAAAAAATATATAAAAATTTTTATATTTTAAAACTTTTTTTTAAAAATATGTTTACAATAACTATCATTTTATGGTAGTATATTTATTGTAGGGTTGTTTATTGTCAAATTGAAAGTTGACTTTTAGAAAGTTGGTGATAGATTGCAAAAATATGACAATTGTTGGTTAAACAAAGACACTTTTTTTAATAAAAATTATGAAAGTTATATACTACATGGCGATTGTGATATAACAAATTCTATACACAAAGAAGTAGGCTATTTTCTATCTCTTAGGCAAGTTTATGAAGAAAATTTGGCAGATTTAGTTTTTAAAAAATTAGAACAGCAAGATTCTTCTTTAGGTATCGAAGGTTTTAAAATAGATATAGGCAAAACAACATACATAAGTTCAAATACTCCTGTTGGATTGCTTTATGGTTTTTTTAAATTTATTAATTTACTTCAAAATGACAATCTAAGTAGTATAGTTGAAATTCCGAAAAACAGTATACGAATGTTAAATCATTGGGATAACATAAATGGTACTGTAGAACGTGGTTATGCAGGTTCTTCCATATTTTTTGAAAATAATCAAATAGTAAAAGATAAATCAGTAATATACCATTATGCTAGATTACTTGCATCTGTAGGAATTAATGCTGTATCTATAAATAATGTTAACGTTCATAAAATAGAAACATATTTAATAAGAGAACCTCTACTTTCATGTGTTTCTGATATTGCATATATATTTAGAAAATATGGTATAAAATTATATTTAAGTGTGAACTTTGCAAGCCCTGTAGAAATAGGAGAGTTAGATACTGCAGACCCAATGAATGAAGATGTTATAAACTTTTGGGAAAAAGAAACAAATAGAATTTATAAAAAAATTCCTGATTTCGGTGGCTTTGTTGTAAAAGCAGATTCTGAACATAGACCGGGACCTTTTACTTATGGTAGAAACCATGCAGATGGTGCAAATATGCTTGCAAAAGCACTTCAGCCACATGGTGGAGTAGTTTTTTGGAGATGTTTTGTTTACAACTGTGAGCAAGATTGGCGAGATAGAAAGACCGACAGAGCAAAAGCAGCTTACGACCATTTTATGCCACTAGATGGAAGCTTCGATAAAAATGTTATATTACAAATAAAAAATGGACCTATGGATTTTCAAGTAAGAGAAGCCGTTTCTCCATTGTTTGGTTCTCTTAGAAAAACTAATACTGTACTAGAATTCCAAATTGCACATGAATATACAGGTCATGCATTACATGTTTTTTATTTACCAAGTATGTACAAAGATATTTTGAAATTTAAAACATATGCTGAAGTTAGCAAAGATGGGTGTATAATGGATATACTAAAACACTATCCATGTGAAAATAATGAATTAAATGGTATAACAGCTGTTGCAGGTATTGGTAACGATTTTAATTTAACAGGTCATAAACTTTCACAGGCAAACTTATATGGTTTTGGAAGACTAGCATGGAATCCGAAAACTTGCAAATCTGAAATAGCAAAGCAATGGATAAATTCTACTTTTAATATAAATGAAAATGCTAAAAATATTATAAAAGATATTTTGATAACATCACCACAAACATATGAAAACTACACAGCTCCTCTTGGTGTCGGTTGGATGGTAAATATTTATACACATTATGGACCAAGTGTAAACGGATATGAATTTGATAGATGGGGAACTTATCATTTTTCTGATAGAAATGGTATGGGTGTAGATAGAACTTTAAAAACAGGTACAGGATATACAAGACAATATTTAGACAAAAATTTTGAAATTTTTGAAAATATAGATACTTGTCCAGATGAGTTATTATTATTTTTTCATTATGTACCATATACACATATTTTAAAATCTGGTAAAACAGTTATACAACACATATATGATACTCATTTTGAAGGTGTAGAAAAAGTAGAAGAATACATTAAAAAATGGAACGAAATAAAAGAAGAACTAGATATAGTTTCTTTTAAAAACGTAAAAAATAGGCTACAAGAACAATATAGAAGTGCTAAAGAATGGAGAGACCAAATAAATACTTATTATTACAGAATGTCTGGTATAGAAGACGAAAAAGGTAGAACCATTTACAAATAAAATTTTTTTATTAAGAATGGAAATGTAATCATGAATAATTTTTTTTCTACAGAAGGTAAATATTATAAGTTTTCTGCTACTTTAGCTGATATATTAATAATAGGATTTTTATGGACTATTTTTAGTCTTGGTATTATAACTATTGGAGCAAGTACAACTGCAATGTATTATGTTTGTACAAAGAAAGTTTCTAAAATAGATGGCTATTTATTTAAAGATTTTATAAAAAGTTTTAAAGAAAATTTTTTACAATCTACAGCTATTTTTTTTATTATTTTAGCAGCTTTGTACATTATCTGGCTAAATTTTAGTATTTTAAATGTAACAAATGAAAGTAATATATCTATTATTGTATATATAGCACTATATTTTGTATTGATACAAATTGTTTTTATTTGTGTTTATATTTTTCCTATTTTATCTAGATTTAGACTAACTATTTTCGGTACTTTAAAATCGGCGTTTTTTATGGCAAATGCAAACGTACCTATTACTATAGCAAATTTACTTTTATTTGTAATATGTACATTTGTTTCTTGGCTTTTTCCTGTTTTTATTATTTTCATTGTAGGTTTATATATTTATATTTCTTCTTACTCTTTTGTGAAAATATTCAAAAAACATAATCCAGATTTCGATAAACAATAAATAGTTAATCTACCAAGTATTTAAATTTATAAAAAAGGAGGAAAAACGTTGGTAATTAGTAGAGATAGTAAAAAAATAGAAAGCTACAAATCAAATAGGTTAAAGAATTATATGAGAAAACATTGGATATTGTACGCAATGCTTGTACTACCAGTTGCTTATTTCTTTATATTTAGTTATGTTCCTCTTGTAAATGTACTTCTTGCTTTTAAACAAAACAATGTTGTTGCACGTGTTTGGGATGTTCCTTGGGTTGGCTTTGATAATTTTGTTCATATTTTTTCTTTACAAATTTTTAGAGATGCAATAAGAAACACTCTTATGTTTAGTTTTTTAGACCTTGTTATTGGTTTTCCTGCTCCTATTATTTTAGCTTTACTTTTAAATGAGCTAAAATTACCTAGGTTTAAAAAAATAACACAAACAATTTCTTATATGCCCTTTTTTCTTTCTTGGGTAATTGTAGGAGGGCTTTCTGTTAGTCTTTTTTCTACAAGCACTGGTACTATAAATGCTATAATAATAAACATGGGTTTTGACCCTATACCATTTTTGAATAATCCTAGATATTGGGTTTTTACAAATGTTTTATTAAGCGTTTGGCGTTCTGTAGGTTGGAATACCATTATATATCTTGCAGCTATTACAAATGTAAATCCAGAGCTATACGAGGCTGCAGATATGGACGGTGCATCTCGCATAAGAAAAATGTGGCATGTTACATTACCATCTATAAGACCTGTTATCATTATACTTTTAATATTAACACTAGGTCAAATAATGGGTGCTGATTTGGCAAGGTTTATATCACTAGAAAACTTGATTGTTCGTTCTGTTTCCGAGGTACTTCCAACATTTGTATTTAGATGGGGTCTTCAGTCTATGCAATTTTCTATTGCAGCTGCTGTTGGTATTTTCCAATCTCTTATTGGTATGGTACTCCTACTTAGTGCAAATTTTGCTGTTAAAAAACTCGGTGGACAAGGTTTTTGGTAGAAAGGAGATTTTGAATGATAGGTGCTAGTTTACCTAAAAAGAAATTAAAAAGACTAAATATAGGCGATTATATAATAATTTTTATTATGGTTGTGCTAATATTACTTTGTATACTTCCAATTTTAAATGTTGTGGCAGTTTCCTTTAGCGACCCCAGTGCAATAATGAGAAGAGAAGTTTCGTTTCTTCCAGTAGGTTTTCAAGCTGGTGCTTATAGAGATGTATTAAATGATACTAGGTTTATGTGGTCGCTCACATGGACTGCAATACTTACGATTATCGTTATTGTTGTAAATTTGTTTATGACAATATTATGTGCATATCCTCTTACTTATATGAGTCTTAGAGGTAGAAAAATAATATCATTTTTTGTAATTTTTACAATGTTATTTAGTGCTGGTCTTATACCTTCTTTTGTATTATTTAGAGATTTGAATCTTTTAAATAACCCACTTGTTCTAATACTTCCTGGAATGATAAGTGTTTTTAATATGATAATAATGAGAAACTTTTTCTTAGGTATACCATCTAGCCTTAGAGAATCAGCAGAAATGGATGGTGGAGGACCTTTAACAGTTTTAATACACATATACTTACCTTTATCCACTCCCGTTTTAGCTACAATTGGTTTGTTTTATGCTGTTGGTAGATGGAATGGTTTTCAGGATGCACTTTTCTTTTTACCATCTGCACCAAATTGGCATCCTATACAATTAGTTTTGTATAATATTCTTAGAAATTTACAAGCTGTAGATTCCTTAGACCCGGGTGGAACAACGCCTCCAAGCTGGGGTACAGCTGTAGAATCAGCTGCCATAGTTATTGCAATGGTTCCTATATTATGTGTGTACCCATTTATACAAAAATATTTTGTGCAAGGGGCCACACTTGGAGCCATAAAAGGATAAAAAATAAAATATTACAAAATATGCACAAAAAATTTTGTAAAATGAAGTTGTTAAAAATATGTTTTTATATAATAACATATCGATTTATATATTTAGAGGGAGGACTAAAATGAAAGTTAAGAAAAATATTTTACTTTCTAGTGTTTTATCTAGTGCTTTATTTTTAATTGCTTGTGGGGGTGGGGGGCAAGAGAGCCAACCAATAACGCAACAGCCACCCGCACAAACAAATAACCAAGGTAATCAAATACCAGAGTATACTATTACAGCAGTACCATTACCAGTATCACCAGAAAATTTTACAGTTAATCCAAATGACCCAAGATTATTAGAACATGGATTAGATACAAATTTACGTTTTATAGAACCACGTACAATAAGCGTTGGACTTTGGGACAGGTCGCATGACCGTATACCAAATTTTGCAGATAGTTATTGGGCACAGTGGGTAGCAGATGAAATTTTGGCAACACATAATATAATAGTAGAATGGGTTCCTATACCACGTTGGGATGAACCAGAATTTCAATCCACCCTACTTGCTGCGGGTCAGGCTCCCGATATATCCTATACATTCCAAAATCCTATGGTAACAACATTTGCAAATATGGGTGGTATTACAAATATGTATCCACTTCTTCAACAGTATAGAGATTTACTACCAAACCTATACGACCTATTACAAGAAAATGTTTACTGGAATTTTGACCCTACAACAAACGAACTTTGGAGTCTTACAGGTAGGCTTGTACAAGATGGTCGTGTGAACACTTTTATACGTGAAGATTGGTTAAACACTTTGGGATTACCTATACCAACTACACTCGAAGAATTTGAAAACACTTTAATAGCTTTTAGAGATAATGCCGAAGTTTTACTTGGAGCAGATGCTGCAAATATTTCACCATTTAGACTAGAGCATGATGTAGCTTGGTCTGCGGGTTTAATATTTGAATCTTTTATACCAAACGATATTACAGAGCGTGAATGGTTTAGATATGGCTTTGACGACAGGCGTTTTATGTTTAGAGATGCAGCTCGTGAAGCTACTAGAGTTTTAAATCGCTGGTTTAACGAAGGATTGCTATACAACGACTTCTTCTTACATCCAGCAGGAACCCCAATAGTAGATGACCAAATAAGGCTTGGTCGTGTAGGTGCTTTTATACAATCTTGGGATATGCCATTTAGACCAGCAGAGGCTTTAATAACAGATATGCGTTTAAATGTAGGACCAGAAGCAAACTTTATAGCAATAGCACCATTTACAAATGATGTAGGTATTGTTCGTAAATTTTTTCCAAATCCTACAGACCGTTTTATATATTTCCCTATTACAAATACAGAACCACTTGCATCTTTACTATATCTAGACTTTATATCTAGATTAGATGTTCGTGAATTTCTACAATTTGGTATAGAAGGTATACATCGTTTAACATTAGAAAATGGAGCAATACAAACACTTGCAGAATCCGATGGAACAGACGGTACACCTGTACACATATGGCCAAACCATCAGTTTATACCATCATTACGTAACTTCGATATAACAATTACTGTAAATGGTATAGATTTAGGCGACCCATATATAACAGCAGCAACACTTGCACTTGGTTATCCAGGTATTGAACCTGCAGCTGTTATGCAATCTCGTTCTATTGGTCTTGACAATGCATATTGGTTTAGACAAATACAAACTAGACAAATAGCATCTGAAGAAGGTATGACTGCTCCTTTGGCAGATCAAAGAGACGTTATACTTCACCAATTAATAGTAGCAACAAATCCAAATGATTTTGACGCAACTTTTGATGCAATGTACTCTACCTATTTAGCATTAGGTGCACAAGCTATAATAAATGAAAGAGATGCGGCATGGGTTGAAACATTTGGAGATGTGGATACAATGCCATAAGTATTAATCTATTTAAAACTTAATACTAAAATTTTTATGACCTTTTCGTTTTTTACGAAAAGGTCATTTTTAAATAACAATGGTTGAAAATACTTGAATTTATAGTATAATGTTATATCTCATTTTACATATTTGTATTTTGTGTAGGGTATAATAAATTACGATAAAAAATCAACTTGGAGGAAAAAAATGAAATTTAAAGATGTTTTTAGTAATGTGATTTTTTCAGAAAAAATAAATAATGTATACGATGATACAATTGTAACAGATATAAGTATAATTTCAAATACGAAAACTATAAATATTAATTTATTATCGGATAAAACAATAGATGAAAGTATGATAGAGTTGTTTTGTAATTCTATAAAAGAAACATTTACATATATCGACTATGTTAATGCACATATAAAATACAATAAAAAAAATATAGAAATAAATGAACATACACATAACGAATTTAGATTACAAATAGAAAAAGATAAAAATAAAGCAATACAGGAAATAAAAGAAAAACAGAGCGAAGTAGTAGCTACAACAGAGAAAAAAATAGATAAAGTTTATAGACCAAATGGGAATGGACAAAGAAAAATAAATTTAAAAATATTAAATGAAATTAATGACATACCAACAAAACTAAATACAGAAATAAAAGATGGAGACATAACTGTAAAAGGAGAAGTTTTTTATTGCGACGTAAGGTCTAAAGATGAAATGCGTATCGTAACATTTTCTATATATGACGGTTATGGTTCTATAGAGATTAAATTTTTTACAAATGAAAATGAAATATCTAATTTTAAACAATTTTTTAGTGTTGGAGCAAATATAATTGTAAAAGGAAAAGCTAGTTATGATAACTTTTCTAAAGAAATGGTAGTTATGGCAAAAGAAATATGTCATGGTACTGGTACAAATCGTTACGACGATGCAGAAGAAAAAAGAGTAGAGCTACACCTTCATACAACAATGAGTCAAATGGACTCTGTAACTTCTATGAGCGATTATATAAAAGTTGCAAAATCTTGGGGTCATAAAGCAATAGCAGTAACAGACCATGGTGTAGTACAAGCGTATCCAGAGGCAAGTCGTGCTGATGGTATAAAAATGATATATGGTATGGAGGCATACGTAGTAAATGACCAAAGTGCTATAGTTTCATCTGTAAAAAAACAAACATTAGATGATGAATTTGTAATATTTGATATAGAAACAACAGGACTTTCTAAAGATTTAAATAAAATAATAGAAATAGGAGCAGTTAAATTAAAAAATGGAGAAATAATAGACAGATTTTCTTCTCTAATAGACCCAAAAGAAAAATTAAGTGAAAAAATAATAGAAATAACAAAAATAACAGACGAAATGTTAGAAGGAATGCCAACAGAAGATGAAATTATACCAAAATTTTTAAATTTCTGTTCAGATTCTGTTATGGTTGCTCATAATGCAAATTTTGATGTAGGTTTTATTAGAACATCTGCACAAAAAATATTAAATAAGAAAATTACAAATACAGTTATAGATACAGTAGAATTGAGCAGATTAGTTTTACCAGATATTAAAAATCACAAATTAAATACTTTGGCAGAGCATTTTAAAGTAGAACTTGAAAATCATCATAGAGCGGTTGATGATGCTGTTGCAACTTGCAATATTTTTTTGGCTATTTCGAAAATGTTGAAAGATATGGGAATAAATACTCTTGAAGAAATAAATTTATACGCAAGCAAATTTATAGATTCTAAAAAGATAAGAGACCATACACATATGACCATACTTGTACAAAATCAAAAAGGTTTAAAAAATTTGTATGAACTTGTTAGTCTTTCACATATAAATTATTTTTATAGAAACAATAGAAGACCAAAAACAAGTAGACCTCGTATTCCATTAAGCGAGCTTAGCAGACTTCGTGAGGGTCTTTTAATTGGTAGTGCTTGTTTAAAAGGATTTGTATATAACTCTATTTTAGAAAATAAACCGGACGAGGAAATAGAAGAAATATGTAATTTTTATGATTTTTTGGAAGTCCAACCATCTATAAATTACAACCATATGTTTAAAGATGATACGGATAAAATAAATAAAGTAAACGAAAAAATAATAAATTTGGGTAAAAATTTGAATAAAATAGTTGTTGCAACTGGCGATGTACATTTTCTAAACCCTGGTGATGAAATTTATAGAAAAATAATTTTATTTGGTGAAGGAATGGGAGATTTTTCACCACCTCTATATTTCAAAACTACAGATGAAATGCTTGAGGAATTTGATTTTTTAGGAAAAGATGTAGCAAAAGAAATAGTGATAACAAATACAAATAAAATCGCAGATATGATAGATGAAGTAATCCCTATTCCAAAAGGTACTTTTCCGCCAAAAATAGAGGGTTCGGAAGAGGAACTTAGACGTATAACAATGGAGAATGCACATGGAACATATGGAGATATATTACCAAAAATTGTAGAAGAAAGAATAGATAGAGAATTAAATTCTATTATAAATAATGGCTTTGCTGTTATGTATATGTCTGCACATACACTTATAAAAAGGTCTCTTGAAAATAAATATACTGTTGGTTCTCGTGGTTCTGTTGGTTCTTCTTTAGTTGCTACATTATCAGATGTTACAGAAGTAAATCCATTACCAGCACATTATTTATGTAAAAATTGTAGATATAGTGAATTTGATACAGACGATGTAATAAATTTTATAAAAACTAACCCCGGTGCAAGTGGTTCAGATTTACCAGACAAAAAATGTCCAAAATGCAATGATTTAATGCACAAAGAAGGACATGATATACCATTTGAAACATTTTTGGGTTTTGAAGGAGATAAAGAACCAGATATAGATTTAAATTTTTCAGGTGAATATCAACAAAAAGCACATGACCATGCAGCCGAAATATTTGGAATAGACAAAGTATATAAAGCAGGTACAATAAGTACATTAGCAGATAAAACTGCCTATGGATATACAATGAAATATTTAGAACAAAAAGAAATGAATATTTCAAAAATAGAAATAAATCGTATAAAAATAGGAGCAACAGGAGTAAAAAGAACTACTGGACAACACCCGGGTGGACTTATGATAGTTCCAAAGGATTTATCTATTTACGATTTTACTCCTATTCAACGTCCTGCGAATGATATCAAAACAAATGTTACTACAACACATTTTGATTACAGGTCCATTAGTGGTAGATTATTAAAACTAGATTTACTAGGTCATGATGTACCCACAATAATACGTATGCTATGGGATATAACAGGAATAGACCCAAGAACAGTACCACTTAGTAATGAAAAAGTTCTTAGTCTTTTTTCGGGACCAGAAGCACTTGGAATTACAAATAAAGTTGTAGAAACTGGAAGTCTTGGTATACCAGAATTCGGTACATCTTTTGTTCGTTCTATGTTACTAGACACAAAACCGAATAGCTTTGGAGAACTTGTACGTATTTCTGGACTTAGTCATGGTACAGATGTTTGGCTTGGAAATGCACAATCGCTTATAAAATCTGGGATTTGTACACTAAAAGATGTTATAGCAACAAGAGATGACATAATGGTATACCTTATTTCTAAAGGTATAGAAAAAAAGTTGTCATTTACTATAACAGAAAATGTTAGAAAGGGTAAAGGACTTATAGAAGAATGGGAAAATATAATGAGAGAACATGGTGTGCCGGATTGGTATATAGATTCTTGTAAAAAAATAAAATATATGTTTCCAAAAGGTCATGCTGTAGCATATGTAATGATGGCAGTACGTATTGCTTATTATAAAATATATCATCCTTATAGTTTTTATGCTTCTATATTTTCTGTAAAAACAGACGAGTTTGACTATGAGATTATGTGTATTTCTCATAATAGAGTAAAAGAAGAAATGGAAACAATACGAAAAAGTAAAGATGTTACAGCTAGTCAAAAAGGTATGTTTTCTACACTAGAACTTGTTAATGAAATGTATGAGCGAGGATTAAAATTTTTGAAAGTAGATATATACAAAGCGCAGGAAACCAAATTTTTAGTAGAAGAAAATGGAATAATGCCACCATTAGCTACTATAAAAGGTCTTGGAGAAACTGTAGCCAAGAATATTCTTGAAACTAGAATTAATGGAGAATTTACATCCCTAGATGATTTTAAAGAAAGAACAAAAGCTAATAAAACTACAACAGATTTACTTGTAAATTTAGAAATACTTAAAGACATGCCACAGGGTAGGCAATTGACTTTGTTTTAAATGGATTAATAATCACCACCAAAATCAAATAGAGTAGACAATTCTTCATTATCTACTCTATTTTTATTCTAATTATGCATTTTTTTCAGAGTCATAAGGAACATATTCCTTACCATCAAAATAATCTTTAAGTACCTTTACAGTAGTCCCACTTAGTAAAAGTGCAGCAATAATATTAGGAATTGCCATAAATGCATTCAATGTGTCTGCCATTGCCCATATCATTGCAGCACCACCATATGCTCCAAAAATAGCAGCAGGTAATAATATTATTCTATATAATATACGAAGTTTCAAACCCCAAACTGGTCCTAAAAGATATTCGAAACATTTTTCTCCAACATAAGACCAACCGATAATAGTAGTAAATCCAAAAGTTGCAATTAAAATTGACATAAACCAGCCACCAAAAACATTTCCAAAAAAAGAGTTTTGATAAGCCTGTATAACAAGTGGAGAACCAGTAAGACCAAGTGTAGGCTCTAAAAAGCTAGGAGCTATAATATCCATAGGTACTTGAGTAAGTATGACAAGAGCTATTAAAGTACACATAATATGTGTATCTAGAAATACTTCAAAGCAACCCCAAAGTGCAGGCTTAACAGGATGATTAGCTTTTGCTGTAGAATATGCAATTGGACCAGAACCTAAACCAGCCTCATTTGAAAATATACCCCGCTGTAATCCCAAACGAATAGCATACATAACAGAAACTCCAGCTACACCACCTGTAATGCTTTGACCAGTAAAAGCAGCACGAAATATAACAGAAAAAGCATATGGAACAGCTGTAATATTACTTAAAACAATAAGTATAGAAGATACTATTGCAAGTAATGCTAAAAAAGGAATAACTTTGTCCATTGTATTTGCAATACTTTTTATACCACCAATTATAACTAAACCTATAAAAATAGCTGCTACTATACCAATTAAAAGTCTATGTTCATTAAGATTTGGCCAAGTATGTACAAGAGCAATTGCCGCAGAATTTGCTTGAACCATATTTCCAATACCAAAAGTAGCTATCGTTCCAAAAAACGCAAAGAACATGGCAAGCCATTTTTGTTTTAGACCAAGTTCCATATATGCAAAAGGACCTCCCAATACTTCACCTTTTTTATTACGACCACGATAATGTACAGCAAGTATTGTTTCGTTTAATTTTGTCGCAATTCCGAAAAATCCAACAACCCACATCCAGAAAACAGCCCCAGGACCACCCCAACCTATTGCTGTTGCAGTACCTGCAAGTGTACCGACTCCCATTGTTGCAGCAAACGAAGTCATACTAGCCTGAAAAGGTGATACATCCCCATCTCCTGTTGTTGGATTCTTTTTGTTTTCTGGTTTTCTAAAAGTATCTATAATAGTATAATCTAAAAAATATTTAAATTTGAAAATTTGAAAGCCCTTAAATCTAATAGTAAGTATTAAACCAGCTCCAAGAAGAACAGACCAAGCCGCCGGTCCCCATACATAGGGTTGTATCATTCTAAAGAAATCTTCTATTGCTTGCATAAAAATAAATATGCCTCCTTTTTAATTTTATAGAAATATTATTTCAAATTTTAGTAAAAAATGCAATAATAATTTTTTTTTTAACGAAATTTTTAATATTTATTTTATTATGGATAGTATAACCGAAGTATGATAATCCTCTAAATTATCAGAAGTAAAAATTCTTGAAGTATAAATATTATCTAATTTCATATCTAAAAATATGCCTCCCTCAAATAATTTAATTGGTAAAATTGTATTATTAAAATCAGTTACAATTATATAATCAAAATTAGTAACAGTAGCTTCTAAAAATATTTCAGTATAGCAATCATCCATAATTACTTCCGAAAAAGAAATATATGTTTCAATCTCATCATTCACTAAAAGAGTGTTATACAATAGAAAGACAAAATAAAAATTTTGAAATATAAATTGATTTTTGGATACTTTGTAAACAAGTATATATTTATCACTGAAGATTTTGATACGATTATAATTTTGTATGAAATACATAATTAATTTGAATAAATAAATGATGTGTTATTGTTAAATGATTGAAAGTAGGTTTACAATATGAACAAAAGTAAAATACAAAATAAAGTAGTATTTTCAATACTATTGATACGCTTTTGGATAAAAGGTAGTATTATGGTTGATGAACATCAAATAATAACATCAATTTCAAATGTAGTTTTAGGAATTATTCCATTAGGAAAGAATGAAAAACAATTCACATTAAGAAACATTCAAGGTGTGCAAATTAATACAAAATTTAATATAGGGTCATTTTTATTAGGATTTTTATTAACTACATTAGGATTATTCGCATATATTTTTTCAATAATATTAGTACCAATTGGGGTTATCATATTTTTAAACGGAATTTTAACATCAATTACAATTACAGGAAATGGAGATGACTATAAAATCGAGGTGCCATTTTTTGAAAAATCTAAAATATTAGAAATCAATAAAAGTATACAAGAGGCACTGATATATCGAGAAAACAAAGAAGTAAATGCAATTTATGAAGCATCAATAATAAATGCAAATACAATAGTAAATGCAATTAATAGCAGAAATTAATACATAATTAAATTAAAAAAATAAGTTGAGACTATTCTTCATTTTTCTAAAGAAGTATATAGGCTAGTTTTTTATCTTAATATAAAATATAAGTCCATAATAAAATATATTTTCGTTATGGACTTATCTATGATAAATTATTAATTCGTTTTCCTTGTCTTAATACTTTTATACCAATCTATACAGATAGATTATTCAATTAAATATTTTTTAATTCTCTAAATCGTAATCATCTACATATATTTCATTTTCTTCACCAGAATATTCAATTAATTCAAAAACGTCTATATTATCATTTCTAAAAAAAGATTGACTTAAATCTATATAAAAATTATTTTCAATTAGTCGTTGTCCTTCTATCAAAAATTCTACTTCTACTATATCTACTTGAGACAATCCTGTTAATGTATTTACTATTGCATATATTGTCAACAACTTTTCTGGCTCTCTTCCTGCTAATCCATCTACAAAATGACTACTAAAATCTACATATGATATATTTTCAATAGTATTAATATTTAAAATTGTTGTTCCTTGAGATAAAAATAAATTATCCTCACTATTAGCAAGTTGTAATAAATGTTCAAGAACTTGATATTCAATATTTACGTTTTCATTTATTTCTAAATACACAGACCTTCTGTAAAGCCCTGATAAATCTGGCATAACAAAATAGAAGTCTATATTGTATGGTATAGTTCTAACTACTGTTACATCTAAAAGAGGGTTCATAATAATATTTTCTCTATTTATCCTGCCAATCTCTTCACCATTAGTATTTAGTAATGGATAATTTTCTACATAAAGCGAGATACTGTTAATATTTTCTATATTAAAAAATGTGTGTAAAAGTCCAGTTCGTAAAACTATTTCTTCATGTGGTTTTAGCTCTAAATATTCGCTAGACAGATTTATGTCTAAATTTCCAAATGAAAAATAATAATTTAAAATGTTTACATTTCTAAGTATACTCAAATTTGTAGAAATACTTGGACTTTTTATTTCTTTAAATATAAAATCTATTTTACTTTGGATATTATTTATATCCGATATATTTCTTGTTTCTTTTACAGGCAAATTTGAAGATTGGTCCACAAAATATAAAAATATAAAATTATTATGTCCGTTAAATACAGTATTTGGTGCCATACGACCCCAAAAAATTGATATTATTAAAAGTATAAAAATAGTACCAATAATAAATATGTACTTTAATCTTTTTTTCATATGTGTCTCCCAAAAATTTTTTATATTTTTATGTATAGTATAGCATAATTTATTAATTGGTACTAATCACAATTTTATGATATACTATGAAAATATAAAAAACACGAAGGATATTTATGAATGACAGAGAAGTATCTATAAAAATTTTAATTGATATATTAGAAAATGGTAGCTACAACAATATCTCTCTTAGACACAATTTGCTTAAACATAGAAATTTAAATGCTTTAAGTAAAGCTACTATAACAGATATTGTAAACGGTGTACTACGAAATATAATTCATATAGACTATATTATAAACAAGTTTTCCAAAACAAAAACTACAAAAATGGATAATTTGATATTATATACAATGCGTTCGGCTGTATATGAAATTTTTTATACAAATACAGAACATTATGCTATAGTAAATGAGGCTGTAGACATTGTAAAAAAGAAATATAAAAATTTAGCGCCATTTATGAATGGTGTTCTAAGAAACATAATCCGAAATAAAAATAATATAATATATCCATCTGAAAAGCTTGAAAAAATATCTCTTATATATTCTACCTCTATGTGGATAGTTGAATATTTATCAACTTTTTTAAATGATAGTGAGCTTATATCCATTTGTTCCTCTAGCTTAGTACCACCTAAAATATCTATATGTATTAATACAATTCTTACAACAAAAGAAGATTTAGTAAAAATACTAAAAGATGAAAATGTAGAAGTAATAGAAGAAGATGATAATATTTATATATATAAAACAAAAAACATAGCAGAACTTAATTCTTTTAAAAATGGACTATTTCATATAATGGATGAAAATAGTATAAATGCTATAAAGGAGCTTTCCCCTAATCCTAATTCTATTGTTTACGATTTATGTGCAGCTCCAGGCGGTAAAAGTTTTTATATGGCATATTTAATGAAAAATAAAGGGAAAATATATAGTACAGACATTCATAAGCATAAAATAGATATATTAAAAGAAAATGCAAAAAGATTAAAAATATCTATAATAAATGCTAATATATGTGATATTTCAAATCCAGATACGCAGGATTTCAAATTAAAAGAAAATTTTGCAGACTATGTACTTTTAGATGCACCATGCAGTGGTTTTGGAACTCTACAAAAAAAACCAGATATAAAATATACAAAAAAAATAGAGGATATTTATAATCTTGCAGATTTGCAAAAAAAACTACTAAATTCGGCATCAAAATATGTTAAAATAGGTGGTCGTATATTATATTCTACTTGTACAATATCTATAGAAGAAAATCAAAATAATATAAAATGGTTTACAAACAATTTTAAATATAAGCTTTTAAAAGAAAAACAATATATTCCAAATGGTTACAATGGGGATGGTTTTTACACAGCTTTATTAGAAAGGTATTAATAGGAGATAAAATGCAGGATATACTAAGTTTAAATTTAATAGAAATAGAAAATATTTTAATATCTTTTAACGAGCCAAAATATAGAGCAAAACAAATATTTAATTGGTTACACAAAAACATGGTAACAAGTTTCGACGAAATGACAAACATTTCAAAAAAACTAAGAGATATTTTAAGCTATAAATTTTATATTCCAAACCCAGAAGTTTTAGAAGAATTACACTCAAAAGATGAAAGTGTAAAATATTTATTTAGTTATGGAGAAGATACATTAATAGAAACTGTTCTTATGAAAAATTCATATGGTTATACTATTTGTGTTTCTACACAAGTTGGTTGTAAAATGGGATGTACATTTTGTGCAAGTCATTTGGCTGGTTTTAAAAAAAATTTAACAGCTGGTGAAATATTAGCACAAGTTTATAGCATACAAAAGAAACTAAAACAAAAAATATCAAATATAGTAATAATGGGGATAGGTGAGCCATTGGACAATTATGAGGCAAGTATTAGATTTATAAAAAATTTGTCAAATGCAGATGGATTAAATATTAGCCAAAGAAATATTACTATATCTACTTGTGGTGTTGTTCCGAGAATATACGACTTAGCAAATGAAGGATTATCTGTAACACTTGCAATATCTATACATGCAGGCGACGATATAGTAAGAAAAAAAATAATGCCCATAGCAAATAAATATTCTATAGAAGAAATATTTCAAGCTACTAAATATTATTTTGAAAAAACTAAAAGAAGAGTAAGTTACGAGTATGCTTTAATAAAAGATGTAAATGATGGTAAAGAACAGGCAAATAAGATTGCGAAAAATTTACGTGGTACACCATCTCACATAAATTTAATACCTTTAAATTCTGTTAGTGAATCTGGATATGAAGGGACAGCAGGAAAACAAATAAAAGAATTTTATAATATATTACAATCTCAAAATATTAGTACGACAATAAGAATAAGCAAAGGGCAAGATATAAATGCTGCTTGTGGACAGCTAAGAAGATCGAAAGAGCTTGCATAGGAGAGTCTTATGAAAGGTTTTAGTATTACTGATATAGGCAAAAGTAGAGAGAAGAATCAAGACGCTTTTTTAAGATATGGAAAAGAGCTTGGTTCTTTACCCAATTTATACATAGTTGCGGATGGAATGGGTGGACATAATGCTGGAGAAGTTGCAAGTCATACTTCTATATATTCTTTTTTTCAATATGTTTCAAAAAATCGTCATAATAAAGATAATATTTTAGATTTTTTGATAGATGCTACAAAATATGCTAATAACAGAGTTTACAAAATTTCTGTAGAAAATTTAGAATATAGTGGTATGGGTACAACTTTTACAACTGTGTGCATATTAAATGGCAAAGTATACTCCACTCATGTTGGAGATAGTCGGCTTTATTTGATAAATGAAAAAGGTATACGTCTTATGACAACAGACCATTCTTATATAAACGAAATACCTATAGAATCTCGAAATTACCCGGAAAATATAATAAACAAACATATTTTGACAAGAGCATTGGGCACAGAGCCTTTAGTAGCAATAGATGGTATCGTATTTGATGTAAAAGATAAAGATAAGATATTATTATGTAGCGATGGTTTAACAAACATGGTAAATGATTCTAAAATATATGAAGTCGTTAAAAAGAATGATATAAAAACTGCAGGTAAAAAATTAGTAAACTTGGCGAATGGTAATGGTGGTAATGATAACATAACCCTTATATTAATAGAGATAGAAGGTGAAACATATGCTTCTTAAAGCTGGCATAATAATAGCTGAGAGATACAAAATAATAGAAAAAATAGGAATAGGTGGAATGGCAATAGTGTATAGAGCCACAGACCTAAAACTAAATAGAAATATAACATTTAAAGTTTTAAAAGAAGAACATTTAGTGGACGATTTTGTTTTTTCAAAATTTAATACAGAGGCAAAAGCAGCTGCAAGTTTAAATAGTCAAAATATAGTAAACGTTTACGATGTAGGTGTAGAAGATAATATTCATTATATAGTAATGGAATTTATTGATGGTATAACTTTAAAACAACTTATAAACAGCAGGTCTCCATTTGAAAATGAAGAAGCAATAGGTGTTGCAATACAAATAGCACAAGCTTTAAAGCATGCCCATGAAAGCAATGTTATACATCAAGATATAAAACCCCAAAATATATTAATAACAAATGAAGGAATTGTGAAAGTTACAGATTTTGGTATAGCGAAAGCTCAAGTTTCTTCATCTACTACAACAACATCGACCCCTATGGGTAGTGTACATTATTTTTCGCCAGAACAAGCACGGGGAAGATATGTAGACCATAGAAGTGATATATATTCTTTGGGTATTATTTTATTTGAGATGGTTACAGGAGAGTTACCTTTCGATGGAGACACTTCTGTAGCAATAGCATTAAAACATATAAATGAGCCTATTCCAGAACTTCCAGACGAAGTTAGTGAAAGTTTAAGAGCTATTATAATAAAAGCAACCCATAAATTATCTAACAAGCGTTATAATACAATAGAAGAAATGCTTGAAGATTTAAAACTTGCTATAACATATAAAATTAAGCCGAATGAAGATGAGCATTTTGATTTATCTCCAACTATCAAAATAGACGAAAAAGAATATGAAATAATAGAAAAAGAATCGGAAATAGCAGCAACTTCTTCTGAATACTCTCAGTCTTTTAGTATAGAAAAAAAAGAGGAAAATAATTATCCTAAATATAGGTTTTTTAATCAAAACAAAAAATCTATATTAAAATTAAACGAAAAAAAAATAATAATTTTTGCTATTGCAACAGCATTAATTTTAATAGGTTTTATTGTAACTATTACTTTTAGGGAGCTTTTTTCTAATAATATAAATGGAGACTCTTATACTGAAGAAATACCGAATTTTGTAGGTGATAACATAGATTATGCTATATCTTTTTTGGCTGAAAAAGATATAGAAATAGAGATAGAACAAGTATATTCAAATGAAGAATACGGAACGATTCTGTATCAAGATATAGATAATATTACAAATATTACAAGCGTAGACCAAATAGAAAATATATTTTTTAGAGTTAGTCGTGGTGAATTTAGTTTTACTCTACCAAATTTAATTGGTCGTTCTCTAAATGAGGTACAGGGAATGCTTATAGATATAGAACAAATAGAGTTAAGACATACTGTTATACAAAACGATATTATACCAATTGGAATTGTTATTGATCAATTTCCAGATTTAGGCGTAGAAATAGGGGAAGGTTCGGTCGTATATGTAGAAGTGAGCGGTGGAGCAGGTATTACAAATGTTACAGTACCAAATCTTGTTGGTTTATCTGTAACCGCTGCAAACACTACGCTTGCTGGATTAAATCTTTTGCCAAATATAAATTCTGTACACAATGAAAATGTTGCTGTAAATACTGTTATAAGTCATTCTCCATCTGCTAATGCCTCTGTTCCTTTGGGTACTTCTATTTCTATTGTTGTATCGATGGGTCCAGCAGAACAAGAAATTTCTACAGAAATTATCCCATCAGAACCTGATACAAACGACTTACCTGTAGAAACAAATACAAATATAGAAACAGTTGCAGAAGAACTACAAGAAAATAATAATATTGTAGATAATGATACTACATTAGGTACTGAAATTGATACTGAGACAATACCAACACAACCTATTCTTAATATTGTTAATGTATCATTTTCACTTCCTGGAGATTTTAATATAGAAAATGACCCTCTTCTTCATGTAACAATATTAAATGAAAATGATGTAGTATTTGAAAATCAAGTTTCTGCGAGTAGTTTCCCATTCTCTTTAGATTTACAAGGGATTGGTAGTAGAACAGTAAGATTGTTTATACAAGGTAGTTTAGTAAGTTATTCTATAGTGAATTTTGATAACCAATAATTTTTAAAAATAAAAAGAGGTGCTATATTAAAGGAAGGATAATACAAAGTATAGGTGGTATATATTATGTGGATACAGAACACGAAGTATATATATGTAAGCCAAAGGGGATTTTTAGAAAAAAGGGAATAGATCCTATAGTTGGAGATTTTGTAGATATAGATATAATAGACAAAATATTAAAAGAAGGAACTATAATAGATATATCAAATCGAAAAAATAAATTAATTCGCCCAAAAGTTGCAAATATAGACCAAAGTATATTAGTATTTTCTATTACAGACCCTCCTATAAATTTAGATTTACTAGATAGACTTATAATATTATCAGAGGAGCAACATTTAAATATAATAATAGTTTTAAACAAATGTGATAAGTATATAAATTCTGAAATAGTAGATTTATACCAAAATATAGGTTATAAAATAATAGAAACATCTACTTATACAAACGAAGGTATCGATATTTTAAAAAATATGCTTTTGAGTAAAATATCAGTTTTTTGTGGACAATCTGGAGTTGGGAAATCTAGTCTTATAAATGCGATAATAGGTAGAAACGTAATGGAAACAGGGGAGATAAGTGAAAAGGGAAAAAGGGGTAAACATACAACAACTTCTTCTAAATTAATAAAATTCGAAAATGAAAATTCATATATAGTAGATTCTCCTGGATTTTCAAACCTTAATATTAATATAGACAAATCTAATTTGGAAAATTATTTTATAGAATTTGTTGAATTTTTGAATGGTTGTAAATTTTCCAATTGTGAACATATAGACGAATCTGTTGAGAATTGTAATATAAAAAAGAATGTGAATATTAAAATTTCAAAAGAAAGATATGAAAGATATACAAAAATATATAAAGAATTAAAAAATATGAGGAATAATAGATAAATGAATAAATTAGCACCGTCCTTACTTGCTGCAAATTTTTCAAATTTAGAAAAAGACATCAAAATTTTAGAAAATGAAAAAGTAGATTATTTACACATAGATGTTATGGATGGTCATTTTGTACCAAATATATCTTTCGGGATACCAATTTTAGAATCTATTAGAAAAATAACGAATTTAACTTTTGATTGTCATCTTATGATAACAAATCCTAGCAAATATATAGAGGAATTTTGTAAATATTGTGATATTATAACATTCCACGTAGAGATAGAAGAAAATATAAATCAAAATATAAAAAAAGTAAAAGAAATGGGTAAAAAAGTTGGTCTTGCTATTAATCCAAATACTGATAAAGAAAAAATAATAAAATATATAAAAGACCTAGATATGATAACAGTAATGAGTGTAGAAGCAGGTTTTGGTGGACAGAAATTTATACCAAAATCACTCGAGACTATAAAATACTATAGAGATTTTATAGTCCAAAACAATTTAAAGTTGGATATAGAAGTAGATGGCGGCATAAATTTAGAAAATGTAAAGTCGGTTTTAGATGTTGGGGCAAATGTTGTTGTGGCTGGTAGCTCTATATTAAGAGCAAATGATATAAGAAGAAGTGTAAGAGAGTTCTTGAGTATTATGTCATAAAATTAATTTAATTTAATGACTAAGTAAATAAGATACTAAGAGATGTTGAACTATTGGACTAAATCATGGTATAATATTTGTAGAAATATAACAACAAATTATTAGAGTGGAGAGTGATTCACTTCTAACTTTATTAATATTATAAAAAGTAAACATTTTCAAGTTTATTGCATAAATTATTTTATAAGTAAGGATAAGCAGTAAATGAGGGGTGTATTATGTCGATGCCGAAATTTCCAGAAAAATCTACTATTTTTACAAGAGATGAAGCAATAAATGCTATTATTACCTCCATAGCAATGGAAGAGGCTGCTCTTGGAAATATTTTAAATGCTGAAAGTGAAAAGATAAAATTTGCAATAAAATATATAAAAGAAAATAATTATAGCCCAAAATATTTAGTAGACATTAATAAAAGTGTAGAAAATGTTGTATTAGCTGCAAATGATATGCAGATTATTTTGAAAAACAAGCTAGACATTGCAATTAGAGAAAAAGAAGATAATAAAAAACCGGATGAAAAGCCATATAAACCAAATAAGCCTTATAATAAAAAACAAGATTTTCAAAATATAGATATACCTCAGCATAAAACAGAAAACTCTCTAGAGGTACCAAAATATTTAGAAAATAATAAAACTGCGTTTGTTTCATATAGTAAGTGTTGGAGAAAAGGGAATTATATAAAATTAAAGAAGTACAGTGAAGATATAAATGAAAAAATAAATCTAAACAATGGGTTAATATTTTTACCTAAAAATACAGAATATATAATAAATTTTGATATACACATTCTTAATCCTTTAGAAGGAGATATAGAAGTAAACTTCTTTTTTTCTTCTGGTAAGAGAAAACAGTATAAATTTTTTTATCCTATTTTTTTAGAAGGTAAATATTTTATAAAAGAAGAAATAAAAATTAATGCACAAGATGAAGATAGTTTTATATCTTTATTACTAGAGTCTCCAAATGATGTAAAATTAGAATACGGAAAAATATCAATTCTTTTTCTACACAAAAATAGCTAAAGCTACTAAGCTTCTTTTTGGCACATGTTGTTTATATATGAATGAAGGATATTAATGATAAGTTTAGCTATAGAAGATAAAAAAAATTTTATGAAAAAACTATTTAAAGAAAATATTTTTGATAATTTTTTTGTAACATATATAGAAATTGTAAATTTTGCAAATTTCGAAATAAAGACTAAGCAAAATCCACAAAGTTGGCAAATTTTAAAACCATATGCCTATAATATAATAAAAGGTAACGAAACTCCAAAATCTATGAAAATAATATTTACTTTATCAGAAGAAATTTCTAATAAAATAAATCCAGACTATGAATTTTTTTTGAATTTATATTTTCAAAATGAATTGTACTTTACAACAGGAACATCACCAAAAAAATTTACTCTAGATAAATCTATAAATTATATATGGGAAGATTATGTGAAAAATTTTATGAATAAAAATCTTATACAATATATTTCAATAGAATAAAAAAAACCTGTGTAAACTTAGTTTAACACAGGTTTTTACATATTATTAAATTATTCTTGAAAATTTTAATAAAAAGATGTATATTATGTAATAGGATAAGTTAAGTCTTGTTTCAAATAAAACTTAACCACATTAAATTTGATTTTTGGGTTATATTTTAGAAAAATAGTCAATAATAGTCTATATAATTAAAATTTTGATATTATATTGAAATTTGTGAGATTAATTTTTTTAGTACGTGAAGTTTAGGAGGAATAATGATTTCCAGAGATTTGGGTATAGATTTGGGAACTGCTAATATTTTAGTTTTTATGAAAAACAAAGGTATTATTATAAATGAACCATCAGTTGTTGCCCTTAATACTTCTAATAATAATGTTCTTGCTGTTGGTGATGAAGCTAAGCAAATGATAGGTAGAACTCCGGGTAATATTGTTGCAATAAGACCTATGAAAGATGGAGTTATAGCCGATTTTGATTCTACAAAAGCAATGCTAAAATATTTTATAAAAAAATCTTTAGCAACATCTTTTTTTAGTCCAAGACCTAGAGTCGTTATTTGTGTACCTAGTGGTATTACAGAAGTAGAAAAAAGAGCTGTTTTGGAAAGTACGATTGCAGCTGGAACAAAACAAAACAATGCTTTTTTGATAGAAGAACCTATGGCAGCAGCTATTGGAGCAGGATTACCAGTTGGAGAGCCAGTTGGCTCTATGGTTGTAGATATTGGTGGTGGTACTAGTGAGGTTGCTGTTATATCTCTTGGGGGTATTGTAACAAGTAAATCACTTAGAATAGCTGGAGACGAACTAGACGAGTATATAGTAAGTTATATAAAAAAAGAATATAGTTTAGCTATTGGAGAGCGTACGGCAGAAGAAATAAAAATAACTATAGGTTCTGTTTTTGAGCCAGACCCTCATTTGCAAATGAATGTTCGTGGAAGAGATCTCATAAGTGGATTACCAAAAACTATTACAGTTTCATCTTCAGAGGTACAAAGAGCTATAGAAGAGCCAGTTGCTTCTATTATAGATGCAATAAAATTTACCTTGGAAAAAACTCCTCCAGAACTTGCTGCCGATATTATGGAAACTGGTATTGTTCTTACTGGTGGTGGAGCACTTCTTGGAGATTTAGACAAGCTAATAAGTTTTGAAACAGGAATGCCTGTTATAATAGCTGAAGAACCTCTGAACTGTGTTGCAAATGGTACAGGGCTTGTTCTTGAAAATTTAGAAAGATTAAAAAATGTTTTAATCTCTACTAGAAAATAAAGAAAGGTAAAATCGCATTAAAATTAATTTGTGATTATATGTAATTATGAAAAAGCCAAAAGTTTTTTTTTTGATTTTAGCGATGATACTTTGTATAATTTCTATAGTAGTTACTGCTGGTTTTAGAACTCCCGAGATACTTTCTACTTCTTTTGGATTTGTTATTATTCCAGCGCAAAATGTTTTAAATAATATTTCTAATGTTTTTAATAATGCACTACACCATTTTAGAAATACAAATTACTTAATTAGAGAAAATGAAAGAATGGAAAGAGAATTAGAAGAACTAAGATTTCTTGTTACTAGACTAGAACTTTTGGAAGAAAATAATATCGATTTAAACGAGCTTTTAGAAATGCGAGCTAGATATCCATTGTACGATATGATAGGTGCAAGTATTATATCTAGAGATAACAACAATTGGAATTCTAGGTTTAATATAAATGCTGGTAATTCTAATGGTGTTTCGCAAAATATGGTTGTAGTTGCAAGAGGTGCTCTAGTTGGTAGAGTTAGTTTTAGTGGTCATAATTATTCTATAGTAACTCCTATAATAGATGATACAAGCGTTGTTGGAGCAGTATCTAGTAGAAGTGGTACTGTTGGTTTTATTCGTGGAGATTTGACATTAGGAAGCAATGGTCTTGTTATTTTTGAAACAGAATTAAACGCAGATATAATAGAAGGTGATATAATAAGAACATCTGCTTTTGGTTCTATTTTCCCTCCTGGTATACTTATAGGAACTGTTACAGACACAATAAATATAGTAGACCAAAATATAATAGCTATTGTAGAACCTATTGTAGATTTTAATAATCTTAACAATGTTCTTATTATAAAAAGTGTAGATTTAGATTAATTTGTGGAAAAAGTTAGAAAATGAGAATATTAATATTAACAGCTATAATTTTAATTAATTTTATATTACAAACAACTTTTAGAGTAGAAATTTTCGGAATATCTCCGAATACTGCCATAATAATAGTTGTTTCTTTTGCTATATTAAGACAAGATGTAGAAGGAGGAATAATTGGTTTTTTTACCGGTCTTCTTCACGATGTTTTTTTTGGTAATTCTATAGGATTTAATGCTTTAGTATACATGCTTATCGGATTTTTTGCTGGAAAACCTTTTAAGGATTTTAATAAAGATAATTATTTGCTACCACTTTTTTTAGTTACAATTGCTACTATTTTCTATAATTTTAGCCATTATATTTTTCATTTTTTATTTAGAGCAAGGTTAGAGCTTTTTGAATATGGTTTGAACATTATATTACCTAGTTCTCTATACAATTTAGCTTTATCATTCCCAATTTATATATTTTTATATATAGTAAATGAAAAAATCGAGATAGTAGAGAAATCTAAAAGAAGAATTTTCAAGTAAATTTAAGAGGTATACAAATGGAAAAAAAATCTTTAAAAGACTTTTTAAATATTTTAAATAATAGATTACTTATATTTTTCTTAGCTTCTAGTTTAACTTTTTTGTTTCTTACAAATGTACTTTTTAATCTTCAAATTGTACAAGGAGAAGAATTTTATAATAATCTTTTAGTAAGGATTCCAAGAAAAGTGTACATACCTGCACAAAGAGGGAATATATACGACAGATTTGGGAGACCTTTAGCATTAAATATTCGTACAAACTCTATAATGTTTGACCCAAGTATAAATCTTACAAACGCTGAAATAAATGAAGTTTTATTTAACATTTTGAAATTGATAGAGGAAAATGACGAAGATTTTTTCGATGTTCTACCTATAACGAAAACAGAAAACTTTGAATTTACATTTTCTGATGCAAATTTAGGAAGACAACGTGCTAGATTTTTTTCAGATATAGAAGTGGAAGATACTTTTGAAGTTGATGATTATGGTAATATAATCTCAGAAGGTATTAGTGTAGAAGAACTTTTTGATATACTAAGAGCAAGATTTTTTCTTAATGATTTAATAGAAAGAGAAAATTTGAATAAAATGCAAATAAGAAATTTAATTTCTATGCGTATAAATTTATTTTATAGAAGATTTAGATTGTATGAACCAATAACATTTGCATTAAATGTTGGTATGGATACTATAACACGAATAAGAGAAGAAATAGATAGATTTAGAGGAGCCTTTATAGGTGAAGACTTTTTACGTGAGTACCCTGCTGGCAGATATTTATCTCATGTGGTAGGTTATATTGGTAATATTCGTGAAGTAGATGATTTACCATCTCTTATAGAACAGGGTTATTCTCCTACAGATTTAATAGGTCATACTGGTATAGAAAGAGCATTTGAATCAGAGCTTCGTGGAAGACCCGGTCATAGCTGGATATATACAAACACTTTAGGTAGGAGACTTGGTACTTTTTACGATGAAGGAAAAGATGTTATTCATGGTTCAGATATATTCTTAACAATAGATAAATTTTTACAGAGTAGTGTATTTAGAATAGTCGAAGATGTTTTAACAAGAACTATAATAAACAGAATGACAGTAAATCACAATCGTGAAGAATTATTAACTGTAGAACACGTACTTGCTTCTCTTGTAGCTGCAAATAATATAAATCCAAGACTAATATTTGAAAGTAATCAAGATACTATATCTTATATCGTTAAAAATTATGTTTTAGAAATAAATCCCTACGCAAGTATATCTACAAGAATAGAAAGAAATGAAATAAACCAAATAATAGCAAATGGTATTAGAGAAAGAGATTTAACACCAAATCAAATTTTAGTATTGATGTACGAGCAAGATATCATTACAGGAGATGAAAATTTTGTAAATAGAGTTTTAAGTGGAAATAGTTTCACAGCAAGAAATATTGTAATAGAAAAATTAAACTCAGGTGAAATAACGCCACAAATGACAAATGTAGATCCTTCAACTGCATCTGTTGTTGTAGTTGATGTAAATACTGGAGAAATTTTAGCGGCTGTTAGTTATCCAACTTTCGATAGTAACCAACTTGTAAACAATGTAAATAATGAATATTTTCTAAATCTTTTAAATGACCCAACTTCACCAATGTTTAATAGGGCTTTTCAAGAAAGAAGAGCACCGGGCTCTACTTTTAAAATGTTGACAGGTATAGCAGCATTGGAAGAAGGAGTTATAACACAAAATACACGAATAACAGATAGACCAGAGTTTACACGTGCAGGTACACCACACCCTAGAAGTTGGAGCAGTGTAAGTTTAGGAAGTCTAAATTATGCTGAAGCATTAGCAATAAGTAGTAATTATTTCTTTTATGAGTCAGCTTTTCGACTAGGAGATAGAGGAACAGGAAATGCAGCAACTCTGGGTATAGAAGCATTGAATAGATATATGAGAGCTTTTGGTTTTGATTCTCCAACTGGTGTAGAAATAGGAGAAGCTTCCAGAGCCGATATTGTACAAATATCTTCTCCAGAAATACAAGATAGAATATGGACGCATGGAGATACTGTTCGTACTGCAATAGGACAACATTTAAATAGTTACACAGCTCTTACCATGGCAAGGTTTACACAGGTAATTGCATCTCGTGGAAATATGGTAGAACTTAGGCTTTTAGATAGAATAGTTGGAGAAGACCTAACATATATAGCTAGGACAAGACCAGTGGATATGGGTATAAATATTTCTGATAGCACATGGGACCAAACTCACTTAGGTATGCGTCTTGTTACAGAAAGTAGCAGAGCTACAGCAACAGGATTGTTTAATAGTTTTCCTTTTAGTGTAGGTTCAAAAACAGGTACTGCAGAAGAACATGGTAATAGGTTATCACATACTACATTTAATGCTTTTGCTCCTTTTGATGACCCACAAATAGCACTTTATGTCATCGTTCCATTTGGTGCTACAGCTACAACATCTCCATCTCCATCTTCTCAGATAGCAAGATATATAATTGCCGAATATTTTAGATTAAACGATACAATTGATGAAAATAATTCTTCTTATGTATTATTAAGATAGGAGATTTTATGACTGAAAATAGTGTGATTTTTAAAGGAAATAGAGATGGAATTATTATATATTTGGATGAAAATATAGCTTATGAAGATTTAAAATATGAACTTAATAAAAAATTAAAAGATTCTAGTACCTTTTTTGGAGATACATCTGCGACCATTTATTTTCATGGTCGTAGACTTACTTCTTTTCAAGAAGAAGAACTAACTTATTTAGTGAAAAATAATACAAATCTTAAAGTTAATTTTTTTCTTGAAAATCATCAAAAATATGATAATAATGAAATAGAATTACAAAAAATCAATTCAAATAATAAAATAATAAGAAATTACAAAAAAGAAAATGAAGAAAACACTAAAAAGCAAGAAAAACCAAAGTTTAGAAAAAGTTTAGAAGAAAAAATTATAGATGCTACTTCACATTTTAAAAACAGAAACAAAAAAGACAAAAATATAGAAAAACTGAATCTAAGTAACACAAAATATCACAAAGGTTCACTACGAAATGGAATGTCGCTTAGTTTTGATGGCTCTGTTGTTATAGTTGGAGATGTAAATCCTGGTGCAGAAATTATTTCTGTGGGAAATGTAATTGTTCTGGGTTCTTTAAAAGGGGTTGTACACGCAGGGTATACAAATAATCAAGAGGCTTTTGTTGCTGCTATTTGCTTTAATCCAACTCAAATAAGAATTGCAGATTTAATAACATACATACCTAAAGAAAAAAGAGTATTGGATGCACCAAAAATGGCATATATCGAAAATAGTAAAATATATATAAGTGATTTGTAATTAAAAATGTTTTTTAACAAAATACAAAATTTTTATATACGACTATAAAAGATATATTACTACATTTGATTTTGGTATAATAATTGAAAGTATAAATAAATACATATTTTCAGTGCTTTTGTTACACAAAAGTTACTAATTGTGTCGAATTTCATTTAGACATATTGTATAGCCATTTTTTATATTTTTTGAAAAATTTAATATTAAAATAATATGGAGGTAGAATGAGTGAAGTTATTGTAATAACATCCGGAAAAGGTGGAGTTGGAAAAACAACAGCAAGTGCAAATATTGGTATGTCTCTTGCTACAAAGGGATATACAGTTGCTTTATTAGATGCAGATATTGGACTTAGAAATTTAGATGTTGTAATGGGTCTTGAAAACAGAATAGTTTATGATATTGTAGACGTTGTAGATGGGAATTGTCGTATTAAACAAGCATTAATAAAAGACAAACGAAACCCAAATTTGTTTTTATTACCTGCGGCACAAACAAAGGATAAAGAGGCAGTATTACCTGGTCAAATGCAAAAACTTTGTAGTTCTTTGAAAGAAGATTTCGATTATGTTATAATAGATTGTCCGGCTGGTATTGAGAGAGGCTTTAAAAATGCAATATCTGGAGCAGATAAAGCAATTGTTATAACTACTCCAGAAGTTAGTGCTGTAAGAGATGCAGATAGAATAATAGGTCTTTTAGAAGCCAATAATTTATCTAATCCAAAGCTTATCTTAAATAGAATAAGAATGGATATGGTAAATCGTGGTGATATGATGACATTAGAAGATATTACGGAAATACTTGCCATAGATGTTCTAGGTGTTGTCCCAGACGATGAAAGTGTAATAATATCTACAAATCGTGGAGAACCAGCAGTTTTAGATATTAAATCTAGGGCTGGACAAGCTTTTAGAGATATATCTGCTAGAATATCTGGAGAAGATGTTCCTTTTATGGACCTTAACACAAAAGAAAATTTATTTGATAAGTTGAAAAAGGCGTTTAGCTAGAATAAAATAGGTGAATTATGGAAAATTTAAGTTTGATATTTGGCAAAAAAAAATCTTCAAAATCAGTTGCAAAAGATAGGCTTAAACTTGTCCTTGTTAGTGATAGAATAAATTGTAATGACCAAATGTTTATAAATTTGAAAAATGATGTACTTAAAACTATCTCCAATTATTTAGAGATAGATGAAAATGCTTTTGAAATAGAAATTATAAATTCTGAAAAAGAAGAAAGCCCTATAATAAATGCACAAGTTCCTATAAAGAATGTCAAATTTAGAGCTTAGTTAAATAATAGCATATAATTTTATTTAAAAAAATTACGTTAAACTTAGTTAAAGGAGGACTTGACTTGTATATACTAGAAAATTTAAAGAAAACTTTAATTTCTTTAGATTACTTTATACTTATTGTTGTTTTTGCATTATGTTTATTTGGTATTATTGTAATAGGTAGTGTAACAAATGTTAATATAAATCCGAATAACTCTCTTCAGGCACAACAACAATTCAATGTTGCGACTGGGTTTATAATATTTTTTATAGTTAGCTTTATTGATTATAAATTTATTGCAAAATTTTTCTGGCTTATATATATTTTCAACATACTACTTTTACTTTCTGTTATGCTATTTGGTCATCAAACTGGTACAGGAGTTACAAGAGGATTAAGTATATCCATAGGGGGAGCTAGATTTGGAATACAAGCATCACAATATGCAAAATTATTTATGATAATTTTTCTAGCTGGTTTTATAGAAAAATATAAAGAAAAAATAAATAATGGTTTTACTCTACTTTCCCTAGTTACCTTAATTGCATTCCCAGTATTTTTAGTATATAGACAACCATCTTTATCTGCTAGTATGGTAGTACTTCTTATATCGCTTACAATGTTATTTTTAGGTGGTATAAGTTATAAATATGTTATAACTCTTATTTCTGCAGTTGTTCCTGCTGGTGTGCTTATATTTTTGGATGTTGCTAATGGTCCCGGAAACCATTTTTTTATACACAATTTTTTGGGAGCTTTTCAAATACAAAGATTATACGATTTTTTTGCAGATAGTAGTCATTTTCAAACACAGCAATCTGTTAGCTCTTTAGGTAGTGGTCAGCTTACAGGTCATGGCCTTTACAATGGTATAATAAATCAAACAAACACATTGCCAGAGGCACATAATGATTTTATATTTGCAGTAATAGGTGAAGAATTTGGCTTTATTGGTGCAAATATAGTATTATTTGTAATTTTTCTTTTAATAATAAAATGTCTTTTAATTGCACATTTTGCTGATACTTTTGTAGGAAAACTCATTGCCGCTGGTGTTTGTGCTATGCTTTTTTTTCAAACATTTGTACATGTTGGAGTTGTTACAGATATTCTTCCGAATACTGGCATCACACTTCCATTTATTAGTTATGGTGGTAGCTCTATGTGGGCTCTTATGGCTGCTATGGGTATTGTTATGAACATTCATATAAATAAAGCTAGACCAATTTTTGAGGATATATAAAATGAATATTGCATTTATTGCACATGATAGTAAAAAGAAACTTATGGAAAACTTGTGTATAGCATATAGACATATCTTAATAAAACATAATTTGTTTGCAACTGGTACAACTGGTAGTATTATAGAAGAATCTTCTGGGTTACACGTAACAAAATATTTATCTGGAAAACTAGGAGGAGAATATCAACTAGGAGCACAAATAGCGGATAATAATATAGATTTGGTTATATTTCTAAGAGATCCATTAAGAGAAAGGTCTTATGAACCAGATATAAATTCTGTACTAAGACTATGTGATATGCACAATATACCCCTTGCAAGTAATTTGTCTACAGCAGAGAAATTACTTTTATCTTTAAAAAAAGAAAGTGAAGATATTAAAAAAAATTTAGATACTGAGTAACAATTTTTAAAAATGACCATATATTAAATTAAGGCTTGTTTACTTTTCACAATCCCCCAATGTGGTTACTATGCTGTATGCTCCTCTATATTTAATAAACGATTACCTCAATTTCTATAAACAAATAATAGTAAATTGTAAACAAGCTCAAATATAGCCTATTTCATTTTCGAAATAGGCTATTAAATTATGAGAATATGAAATTAAAATAATAAAGGATATATTATGACAAATGAAATGCAGGACTTAATAAAAAAACTAAATGAAGCAAATAAGTCATATTATGAAGAAAACAGAGAAATTATTTCTAATTTTGAATACGACAAATTGTATGACGAATTATTAAAACTTGAAGAAATTACGGGGATTCAACTTTCTAATAGTCCAACAAAAAATGTTGGATACGATGTATTAGAATCTTTAAATAAAGTATCTCATAATACAAAATTACTTTCTTTAGATAAAACTAAAGATATTTCAAAAATAAAAGAATTTTTAGGAAATCAGGAGGGAGTTTTATCCTTAAAATTAGATGGTCTTACAATTTTGCTTACTTATGAAAACGGAGAATTGTTACAAGCTGTAACACGTGGAAATGGAATAGTCGGAGAAGATGTAACACATAATGTAAAACATTTTAAAAATATACCTATAAAAATACATTATAAAGATAGGCTTGTAGTTCGTGGCGAAGCTGTAATAACATACAGTGATTTTGAAGAAATAAATTCAAAACTTTTACCAGAAGAACAATATAAAAATCCTAGAAATTTGTGTAGTGGTACAGTTAGACAATTAGACAGTTCAATTTTTTCTAAAAGAAAAGTAATGTTTTTTGCCTTTTCTATAATAGAAGGTGGAGTTTTTGAAGGAAAAAAATTAGAGAAAAAAAGTAAAGCTTTATTTTTTTTAGACTCTTTGTATTTTGATATTGTAAATTTTCAAATAGTAGATAATACTACATTAGAAAATGATATTGAAAATCTTAAAGATATGGTGAAAAATTTAGATATGCCTACAGATGGACTTGTTTTAACATACGATAACATAGAATATAGCAAGAATTTGGGTGAAACTTCGAAATTCCCAAAAGATTCTATGGCGTTTAAATGGCAAGATGAAGAAAAAGAGACAATAATTTTAGATATAGAATGGAATACATCTAGAACAGGTCTTATAAATCCCATAGCTATATTTTCACCTGTAGATTTGGAGGGAACAGAAGTAAAAAAAGCTAGTCTTCATAATTTGAGTATTGTAGAGGATTTAGAAATAGGGATTGGAGATACTGTGCTTGTATACAAAGCAAATATGATAATTCCTCAAATTTCAAAAAATCTCACGAGGTCTGGCAATTTAGAAATCCCAAAATTTTGTAATATTTGTAATGGAAATATAGAGATACGAAATAAAAATGGAGTAAAAACACTTAATTGCATTAATACGAGTTGTAAAGCTCAGCTTATAAAATTTTTAACCCATTATAGTAGCAGAAATGCAATGAATATAGATGGTTTAAGCGAGGCGACCATAACAAAATTTTTTGAAAAAGGTTTTTTAACTGACCTTTCATCACTATACAATTTGGAAAAATATAAAGATGAAATAAAGAAAATAGAAGGATTTGGAGAAAAATCTGTTGTTAATATTTTAAATTCTATAGAGAAATCTAAAAATTGCTATTTATATCAATTTATTTATGGTCTTGGTATATTTAATATAGGCCTTTCTTATGCAAAATTACTTTGTAATCACTTTGATAATGATATAGAAAAAATAAAAAATTGCAAAGTAGATGACCTGATAAATATAAATGGCTTTGGTAAAATAATGGCTGATAATGTTGTTAATTATTTTTCAGATAAAGAAAATGTCAAAACGTTAGATTATATTTATAGCTCTTTAAATTTAATTTCAGAAAATGAAACAAATAATTCATTAAAAGATTTTACATTTGTTGTAACAGGAAATTTAGAAAAATTTATAAATAGAAAACAATTACAAGATATAATAGAAAAAAAAGGTGGAAAATTAAGCAATTCTGTTACTAGTAAAACAACTTATTTAATAAATAATGATAAAACTAGTAGCTCATCTAAAAATAAAACTGCAAACAAATTGAATATAGAAATTATAAATGAAGAAGAGTTTATAGAAAAATTTTTGAAATAATGTTATAATAAAAATTCATAATAAAATTTTAAATATTGACGATATAAAAATTACCATTATAAATGTTTTGAAGAATAAATTTTTGTCGTATTCTTACAGGTTGCGTAGATTGAAATAAAGTAAGGAGATTATATTTTGAGCGGATTTTTTATAACTATGGAGGGTGTTGATGGCTCTGGCAAATCAACACAATGTAGACTTTTACAAGAATATTTAAAAAAAATAAATAAAAAAAGTATACATTTGAGAGAACCCGGAGCAACTCCTCTTGGTGAAATGTTACGTGAAATAATAAAAAATCCGATATATAATGTAAATAAAATTACAGAGGCGTATCTTTATGCTACCTCTAGGTCGGAGCTTGTAGAAGCTGTTATAAAACCTGCTCTTGAAAATGGAAATATCGTTATTTGTGATAGATTTTTAGATTCTAGTATTGCTTATCAAGGTGTTGCAAGAGGTATTGGTACAGATATAATAAGAGAAATAAACAAGTATGCAGTTTCTGACATATGCCCAAATATAACATTTTTTATAGATATACCTATAGAATTATCTGAAAAAAGATTAAAGATAAGAAATTTCGAAAGTTCACAAATAAAAGATAGGATAGAGCTAGAAAATAAATTTTTTAAAGAAAAAGTAAGAGATGCATATAAAAATTTATCAAAAGAAAATAAACGTATAGTAACTATAGATGGAACAAAAAAAATAGAGGAAATACATAGAAATATAATTTCTTATTTGGAATTTCTAAATATTTGAAAATTCAAAAACTTAAATTTAATAAAAGAATTGGAGGTAAGTATGTCAGATACAAGTAAAGAAGAGATTAAGATATTAAAATTAGTGATAGCAATTGTACACGACGACGATGCTGGTGTAATAATGGATAATCTTAGAGAGTCTGGTTTTAGTGTAACAAAACTTGCCTCTTCTGGTGGTTTTTTACGTATTGGTAATACAACTATTCTTTCTGGTGTAGAAGAAGAAAGATTAGAAGAGTTATTGAAAATAATAAAAGAAAATGGTAGTAGCCGTACACAAATAGCACCATCTACTCCTAGTTTTTTCGAAGCACTACAAGCTCCTGTTAAAATAACACTTGGTGGTGCTACAATATTCGTTTTAGATGTAGATAAATTTATAAGATTTTAAATATAAAGAATAATTTTTAGGAAAAATATGTGCAGAAAATAATTTCAGTTACGTAAGCAACTTTTGCGTAACAAAAGCACTGAGCCTGAAAAAATGTACAAACAAATTAAATTAAAGTGTTTTGATTTGTTTGTACTCAGAATTGGAGGAAATATGGATTTAAGAGTTTCTGAAATACTTCTTAAAAATATAAGCGAAGTTAATACAGTAAAGAATGCTCCTAAACACGAAGAATTTAGTTTTACATTATCAAAACTAAGTGAAGATGGTTTAAAAGAACGTTTAGAAAATTTGATAGATGCTATAAGTGCTCAAGGTGAAAGAATAAATAGATATATGGATGTAAGCGATGTAAAACATTACAGAGCTCTTATTTCTAATTTTGTAAATGAAGTTGTTACTCATTCTCATCACTTTAATCGTGAAAACTTTTTAGATAGACGTGGTCGTCATAGAGTATATGGTATTGTAAGGCTTGTAAATGAAGAGCTAGACAATTTAGCTACAGAACTTTTAAAAAGTGAAAAAAATGGTTTAAATATTTTAGAAAAAACTGGACAAATACAAGGTCTTTTATTAGATTTGATAGCATAATGTATTCCTTTTCAGATATTTTTGGAAATAAACAACTTATAGAAAATTTAAAAAAATCTTTACAAAATTCTACTTTATCTCATGCATATCTATTTTTAGGACCATCTGGAATAGGTAAAACACTGTTATCTTATACTTTTGCAAAATCTATACTCTGTGAAGAAGAATATCCTCCTTGTGGAATATGTTCTTCTTGCAGAGTTTTTGACAATTATAACAATCCGGATTTTATTAAAATTTCTACATATAGTAAAACAATAGGTGTAGAAATAATAAGAGATGTTATAAAAGATATAATTATACCACCAAATGGAAATAAAAAAATATTGTTAATAGACAATGTTGATATTATGACAGTAGCAGCTCAAAATTCACTTTTAAAAACATTAGAAGAACCACCAAAATATTTAATAATAATGTTACTTGGTATATCAAAAAATAATTTGCTTGTAACTCTTTTATCTAGATGTACTATAATAAATATGCTCCCTTTACCTGATGAAGATGTTATGCTATATGCGAAAAAAAACAATATACATGAAAATCGGTTTTATATAAATTATGCAGCTGGAAATATAGGTACTTTAATTAAAATTTCATCAGACGAAGATTTTAAAAATTTAAGAAATTTTACTATAGATTTTTTGTTAAATTTAGAAAATGCGTCTTTAGATTCAGTTTTTGATTTATTTAAAAATTTAGAGGAAAGAAGAGATAAAATAAATGAAATTTTAAGTATTATGCAAATTTTTTTTAGAGATTGTCTTATTTTAATTTCTAGTAATTTTAAAAATGATGCACACGATTATATAATACAATACGACAATATAAATATAATTTCATCTTATGCTAGAAATTTAACTATAGAACAAATAATAAAAAGAAATGATGCTATAAATTTTACAATAGATGTACTTTCTAAAAATGCAAATTTTCAAATGGCAATAGAAGTAATGCTTATTAGGATAAGGCAAAGTTAGAGGTTTTCATGAGCAGATATGTTGGTGTAAGATTCAAAAAAGCAGGTAAAATATCAATTTTCTCATATAGTGATTTAAAACTAAAAAGAGGAGAAAGTGTAATAACTGAAAATATAAATGGTCTTAAATATGGAAAAGTTGAAATAGAAAATCCAGAAACAGATTTAGATTTTTCTGAGATTTGTGAAAATAAAATTATTCGAATTGCAACAGAAAATGACAAAATACAAAATTTAAAAAACAAGAAAAAAGAAGAACAAGCATATTTTATTTTTTTGGACAAAATAAAATATCATAAGCTAGATATAAAATTAATAGAAGTAGAAATTACTTTCGACAATAGTAAAATTACTTTTTATTTTAAATCGGAAAACAGGATTGATTTCAGAGAGCTAGTAAAGGAGCTTGCTGCTATTTTTAAAATTCGTATAGAACTTAGGCAAGTAGGATTTAGAGATGAGACAAAATTTATAAATTCTATTGGTATGTGTGGTCGTTCTCTATGTTGTTCTACTTTTTTAGATAATTTTAGACCTGTTTCTATAAAAATGGCAAAAGAACAAGGATTATTATTAAATCCATCTAGAATATCAGGTATTTGTGGTAGACTTATGTGTTGTTTAAAATATGAAGAAAAAACATATGAAGATTTATCGAAAATTTTACCAAAAAAAGGGGATGTTGTAAATACTCCAGATGGTATAGGTATTGTTTCATCTTTAAATTTATTACAAGGAATTGTTAACGTTAGAATAAGAAGAAAAGACGATACTTTGTGTCGTCAATATTATGACAGTAGTGAAATTTTTGTTATAAAAAAAACGAAAATTTGAATTTAACAAATTATGATTATGAATAAAAATGAAAGAATAGATGACTTACAAAATGGATATTTCATAATACAAGATAAAACTAAATTTTGTTTTGGAGTAGACGCTGTTCTTATTAGCGATTTTGTAGATTTAAAAAAAAATAAAGATGAAAAAATATTAGACTTAGGCACAGGAAATGGTATAATACCACTACTTTTATATTCGAGGAAGAAAAATAAAATAACAGGTATTGAAATATCTAAAGAAAATACATTTTTGGCAAAAAGAAATATGTTTTTTAATAATATTTCAAACGATATTTGTATTATAAATGGTGATATAAAAAATGTTAAAGAAATTTTTAAAGGAAAAAAATTCGATATAGTAGTTTCCAATCCTCCATATATGAATAGTGGTGGTGGAATTTTAAATGAAGATTTGGATATAGCAGCTGCAAGACATGAAGTTTTTTGCAATTTTGAAAATATAGTAGAAGCAGCTTCTTATGTTTTAAATCATGGTGGGAGTTTTTATTTTATACACAGACCAAATAGACTTACAGAAATAATAGTAACATTAAAAAAATATAATTTAGAACCAAAAAAAATAAAATTTGTACATTCTTACATAGATACAGAAGCAACGATGGTTCTTGTATCTTGCAAAAAATATGGAAAAGAAATGTGTAAAATTTTATCACCAAAAATAATTTATGAGAGGTGATTATGAAAATTAGATTTATTTTACTAACTTTTTTATTAATATTTATAGGTACTAAAAATATCTTAGCTTCAAATTCTATAGATGGTTTTACTCTTACTCTTACACAAGCTACAAATCGTGCAATACAAACAAATGCAGATATGAATACTATGAGAGAAAATTTAAATTCTGTTACAAATAGAAGAAACAATATGATGTCTAGTTCTATGTTTTTCAATAGTCTTTCAGAAGTTTTAGATTCTCAAATTGCTTTAATGAATTTGACAAATGAAAGAAATTCCATTACACAAAATATGGATTCCTTACGAGATACACTTGGTTTTTTAGTTGCAAGTTACTTTTCGGATATAGTTATTGCTACTAATGAGCTTACCATTTACGACCAAAATATATTATTTATAGAAAGAGAAATAAATGTTTTAAGAAATATGTTAAATGTGGGTATGGCAAGTAGAATAGAATACGATATGGCTAATCTAAATCTAAATTCTATTAGACATAATCGAACTACACTTGTAAACGAAATTAATGAGGCTCATATTAATTTAAATAGGCTTATAGGAACTCCTACAGATAGAGTTCATAATCTTATTTTTGACATTCCTTTTGAAAAATTAAATGTAGTAAATTTTACAGGTCATTTGAACCATCAAACTAGAAATCATTTTACTGTATTACAAGCAGAGGCAGCTGAAAATATTCATCGTTTTAGGTTAAATAATTATGTAACTCCTATAGATCAAGTAACAGGTCTTGCTATACCTGGAGCTGTAACAAGCACAGAACTTATTGCTACGCTTAATCAGGCATCTAGAGAAGTTATAAATGCAAGAAGAAGAGTTGAAGAACATATAACAGAAACTTACCATAATATCATGGAACTTGAAAGAGATATAGATAGTTTGTATATTACTTTGGAAGATTTTATAAGGCAATCAGAAATATTAAATGCAAAGTTTGAAGTAGGAGAAATTTTGAATATAGATATACAAAAAAATAATTTAGAAATATCAAAAATTCAAAATGACATAGAAACATTAAAAATTAGACATGGTCTATTGGTTATGCAGTTTTTAAACCCAAATATATCGGTTATGTGATAAATATAGGATAGTTATTTTAACAATAAAATAACTATCCTATATAATTTTAACAAAAAATTGTACATTCATATAGATAATCAAGCGACTAAAACATCAATTTGCTTTACATATCAATTTGCTATATAATCTAAGAGTACAAGAGTGGTTAGCTTTTAAACTTTTAAACAAACATACATAATTTACGGTAAATGTTTTAATTGCTTAATTTCACTAAAAAATTTTTTTAATATTTTAAAAAATAAAAACACAAAATATAATTTTGGAGGATATATGAAAATAGAACAAAAAGTCATAAACACTATTAGGCTTTTGTCTGCAGATATAATAGAAAATTCGAAATCTGGACACCCTGGGCTACCACTTGGATTTGCACCTGCTGCATTTACTCTTTGGTCTAAACATATAAGACAGAACCCGCAAAATCCGAATTGGATAGGTCGTGATAGATTTGTGCTTTCAGCTGGGCATGGTTCATCTTTATTGTATTCTTTGCTTCATTTGTGGAATTACAATTTATCTATGGAAGATTTAAAAAAATTCAGAAAAATAGGTAGTAAAACTCCGGGACATCCAGAATACGGTCATACACAAGGTATAGAAGTTACAACCGGACCACTAGGTCAAGGTATTGCAAATGCTGTTGGTATGGCAATTAGTGAAGCTCATTTATCTTCTATTTTTAATAAAGATGATTTTGACATAATAAACAATTTTACCTACGTTGTTTGTGGTGATGGTTGTTTACAAGAAGGTGTTTCTGCTGAGGCTGTATCTTTGGCAGGTAATCTAAAACTTGGTAAACTAATACTTTTATACGATTCCAATAATATTACAATAGAAGGTGATACAAAAATTACTTTTACCGAAAATGTTTTGGATAGATTTAAAGCATATGGTTGGCATACTCAATTTGTAAAAGATGGAAATAATATAAATGATATAGATGAAGCTATACAAAATGCAAAAAATGAAAAAGATATGCCATCTATAATAGAAATAAAAACAAAAATCGGATATGGTTCACCGAATGCTGGTAGTTCCAAAGTACATGGGGAACCTCTGGGAGCTGATGGTATACTACAAACAAAAAAATATTTTGAATTTGATACAGAAAAGCATTTCCATGTAGATGAAGACGTAAAAGAATATTTGAAAAATATAATAAATAAATTAAAAGAATGTGAAGAAGAGCATAATGCTCTAATTTCGGTATACAAAGAAAAATATCCATCAGATTATGAAAATTTGAAAAAATATATTGCTAAAGAGATACCCAATTTAGATAAAGAAGATTTTTGGAATTATACAGAATCTTTAGCAACAAGACAATCTTCTGAAATCGTATTAAATAAAATTGCAGATATATTACCAAATCTTGTTGGTGGTTCTGCTGACCTTTCTCCATCTACAAAAACTATAATGAAGAAACGTGAGAGTTTTAGTAGCGAAAATTATAAAGGTTCTAATTTTCATTTTGGTGTTCGAGAACACGCAATGAGTGCTATAGCTAATGGTATGTATTTATATGGTGGAGTTATACCTTATGTTTCTGGTTTTTTTGTTTTTAGTGATTACCAAAAAGCAGCTATTAGACTTTCTGCTATTATGGGGTTACCTATAATAAATATCTTTACACATGATTCTATAGGAGTCGGAGAAGATGGACCAACTCATCAACCAATAGAACAATTAGCATCTCTTAGAAGTATACCAAATTTTACAGTTATACGTCCTTGTGATACTAAAGAAGTTGCAGCGGCATGGCTATCTGCTTTAAATTCTAAAAATCCAACTGCTATTATTTTAACTAGGCAAAAAACCACTTTACTAAAAGAAACAGGAAAAGAAGCATTAAAAGGTGCTTATATACTTCGTGATTTTGAAGAGCCAAATATAATACTTATAGCAACAGGTTCTGAAGTAGAACTTATATATAAAGCATTCGATATTCTTGTGGAAAAAGGACAAAAACCAAGAGTTGTTAGTATGCCATCTTTTGAATTGTTTGAAATTCAATCAAACGAATATAAAGAAAATATATTTCCAAAGAATATAAGAGCTAGATTAGCTGTGGAAGCTGGTACTTCTTATGGTTGGGGTAAATATATTGGTCTTGATGGAGATATAATTTCTATAGAGAGTTTTGGAGATTCTGGTGAAGCTTCTTCTGTTTTTAAAAAATTCGGTTTTACAGTAGAAAATGTTGTAGACAGAGCATTAAAAGTTATAGAAAATAATAAATAATATTTAAACAAAATTGACAATATTTACTGGTTGTATTTTATTTAAATAAAGTGTATAGTTTAATCCTACCTATTAATAAAAAAGTAAATTCTTCTTTTGTTGATTTAGTCTTCCATGGTTTTTTTACCTCCGACTAAATTAAATCCCCTTTCTTAATATTTCAGAAAGGGGATTTTGCTTTTAATTATTTTTCACAATATCGGCTATAATATTTGCAATTTCTATATCATTATTAAAAGCTGGCAGGTATGTAAATTCACTACCTCCTGCTTCTAAAAAATACTCTCTATTTTCTACATCTAACTCTATTAAAGTTTCGAGACAATCACTAACAAAACCAGGAGCTACAACTAATAATTTTTTAATTCCTTTGGTTGGCAATTCTTTTATTGTTATATCTGTTTGTGGTTTCATCCACGGGTCTTTTCCAAATATGGATTGATATGCTGTAAAAAAAGGTTTATCAATACCATTCATAATTAAATGCGTTGTTTCTTCACATTCTTTTGGATATGGGTCTCCATTATCTGCATATTCCTGTGGTATATTGTGATAGCTAAACAATATTGCATCTACATCTTTTTTTGCAATCTGATTTTTTATTTTTTTGTTGTAATACGATACATAAAGGGGATGTTTATAGAAACGGGAAATGAATCGTATATCTATTATTTTTTCTGTTTTTGTAAAAACTCCTGAAACATCGTCGTATATAGAACCAACAGTAGTTCCACTATACTGTGGGTAAAGAGGAACTACTGTTAAACTTTCTATACCAAGTTTTAAAAGCTGTTCTATTGTTTCGGCAACACGGGGATGACTGTAACTCATTGCAAAAGCTACTGTATATTCATCTCCCAAGATATCAGCTAAATTTTTTCTTTGTGCTTGAGTATATACACGAAGTGGTGAACCTTCCGAAGTCCAAATTTTTTCGTACTCTTTTGCTACCTTTGGTGGGCGTTTTTTTAGGATAATACCATTTAATATTGGTTTCCATACAATATCTGGCTTGTTTATTACTCGTTTATCTGATAAAAAAACACTAAGATATTCTTTTACTTTTTCTGAAGTTGGAGCATCTGGTGTTCCAAGGTTTACTATTAATACTGCTTTTCTTTTCAAGTTGTAGACCTTTCTTTTAATTCTTCTTTAAAATCACATTTATCGTTTGAACATACAATATTTACTTTTTTCGTTCCTTTTTCTACTAAAAATGAATTACATTTTGGACAATTATCACCTGTTGGTTTGTTCCAAGATATAAAATCACAATCATCTGGATTGTGTTCACAAGAAAAAAATTTTCTACCTTTTTTACTAGTACGTATAAAAACTTTTCCACCACATATTGGGCAAGAAGTATCTATTTCTTTAAGAAAAGGTTTTGTATTTTTGCAATCTGGGAAACTTGGACATGCTAAAAATTTTCCGAATTTACCAAATTTAATAACCATATTACTTTCACATTTATCACATAATACATCAGTTTTTTCATCTTCTATCGTTATTTCTTCTATATTTTTTTCTGCTTCTTGTACTTTAATTTCGAAATTAGGACAAAAATCTCTAAGTATTTCTTTCCAAAAAATTTCGCCACCTTCTATGCGGTCTAAACTAGTTTCCATTTTTGCTGTAAAATCTATATCTACTATTTGTTCAAAATTATTTGTCAAAATTTCGTTTATTATTTCACCAAGTTCTGTAGAATAAAAAACTTTAGCTTCTTTTATAATATAATTTCTAGCTGTAAGAGTTGTAATAATAGATGAATAAGTACTTGGTCTACCAATTCCTTTTTCTTCTAATGTTTTTACTAAACTTGCATCGTTATATCTAGCTGGTGGTTGTGTAAAATGTTTATGTTTGTTTATTTTTAATACTTCAAATTTTTGATTTTTTTCTAAAGGTGGTAATTTTGCATTTTTTTCTTCATTTTCTTGTTTTTCTTCATAGATTTTTGTAAAACCATCGAAAACTAATTTAGTATCGCTAGCTCTAAATTCGTAATCTTTTACAGATATTTTAGCAGTAGTCGTTTCATATATAGCGTCTGGCATTTGGCTTGCTACAAATCTTTGCCATATTAATCTATATATTTTTTGTTGGTCTTTTGAAAGTGAATCTATGATATCATTTGGGGCTATGTCCGTAAAAGTTGGTCTTATTCCCTCATGTGCATCTTGTGCAGAAGATTTGTTTTTGTAATTTCTTACTTTTTCAGGTGTGTATTTATCTCCAAAATTTTCGTTTAAATATTTTTTTACACTTTCAAATGCTTCATTTGCTATTCTTGTAGAATCTGTTCTCACATATGTTAAAAGACCTATGTTACCTTTTCCTTTTATATCTACACCTTCGTATAGTTGTTGTGCAAGTAACATTGTTTTGTTTGTGGGGAAACCAAAAACTTTACTTGCCTCTTGTTGTAGCGTAGATGTTGTAAATGTTGGATTTGGTTTTCTACTTTTCTTTGTTATTTGTAAATCTTGTAAATAAAAATCTGATTTTTTAAGTTCTTTTAATATAACGTCTACATCTTTTTCACTATTTACAATTTTATCTGACATTTTTATTATTTTGCCATCTTTTTTTATGGAAAATAATTTTGCATTAAATTTTCCTTTTTCAGTCTTTAAATCTGTATCTACTTCCCAATATTCTATAGGTATAAAATTTTCTATTTCTTCTTCTCTATCGCATATCATTCTAAGAGCAACAGATTGTACACGTCCAGCACTTAGTCCCTTTTTCTTTATTTTTTTCCATAGTAAGGGACTTATTTTATATCCAACTACTCTATCTAAAATTCTTCTTGCTTGCTGTGCGTCTACGAGATTCATATTTATATCTCTTGCTTCTTTTATCGCATTTTTTACAGCATCTTTTGTTATTTGATTAAATGTTACACGAAATATTTTTTTCTCATCTACAGAAAGTGCATTTTTTAAATGCCAGCTTATAGCCTCACCCTCACGGTCGGGGTCTGTTGCTAAGTATATTTTATCTGCTACTTTTGCTTCTTTTTTTAATTTTGATAAAATATCACCTTTTCCTCTAATTGTTATATAACTTGGTTCATAGTCATTTTCAAAATCTATACCAAGTTTACTTTTTGGCAAATCTTTTATATGTCCTATACTTGCTTCTATTTTATACGTTTTTCCTAAAAATTTTTTTAAAGTCTTTGCTTTGGCAGGAGATTCTACGATAAGTAAATTCATTAAAAATTTTTATACCTCCTTGGGTTTATTTTAAATATAAAAACTAACTTAATACATAACGACCACCGGGAAGCCTTTTTATTAGTCCCTTTAATTCTAAAATTACAAGATTATAGTTTATTTGTTCCAAGTTTTTTGAAAGTTTATTACAAATATAGTCTATAGTTATTGGTTCAAAATTTATACAATCATATATTAATTTTTCGTCGCTTGCAAGTAAATTAATATCAATTACTTTTTTTGTTTGTGTTTTTTGAATTTTTTCTGGTACTTTGGTTTCTTTTATTCCTAATATTTCTAAAACTTCTGAAGGGTCTGTTATAGGGTATGCTCCTTGTTTTATAAGATTATTTGTACCATAACTTAGCTTACTTGTAATATTTCCCGGCACCGAGAAAACATCTTTTCCATTTTCAAGAGCATTATCTGCAGTAATTAAAGAACCACTTCTATCCCCAGCTTCTACAACTATAGTTGCTAAACTAATACTACTAATTATACGATTTCGCATAGGAAAAAAATATGGTTTTGGGTGTGTATTTAGAAAGTATTCACTTATAAATATTCCTTTTTCATTTATTTTATTGTAAATATCTATATTTTCTTTTGGATAACAAATATTTATACCAGAGCCTAAAACAGCAGTAGTAATACCATTTGCCTCAAGTGCACCCTTGTGTGCAAAATAGTCTATGCCTTTTGCCATACCACTAATTATATTTATACCTTTTTCGGCTAAATATTTACTAAATCTAAGAGTTGTTAAAATTCCGTATTCTGAACATTTCCTAGCTCCTACTATAGATATATTTATAAATTTGTCTATATTATCTGTTCCTTTTATATAAATTCCAAGTGGCGGATTATCTAATTCTTTTAAATCTTTTGGATAATTTTCATTAAGAATGCTTATAAAATTTATATTTTTTTCTGCTAAAATATTAACATAGTAGTTTAATTCTATACTCTGAGATTTCAAAATGGCATTTATTAGCTCTTCTTTTATTTTTGTTTTAGCTAAACTAGAATATGATGATTTATAAATGTTTTTAGTATCTTTAAAATGTCTCATTAAGTGTTTGAATATTTTGTATGTAATACCTTGTATATTATTTAACCATAAAATATATTTATCTGTGTCTTCCATATTCAAATTTCCTTTGTTATTTTTTGCTTTATAGCGAAATACAAAATAAAATGAAGTAAGCTTCATTTTATTTTGATATTTCAAAAATAATTATTCTAAATTTTCTACAGCTTCTAATTTGAGTCCTGTATATTCTGCTACTTGCTCACAGCTATGACCCTCTTTTAACAATTTTCTTGCTGTATCAACTTTTTGTTCCATGCTACCTTTTATCACTGCTTGTTCTGTTGTTAAATTATTTAATCTATCAGCCATTTTTTGCTCCTTTTTGATTTTTTTAATTAAAAAAATTATTTACAAACCTATTATTTGAAACAATCTGTAATATTATGCAAAATAATTTTTAAATTTAAATTTTCAAAAATACAAATTTGACAACTTTGGAGGATAGTATAGCAAATATTTATTTTTTAGTAAATAAGTATTTACAAAATATAAAAACTATTGTAAACTTATTAAGTAGTTTTTTGTAGAATCAATTGTTAAAAAATAACAATTGATTGATAAAATATTTTTATAGTGAGGATGGTAAAAGAAAATGTCTAGGAACACTATTATAGGAATTATTGCTGTTGTTATTATATTTATTGTTGGCATATCTATATATATTATACCGCTTATTGTTAGTGGACAAACAAGTATTTTTATGAATTCTGTGCAAACAACAACAGGTAATACATGGGTTTGGTCTGCTAGGAGTGGAAATGGTTCTCGTACACGTAATTTAAATTTAAATTTGTATGATTTAGAAAATGTAACTCTCACAAGTAGTAGTTTTGCTGGGGAAATATATTTAAGTTTATCCCAAGGAGAAAATGAAAAAATAATTAATGTAAGTAATTTTGAAGGCAATATTGATATGAGTGATTTTGTGGCAGGTAGAATTTCTTTTAAGTTAGAATTTCATGAAGTCAGTGATTTTAATATAAATTTAAGATGGTAGATAAGTGAAAAAATATCTGTACATTTTTATGAAAAGAAAAGGTGTTTTAATAACTATCTTCATAATGAATATAATTACTTCTATAACTAACTATTTTTTCTACATATTTTAGTGGCTTATTTTTAGACACCTTAATAGAGGTATCTCACATAAGTGATATGTATGGAGTTATTTTGATTTTTTTATCAATAACCTTATTTAGTATAGTTTTTCGTTTTTAAAAATGTTTACACCCACTTGACTACTTACTCTATGTATCTATATAATTATATAGTAAAGAAAAAATTCATGTATAGAGGTATACGATGCTAAACAAAAAAAATATTGATGATTTAAATTTAGAAAATAAAACAGTTCTTGTAAGATGTGATTTTAATGTTCCTATTCAAGATGGAAAAATAACAGACGAAAATAGAATAACAGCAGCATTACCAACTATAAAAAAATTGTTATCCGAAAATGCGAAAATTATTTTATGCTCCCATATGGGAAAACCAAAAGAAAGAGAAGAAAAATTTTCATTAGCTCCAGTAGCTACAAACTTATCTAAACATTTAAATTTAGATGTAAAATTTTTAAATGACCCAGAAGTAACAGGCCCAGATACTATTAAAATAGCAAAAAACTTAAAAAGTGGAGAAGTATTATTACTTCAAAATACGAGATTTAGAAAAGAAGAAACAAAAAACGAAGATAATTTTTCTAAAGAGCTAGGAGATTTAGCAGATATATTTATAAACGACGCTTTTGGTGCAGCACACAGAGCTCATTGTTCTACAGTTGGTGTTACAAAATTTGTAGATGAAAGTGCTGTAGGTTACTTAATGGAAAAAGAAATACAATTTTTAGGTAATGCTGTTAATAATCCAGTAAGACCATTCGTTTCTATATTAGGTGGTGCAAAAGTTAGTGATAAACTAAATGTTATAAACAATCTATTAGAAAAAGTAGATACTCTAATAATAGGTGGTGGTATGGCATATACTTTTATGGCTGCTAAAGGTTATGGTGTTGGCGATTCTTTATTAGAAAAAGATAAAATAGAATATGCAAAAGAAATGTTTAAAAAAGCAGAGGAAAAAGGTGTAAAACTACTTATCCCTATAGATACTGTAGTTGCAAAAGAATTTTCTAAAGATGCAGAGTACAAAACTGTAGACTCTTCTAATATAGAAGACGGTTGGCAAGGGCTAGATATTGGAGAAAAAACAAGAGATTTGTTTGCAAATGAAATAAAAAATGCAAAAACAGTAGTTTGGAATGGACCAATGGGTGTTTTTGAATTTGAAAACTTTGCAAAAGGTACAAATGCGATAGCAAAAGCATTGTCAGAGCTAACAGATGTTACAACTATTATAGGTGGTGGGGATTCTGCAGCTGCTGTAAATATTGCAGGATACGGAAATAAAATGAGTCATATCTCTACTGGTGGTGGTGCTTCACTAGAATTTTTGGAAGGTAAAGAATTGCCAGGTGTAGTAGCCGCAAATGACAAGGTATAAAAATGAGGAAAAAAATAATAGCCGCAAATTGGAAAATGAATATATTACCATCGGAAACATTTAAGTTTATTGAAAATTTTAAAAATAAAATAATGCAAGGTACTTCAATTGAAAAGCTTAAAAATAATGAAGTTGTTTTTTGTGTACCTTTTTTAAATGCTTTTAGTGCTGTAGCTGCTGTACAAAATACAGATTTTAAAATAGGCGCACAAAACTTAAATGAGAATGAAAAAGGTGCATATACAGGCGAAGTAAGTGCTGATATGATTGTAGATATTGGAATAAGATATGTTATAATAGGGCATAGCGAAAGAAGAGAAATATACGGAGAGACCGACGAGATAATAAACAAAAAATTAAAATCAGCATTAAATAAAAATTTAGTACCTATATTATGTGTTGGCGAGAAACTTACAGAACGAGAAAATAATACTACAAAAGATATAATATCTAATCAATTAAAAATTGCATTACAAAATATAAATATAGACGATGTAAAAAATATTGTAATAGCATATGAGCCAGTATGGGCAATAGGTACAGGAAAAACAGCAACAAAAGAACAAGCTGAAGAAATTTGTGCTTTTATAAGAAATTTTTTAATTGATTTATATGGAAATGAATTAAAAGATATATCTATTTTGTATGGTGGTAGCGTAAATGGAGCAAATGCAAAAGAAATTTTCGAAATGGAAAATATAGACGGTGGGCTTATTGGTGGTGCTAGTCTTAAAGATGAGTTTTTGGATATTGTAAACGCTATATAAAAACAAAAAGCCCCTCCGTTAGAGGGGTAGGCAAACGGAGGGGAAAGGATTGTTAAAAAAGATAAGGGGGTTAAAAAATTATTAAAAATGTCAATATGTAAATTAATAAATTACAAAGAACTAATTTTAAACTAAATTCAATTGCTAAGTTTAATTA
>Ga0268261_10000077_pt1 | contig 60401 bp, 62 predicted proteins | sample TergutNc150P1_FD_190353 | JGI IMG/M metagenome (GOLD analysis project Ga0268261, IMG submission 190353) | Nasutitermes corniger P1 segment gut microbial community from laboratory colony in Florida, USA - Nc150 P1 (SPAdes) (version 2) | ecosystem: Host-associated > Arthropoda: Insects >... | reverse complement strand
AGACAGCAGGACGCAAGCGACTTCGGCAAAGACCGCCGAATTCCATTGCTCGCGAGCCTCAAACGCTCCGTAAACGGCATAGCCGTCAACGGAGCGTAATTCTTTCGCGCCTAAGACGCTGTGTCAACGTTCGTGTTTTGAAGTGTCTTCCAACTTATTGGCTCAACCTCTTATGGTTTGCCAAAAAATACCTTTACTCACTAACAATCCGATAATAAACCCGCGCTGTCCGTCTGTAAACCAAGACATATATCAGCCCAAACACAAGGGCAGTCAGCACTGTACATAAGAAGAAGAGGGCGGTATCGTTGAGGTTAAAGACCGTTAGTAGTCTGGTAATCATGTTAAAGGCAAAGGCTAAATGCACCACTGCGGCAATCAAGGGTAGGAAGAAAACCAGCAGGGTTTGGTTGTTGATGGCTGCCTTGATTTCTTCTTTGGTCATGCCCACGCGTTGCATTATCTGATAGCGCTCGCGGTCTTCGTAGCCTTCGGTTATCTGCTTGTAGTAGATAATCAAGCCTGTTGCCACAAGGAAGAGGATACCTAAGAACAGTCCTAAAAAGAGAAATCCGCCAAAGAAAGCCTGCAGTTCAATGCGAGTTTCTGTCTTGTTAGATACTCGGATATTCATATCTAACAAGTCATTACGCAAGTCACGCACAAAATCGCTGGTATGCTGAGGATTGCCTTCAAGATTAAAGGCTAGGTAATAGATCTGATGATTAATCTCATTAGGCGCAATCCGCTGAGTTATCTGGTCAATAGTCTGGCTATCCTTAGCCACCACGCGAATGTGCGTCAGCATATCCGTATCACTTGGCATGGCAGGAAATTCCTCAAGCTTTTGCTGAATTCGATACTGCACACCGCCAAAGGAAATACTTGGCGGCAACTTCCTCTGGGTATAAACCAAAAGCTCATCTGCCGCAAGTTGATAGTCCGTTCCCTGTGATTGATTGAAGTCCACCAATGGCACAAAGGTCACAATGGACGAAGTAGCAAGGTCTGGAAAAGTCCCAGCCAAGCGAAAATCATATTCATGGTCGCTCAACATAAGCGTTGTGATATGGTAGGCAATCTGCTCAACTGCAACCAAATTATGATTATCCAGCTGTCTATCAATTATTTGATGCAGCTCATCGTCATTGTGCCTACTAGGCGAGTAGTTATAGAAGGTAAAGTTTCTCGGAAACTGCTGATTGAGCACATCTTCTTGCCCAGCAAACAAGGAAACAGTCGTTGCCATCGTGACCAAAACCATGGTACTCAAGATACAAATACTAGCAAGACCTGCGGCGTGTTGCTTCATCCGATAAAGCATGCCCGAAATCGACAAGAAAAAATTCGGCTGATAATAAAGTTTCTTATTACGACGCATGAGCTTGAGTATCAAGATAGAGCCTGCAATAAATAAAAAGTAGGTTCCCACAATCACCAAAAGCACCGCAAGAAAGAAAAGGTAAAGAGCATAAAGTGGCTGAGTAATGCTCAGTGCCAAAGTATAAGCAACCGCTAGGCAAATAAATCCTAGAATAGCCATTAACCACTTGGTCTTAGGCTCCTTTTCGCCGAAATTACGCGCCTTGAGCAAGTCAATAGCCTTAGTCCTAGCCAGCTTGACGAGATTAAAGAAAAAAAGAAAGCCAAAGATAAGTAAGTAAAGGACAGCCGTCCGTGTAAACGCATGAAGAGCAAAGGAAAAGTCCAAAGCACTGGTCATCTGCACCATCTGTAAAAGAATAAGATAGACCAGCTGACTAAAAACAAAGCCCGACACAATTCCTAATACAATAGCAACTAAAGCAATAAACAAGCTTTCAAAGAAAAGTAGCAAGGCGATATGTTTCTTCTCCATGCCCAAGATATTGTAAAGCCCCAGCTCTTTTTTGCGTTGCTTCATGAGGTAGTTGTTGGAATAAAGCAGAACAAGCACTGAAAAAAATGCCAGAATAGCCGAGCCAAAGCCCAACATCCCACCCAATACTTCCGATTGTGGCAACTGATAAAGTTCAGGGCTAGTCGAAATCCCAAAGAGGACAAAGTACATAGCAATCATAAAAGCCGAGCTAAAGATATAGGGAAAATAGACCTGGCGGTTCTTCTTAATGGCACTAATAGCAAGCTTGGGATAAAAGGAGTTCTTCATTTTAGTTTCCTCCTGTACTTAATACATTCAGTGCGTCGGTTATCTTGAGGTACATCTCTTCATTGGTCATCATTCCACGGTAGAGCTGATGAAAGACCTCGCCGTCCTTGATGAAAAGCACACGACTAGCATGACTAGCGGCTCGGATAGAGTGGGTGACCATGAGGATAGTCTGCCCACGCTCATTGACCTGACCAAAGAGCTTGAGAAGTTCGTTACTAGCTTTGGAGTCCAAGGCTCCAGTCGGCTCGTCAGCTAGGACTAGGTAGGGATGAGTAATCAAGGCGCGAGCAACAGCGGTTCTTTGCTTTTGTCCGCCAGAGATTTCGTAGGGATACTTTTCTAGCAAGTCTTGTATTTGCAACCTCTTGGCAATAGGCTCAAGACGCTCCTGCATTTCTTGGTGGGGCTTTTTGGATAATACTAATGGAAGAAAGATGTTGTCTTTGAGCGTGAAGTTATCCAAAAGGTTGAAGTCCTGAAAGACAAAGCCGAGATTGTTACGCCTGAAAGTCGCCAGCTCGCTTTCTTTGATAGAGTTGATATTCTTATCATTTAAAATCACTTCCCCACTGGTTGCCTGATCAAGTGAAGCCAGAATATTGAGCAAGGTCGTTTTGCCTGAGCCACTTTCGCCCATAATGGCAATGTACTCGCCCGCCTCAACTGAAAAAGTAACATTTTTCAAGGCTTCTACCTGATTGGCACCAAAGCGGCTAGTGTATATTTTCTTGAGATTATTGACTTGTAATAGGGTCATATTAGACCTCCTTTATCGGTTTATCATCTAATATTAATGCAAAAGGAAATGTTCAACCATGTGTTTGGCTTACATTTCCTTTATTAGCCTTACAATAGTGTAAGCTTGATTTACGGTAAATTATTGAGCCTGTTTCAAATGTCTGAGCCTACTTTGCAAGCCGAACATTCCCGCAGCGGTTTTGGCGTGAATGAATTACTTAGAGTTAGCGACTTGTCGCTTACTCTAAGTTTGAGGCTCACGAGCAATGGAATTCGGCGGTTTTTGCCGAAGTCGCTTGCGTCCAGCTGCTCTAATGTTCGGCTTGCAAAGTAGGCGGAAGACATTTGAAACAGGCTTAAGGTTTCGTAGTTATCCTGCTGATAAATCTTCAACATAAAGATTTATCTTGGCTTTGGTGCCGACACCGACATCTGAAGTAAAGCTAATGCTTAGACCAAGCTTGCCTAAAATCTTATGAACAAGAAACAGTCCGATACCTGTTGACTTCTTATCCATCCGTCCATTATAGCCAGTAAAGCCTTTTTCAAATATCCGCGGCAGGTCTTCTTGACTAATACCAATACCATTGTCTTCAATAATTAGATAGTTTTCTTCTATATATATAGCAATTTTCCCACCTGAGTTGGTGTACTTAAGAGCGTTAGATAGGAGTTGTTCGATAACAAATCCCAGCCATTTGGCATCTGTCAGGATGCTTTGCTCTAGGTTCCCCAGCTCCAGAGCTATCTTTTTAGCGATGAAGATGGAAGCATATTTTTTAGAAGCCTGCTTGACGATAGTTGCTACATCATTGGTCTCTAAAATCAGGTCGCTAGAGATGTCTTCGATGCGAAGATATTGCATAACCATCTCCACATATTGCTCAATCTTGAAGAGTTCTTGATTAAGCACTTTTTTATCAGGAAACTCGTCCATTTGCAAGAGCAATCGTAGAGCAGCTATCGGTGTCTTTATCTGATGTGCCCACAAGCTATAATAATCCAACATCTGACTAAACTGGTTGTCAGTCGCAAGAGCAGCACGGTTTTTCTCCCCATAGAGTACCTTTAACAACTCTTGGTAATTGTCCTCAATCTTGTCCTGCGCTTCAGGTAGTCGCTCCAGTGTAACCACCACTTCCTTACGCATCTGCCAGAGGAGTTTTTGCTTGTAGTAATAGCGATAGTAGTCAATCGCCGCAAAGGACAATAGGCAGGCACTTATGAGTAAGAAGACCGAAACAATCGTCTGGACTGGTAAAGAGTACATGAACAAGATAAAACCAACAGCCGCACTTAAGAAAGCGTACATGGCAATAAAGACACGGTGTTTATAGAAATAAGACAGGATAATTTCTTTTCTCATGGGCTAGTCAATAATATAGCCTAAGCCTTTTTTAGTAGCAATATAGCCGCTTAGACCCGCTTCCTCTAGTTTTTTTCTCAGGCGTGCGACATTCACACTCAAGGTATTGTCATCAACAAAACTTTCATGCTCCCACAAGCGCTGCATAATCTCATCACGAGAAACCACCTTGCCCGCGTTTTCCATCAAGAGTTGCAAGATACGAAAATCATTCTTGGTTAATTCAATCCTCTCATCCTGAAAAGTCAGGGTCGTATCGTTAAGATTAAGCATTGCTCCCTTGTGTTGCAGCACATTGACCTGACCTTGAAAGTCATAAGTACGGCGTAGCATTGCTTGAACCTTTGCTACTAAGACAGGTAAATCAAAAGGTTTGGTAATAAAATCATCTCCACCCATATTGACCGCCATGACGATATTCATATTGTCGCTGGATGAGGAGACAAAGATAACAGGCACACGAGACACCTTGCGGATTTCTTGGCACCAGTGGTAGCCATTGAAGAAAGGTAGCTGAATATCCATAAGAACCAGTTGGGGATTGAATTGATTGAACTGGTCCATCACAGTACGAAAGTCCTCGATTGTTTGAATTTCAAATCCCCAGTCGTTAAGGTGTTTGGCAAGCGATTGGGCGATAATTTGGTCGTCTTCGACAATTAATATACGGTACATAATTTATTCCTCCATTAGTATAAGTTTAACACAAGGGACTATAAAGTTTCCAATAGCTATGCGATTTATCTATAAATAATGATATAATAATGGAAACTTAGAAACGAGAGGTTTTTTTCTTTATGTCCTTATTAACTTTTACTTTGTGGATGCTCTTGATTGGCTTTGTTGCTGGCACTTTTGGCTCGATATTGGGCATTGGTGGCGGCATGATTATCACACCGATTATTACGGGATTTTTTGGCGTGGATATCCGCTTTGCCATTGGAGCGAGCATTGTGTCGGTCATTGCGACTAGCTCGGGTGCTGCCATTACCTATCTGAAAGATGATTTGGTTAATGTGCGTGCTGCCATGTTTTTAGAGATATTTACCACGATTGGCGGACTGATTGGTGCAGTTTTGGCGACCTTGTTTAATGCTGTCGTACTTAATCTTTTGTTTGCCTGCCTGCTACTTTTTCAGGTCTATAATATGTGGAAGAAAATCCGCGGTGGCGAGGAAAATGTGCAAACAGCACAAGAAGATGCACTGTCTCAAAAGCTTAAGCTCAATGCCTCTTATTATGATAAGGCGACCAAAGAAGAAGTCAGCTATCAGGTGGAAAAAGTGCCACAAGGTGCAGGAATTATGTTTGGTGCAGGAATTGCTAGTGGTCTATTAGGCATTGGTTCAGGAGTTTTCAAGGTCATGGCGATGGACGGCATGATGAAAATGCCCCTAAAACCATCAACCGCAACCAGTAATCTGATGATTGGTGTCACTGCTGCAGCTTCGGCAACGGTCTATTTCTTCAACGGTTTGGTTAATCCAGCTATTGCCGGACCTTTAGCGATTGGGATTGTTGGCGGTGCAGCTTTAGGCTCAAAGATTATGCCACGCCTGCCAGCTAAAACCATTCGGCTGATTTTTATTCCCGTGATTTTAATCATGGCTGTGCAAATGCTCCTGCGTGGAATTGGAGGGATTTTCTAAAATGGACACAAGAGAAAAACAAGAATTACTAGAAATAGAGCTGATGATTGGCAAGATACTACGCATTGGGGTTCTGGTAAGTTCGGCGGTAATTATCTTTGGTTTGGTGCTTTTCATTGTGACAGGCGAAAGCGGCTATCCGGGCGAAACCTATCCTTTTCATATCGTAGATATCTGGCGTGGGCTGCAAGAAATGCGCCCATTTGCATGGCTGATGAGTGGGTTAATTCTTCTATTGATGACCCCAGTTTTACGAGTGGTAGCCTCGATATTTTCTTTTTTGAAGGAAAAAGACTACCTGTATGTTGTCATAACTTGTATTGTGTTGGCAGTGTTGGTATTTGCTATTTCGATTGGGCATGCAGGAGTGGAATAACGTGCTTAAGCTTAGTCCTTTAACGAGGTTGCCCCAATAAGTTTCCAGCCACTTCAAAACACGAACGTTAAGACAGCAGGACGGAGGCGACTTCGGCAAAGACCGCCGAATTCCATTCCTCGTGAGCCTCAAACTTACTCTAAACGCTAAAGCGTTAAGAGTAAGTAATTCATTCACGCCTAAACCGCTGTGTCAACGTTCGTGTTTTGAAGTGGCTTCCAACTTATTGGGGCAACCTCGTTAAAGTATCCATGCTCAACACTTAAAAGTAATAAGTTCTAGGAAAGAAACATTCTTCGTTTCTCGCCTAGAACTTTTTTTGCATCTCTGGTTATTGTTTGAAAATTTCTAAGAAAGGTGCTATTCTCACCGTAGTTACTGGTTTCACAAGGCTATTAGGGAGAAATCTAATGAATGCAAGCAAACGTACTTCATCTATCCTCTTTACATTTCTTATTCTTGCCTTTCTATTATTTGTTCGACCCATGCACACATTTGCCCTACCTAATGTTGTGGATGGGAGTGTTGTGTTTTCTAAGATTGGCAATTACAAGGTGTTGAAACTTTGGTCGCAGTCGGCAGGTGCTTTGTCTATTGATGTGTCCATTCCTTCGGGCGATACAGTAGCAGGTGCTTTCATGGGGTATGAAAGTGAGTTTGCAGCAGATGTTGCTAATGACATAGATACTTCGGACATTCCTTCTTTGGCTGATGGGCAAGCCATGAAAGTACAAGCACCTAACGGAACCACTTATAGTTATGGCAATGCGACAAATCTCATGGTAGGCGATGTTTCAGCTGACCCTGCGGATGGAAATGCCAGTGCCAATCAGTTTGCCGATATAACCAATGCCGTGCAGGCTGCTGGTAGTGGAACTTATACCAATGTTTCAGACAATGTGGGTTCTTCTTATTCGGACAGTTTTATCTATGTCATCCTAGAAAATAGCAGTTATCCATTGATAGATATCGTACTGACAAACTTTTGTGCCAATAACAGCAGTGCGACAGGTTTAGTTACTTCTTCTATACCCATCACTTTGACGAAACCTTATGCACCAAGCGTTGGTTCCACTGGTACAATCACAACCTTCATGGGGAGTTTTGATGATGGAGATAGCTTGAGCTTGACCTATAACGGCGGGAACAACACGATTACCAAAGCACAAACTCCTGCGGAACTCGGTGCGCAATTTGTAACAGGAAGTTACACCATAACGGATGCCAGCACCAAGTTGACCTTTGCTTTGAGCTTGCAAAATGGCAATATTCCACCAACTTCGAGTGGAGAAAACATCTCTACCATGATGGTGGAAGTCCCCGTATCTCCTGCCTATGTGACTTATTCTTGCTTGGACCAAAACGGCAACATCATAGAAGCAAGTAAAGGGCTTGCTCTCAGTAGTAATTCGTGGACAGAACCTGACGGGACAAGCGTTCCTGAAACATTAGGCTCAGATGGCAAGTTAGTCCTAGACGGACTGGTCGGACAAGACTTTCCAAACTTTGCCGCACCGACAATCAAGGGGTATTCCTTTGTTAAACAAACAACTGACACACCGAGTTTCAAATTCACAGTTGGTTCTTCTGCGAATGTTACCTACAACTATACCAATGTCGGAACAGTTACCTTACATTTCTTAAATTCTGTTACGAAAGAAGCCATACAAACACAAAAAGTCATTGATGGTATTCAACTGCAAGCATTCAATCTAACAGCGCCAACAATAGATAATTATCGTATCAACACCAGTCAGACAAACATGAGCAGTCTTAACGGTACTTACCAAGCTCAAAACACAGACATCAATCTTTACTATGACAAGAAAACCACTATCACAATTAACGAAGTGGACGGAAGTAAGGTGTTAGGAACAGATACTCTGACAGGCTATGCTTTTGATACTTTCAGCTATAATTTGCCAGCTTATCAGTATTACAACTTCCCAACTCAGCCTGTTTTGACTGGAAGTTTTACCAATGACAATCAGATAATTAATGTAACCTATAATAAAACTGCTGGTACGTTGACGATAAACTATATCAATGCTCAGACCAATAAACCACTTCTGCCGTCAACAGTGATTAACAATCATTTAGGCGATTATGAGCTTATCCGAGTTCCGAATATTAACGGATATACTTCGATAAACACTGGAAATGAAACTGTCATCCAACAAGTTGTACCAACTCAGACAAGAGATGTTTTCTACGACCCGAATATACAGAAAGTCTATGTTCACTTCGTAGATGAAAAAGGACACCGTATTACAGATAGTAGGGAATTTACGGGTTATTACGGTAGCTTAGGAATAATCAAGGCACCCGAAGTTCGAGGTTATCAGCTAGCGAAAGGACAAGCAAGCACGTCAACTGTTCACTATAACAAAGATTTACAAACCATATATTTCAAGTATGAACCAATTCAAGAAAGTGTAACCTTCCAATTTATAGATGACGCAGGACATGAGGTTTACAAGCCTCATACTATTTATGGCAAATACGGAAGCAACTATTCCTATACACCACCAGTACCGTGGTATGACCATTTAACCTATGCAGAACAAAAGACGATTACTGGTAAATATGGAATAGAAAAGGCGGTTATCACAGTCCACTACACAAGACTACAGGCACAAGTTGATGTCTATGCAGTGGATGATAGGAAAAACATTTTGTGGGAGCATACATTCAAAGGCTATGAAAATGAAGAATACGGCGTGATTATGCCAAGTTTCCAATATCTTCAAATCGTCAATCCCAAACTACAAAGATTTACAGGAAGATATATCGCACCAAATACCGTAATCTTAGTTGAGTACAAACATATTCCTGCACATTTGCTCGTAAATACAAACGTTGATGGGGTAACTCAATACACCATGCAATTTGATGGATATTGGGGAGATGATTTTTATTACCCAATAAATCCAGTTGACGAGCCATATTTAGTTCCATATCCGGGGTACGACCATGTAAATGGTAAATTCTGGAATATATGGAACACGCTCAATGAGAATTATTACTATCTTCAAACAACTGTTTATATCAATCTCTACGGAACAGACGGAACTTATCTAACAACTTATAGTCAAACAGGCGAATTCGGTCAATCGTGGGAATTCGATTTGCCAGATGTAATTGGAGATTATGAGCTAGCAGATAATGCAGTTTGGAGTGGTGTTTATGGTTATTCAGACCAGTATTTCGATGCCTATTACGAGGAAATAGCTCCTGTAGTACAAAGTTCATCAGAAAGTGAAAAAACTCAATCGGGTAGTGATAAATCTAAAAAAAGAGAAAAATCTTATTCTAAAGAAAAAACTAAGAATAGAAACAAAATTAGTAAAAAGAAGAAAACTACTCCATCAAACACATATGCTTTTGGGGTCGCAATGATTTTTACTGGTGGTATGATAGCTAGTGCTTTATTCAAGCGTAGAAAGAAGAATGTTCAGAAAAATAGAAGAGGTAATAAAATTTGGAATAATTTCCTTAAGAATTTTAGAGAAGGTTTTGATAATTTGAAGCCTGCAACGAAGGAGAATGCAATAGTTTCTGGAAAAGAGAAAGGTCTTGAAAAACTTCGTGACCACCTTAGTCAAATGAGTAAAGAAGGAAAAAAGGTTGCAGGATTCAAGATTGAACCTCAGTTGTTGGATGGAATTGAAGGTGTGAGTAAAGCTATGGGTTTTTACGGAACCCTGTTAGATTTTGCAAATATGGTACCTAAGGATGGTGTAGTAAACGCGGCAGTAAAAGCAACTGTGCATTTCGAGATTACCAAAAAGGTAGAAGAAGTATGTGTTGCTGGAGGTGCAGAGGTAGGTGCTGCTCTACCAGTTGGTGGCGAAATTATTGGTGGAGGTCTAGGGTTTGTTGTAGGCACTATTGATAGTAGTTTTTTAAACATGACCTTTGATTCAGCTTATGATGCAATAGTGGAGGATAAATGATATGGGAAAGAAATTATTTTTAAAAAAAGAAACAAAAAATTCAACGAATGAATACTGGATTGACGATACCGATTATACAATATATTTTGTTGATAGAAAACCTACAGAAAAAGATAAAGAATGGAGTGAGATGGCAGAAAAACTAAGAAATATTCATCTTCCTTATGGGGTAGTTGTAGCTATTTTTGGTTTTATAGCAAAAAATTTCATTCCAGAAAACCCTTCGTTTAACCTACGAGTAGTAATTATGTTTTTAGTGTTTCTGATTTTGTTTCCTATTTCGATTTTTATCCATCAATACACAAAAAAATACCAAGCTATTTTCAATAAAACTCGAGTTTTTACCAAAATAGAGGACGATGCCGAATTTGTGAAGAGCATAGTGAAATTTTTCGTATTTGTTGAGCTGTTCATCATTGTAATAACGTTATTCGTAATTCTATTTGCGTTAATCTATTTGAACACAGCGGGGTCTTTTGCATTGATGGAATACACTTTGTCTATTCTTGCTTTCGTGTTATTGTTAAGTTCTATAAAAAACATTTTTACTAGTAGTTTTGCTATATATAAAAAAGCGTGGAAACTCTGGAAAGCAGGTGAAAAACAATGACTGATAAAATTCTACCTCTAGGCAGTATCGTCAAGGTAAACCACCAAGAACAAAAGCTAGTAATAATCGGACGAGGACAATTATTTAAGAAAGAAGGTGTTATAGGTTATTTTGACTACTCAGCTGTCATTTATCCTAATGGTGTAACTGGTTCGGACAATTTTCTATTCTTCAATCGAGAAGACGTTGCTCAAGTCTTGTTTGAGGGCTATCGTGACGAGGTGGAAGAAAGAGTTGCCCAAACCTATGATGAACAGGTAGAAAAAGCGGGCTATCCGAAACTTTCTGTAAATAAATAACTGCTTGTCGCTAACAAATTATCTAAAGGATAACGATCATGAACAAATCAAAAAACTTAGCTTTAATGGGTTGTATTGTGAGCTTTATCTTGCTAGTTATCGGTTTTCTAAATGTCTATCATCTGGCAATCGCCCCTGCACTTTCTGCTTTGCATAGTGATGGTGCAAATGGAGAAGTAACTGCTGCAGTTTTTGTAGGCATACTTGTAGGTCTTGTTGCCGGTGTTTTCCTGTTACCAGTTTTGGGCTTTATTGTTACCTCAAAATCGGTACGCCTAAAGAAAGAAGATGGAAAATCTTCCTGCTTATTCTAGGGATATTTTATGTACTAACTGCTTTCTTGAATTTTGCTGTAATTGTGGTACTTCTATTACGTTTGTTGGTAGGTGGATTGTTTATTGCCTCATTTGCGGTAAAAGGCTAGTTCTAGTAAATAGAAATGAGATTAAAGGTGAGCCCAATGAAATATCGGAAAATAATCATGTCTTTGTTACTTTCTTTCTTCTTTTTAGCAACAACCAAAGTCCATGCGGATATGAATGCGTATCGAATGTACAATCCAAACAGTGGTCTGCACTTTTGGACTTCTTCGGAAGGAGAAAAAGCTTCATTGGTTCAAATCGGTTGGCACTATGAAGGGATTGGCTGGGGTTCGGTGGATAAAAGTGCAACACCCGTCTATCGCCTCTACAATCCCCATAGCGGAGAGCATTTTTATACAACAAATGCACATGAAAAAGAAATGCTAGTACAACTCGGCTGGCATTATGAGGGAGTTCCATTTTACTCTGGCGGGAAAACGCCTATCTATCGCTTGTCAGCTAAGACACACATGTACACCAGCAGTTTGGCTGAAAAAGAAAGCCTAGTAAAAAGTGGCTGGCGATACGAAGGAATAGCATGGTACAGCATTTCTGCTAGCTACAGCCAGTCTGTTGACAAAATCTATACTAGCTATTCAGGACAAGCAAATGACATCCATTATCCACAATTCTATTATTTCAATGCCTCAAAAGGGTTAGTTGCCACTTATCAAGGAAACAATATTTATTTTGCCTATAATGATGCAGTTTTCAATTTCAATACTCAGCTAGAAAAAGATGCAGCCAACGCAGATTATGCCAACTGGCAGGCAAGGCTAAATTGGACCAATACACAAAATGCCAATAAACTAGCAGTTGATAATGCTAAAGCAGCTCTTGATACAGCGACCAATCAAATGAAACAAGCCCAAGATTTGGTTGCTCAAGACCAAAAATATTTGGACTATGATAAGCAATACAATCTCGACCAAACAAAAGACCAAGCGAATTTAGCCAAAGACCAAACAGCATTAAATGCTGCTGTTACTACTAAGAATACGGCAAATACCAATTATCAAAACAAGGTAAATGCCATGAATGCTTTTAATGCCAAAGGTACAGATTATGTACAACTGCGATATACACTCAGCTACAGCGACGGACAAAAAATTGTTCATGTGAATTTTACCAAGACCACTCGAACAAATGGAGTGATTAGCGAAAGCAAGTTTACTAGACAGGCAACTTTATATGTAGATAAATAGAAAATCCAGGCAAGAAATCTTATTTCTCGCCTAGATTTTTTTCTATAAAACATTCCCCTCAATCCACAAAGCAACCCCATCATCATCATTAGACAAGGTAATATCACTAGCAATCTCCTTAAGCTCCTCAATAGCATTTGCCACAGCTACTTTGTTAGGAAGTTCAGTAAAAGCCTCAATGTCATTTGCATCATCGCCAAAGAACACTACTTGCGAAAGAGGAATATCAAGGTGCTGGCTCAGGTGTTTGATAGCTTTGGCTTTAGAGATTTCCTTAGACAAAATTCTCAGAACAAAAGTACCTTCGATAGTATGAGAATAGATAAAATCAGGCAGGAGAGGCTTTAGCTTGTCGTAGTTTTCCTGTGATTGAATATCCATAATCATGCGCTCAATCAAGCCTTCTGGCAAATCCGACAAGTCCGTGCGGATAAAGTCCATTTCCATTGGCAAGATTTCTTGTAGGTCAAAATTGGCGTAAAAAGTATCGTTGATATTGACACTAATCTTAAAGCCCGGGAAGTTTTCTAGGATAATAGGCAAAAAGCTATTAAGCTGCTGGGTGCTTATTCCTTTTTGATAGATAATCTCATCCTCATAGTAAATTCGGCTGCCATTAGTGGTAATAATAGCATCAAATTTCGGGTTTTCCATTAAGCCAAACTTGCTCAAAACCTTCAAATCCCGCGCGGTCGCTGGAACTATTTTAATACCTTTTTCCTGACATCTTGCAAGCACTTCGCGTGTTTTAGGCGACAAGGTTTTTTCACTAGTGAGCAAGGTTCCATCCATATCGCTAATGATTAATCGTATATTTTTCATATTCTACCTCTGTTTTTTATATTATGAATAAGTTAAGTATAACAAGTGTTAGAAGAGAATACTAGCTTAGTTTTCTGTTATACTAAAATCAGTTAATACATACAAACTAAAGGAGAAAAAGATGAACGAGCAAATGAAAATTAAAAAAGTAGGACTTTTACCAGACTTGAACCTATGCGTGATTTTTGCCAATGGGGAGGACAGATATTTCCGTCTGACCGAAACAAAAAATTGGCCTGAGTGCATGATACAAGTAGAAGATGAAAAACTGACTGTTGAAAATACGGAGTTTAGTGCTGAGTTTGTTTATAGTAGAAGTAATGAAAACTATATTGCCTTTAGCAAGAACCGCCCGCAAATCTTGATTGCTTTTGACGAAAATGGTTTGCTAGAAGACGAGAATTTCTTCGAGTAGAAAGGCAAGGACGTTTGTCATGAAAGAAATACAATCAAGTAAAAATCCTCTTGTCAAAGAGCTAAAGAAACTGCACACAGCAAAGGGGCGTAAAGAGTTCAAAAAATATCTGATTGAGGGCTTTCATCTAGTCGAGGAGGCGCAAAATTCAGGAGCTAAGCTGGAGTATATCCTCTTTACTCAAAGAGCGAAGGAGCAATGGGGTGATTGGCTAGATGAACAAGAGGAAGAAAAGAAAATATTTGTCAGCGAAGAAGTCATGAACCAACTCTCCACTTTGCCAACGCCACAAGGCATAATTGCTACTCTTTATATAGAAGAAAACCTAGCACTTGAGCAATTTTCAGGCAAGTGGCTTATCCTAGACAATGTGCAAGACCCGGGCAATGTCGGCACCATGATACGCACAGCAGACGCAGCTGGTTTTGCTGGTGTCATTTTGGGCGAACACAGTGCAGACATCTACAATCCCAAAGTCCTACGCTCCATGCAAGGCTCAAATTTTCACCTACCAATTCTATCAATGGATATTAAACAAGTCATTGAGCAAATGAAAAACAATGGCATAAGCGTTTACGGAACCGAGCTAAACAAAGATGCACTACCTATGAAAAAAGTCCCAGCCACACAAAATATCGCACTAATCATGGGCAATGAAGGAAGTGGCGTCCAAAAAGAAATACTAGCCCTAACCGACCAAAATATTTACATTGAACTCAAAGGAAAAGCCGAAAGCCTCAACGTTGCTGTTGCCGCTGGTATCCTAATGTTTCATTTTAATTAAAAAAGATAAAAGGTTTTCTTAAAGAATGAGCTGACTTAGTGATTTTTACAAAGTCCAGTGCTATACTTGCTCTCGTACCAGAAATTAGGAAAGAGATATGGTGAAAGAGTGAGTAATAAATGGCAAGAAGATACTGAATATATGGGATACGTTCAGGACTTACTAGAAACTAGCGAAGTTCAAAGCTTAGGTGAATTTGTTCAGCACTATCATTCCACTCGCCTACAACATTCGATTGATGTAAGCTATATCAGCTACAAGTTGGCTAAAAAAGTCAAAGGAGATGCTAAAGCAACAGCACGCGCTGGACTTTTGCATGATTTATTCTTCTATGACTGGAGAGACACAAAGTTTGAATCTGGCTCTCATGCTTATATGCACCCACGCGTAGCCCTTCATAATGCGGAAAAACTAACTGAATTAAATAAAGTCGAGCAAGACATTATTCTTAAGCACATGTGGGGAGCAACACTTGCATTCCCTAAATATCGCGAAAGTTATGTCGTAACGCTAGTCGATAAATACTGTGCAATCAAAGAAGGATTGACCCCAGTATTGTCAAAAATCTCTGGACGTTTTTCTTTTGGTCAAAAAGAAGTTCCTGTGCAAGAAAGTATTTAAGTATCTAAGTTTTAAAATTGTATTACAAATTGCCTCCTGAAGAAAATTCAGGGGGCTTTTGTTTGTGAAAACAATCGAAAAGGGTTACAATACCAAAAATGAGGTAATACCTAAAAGAAAGGACGGTGGGTCTATGATGTTGCCAATCGAGCATTATGGAGGAGTTTACCAGCAGCATCAAGCCGGACAAACTCGAGAAAATCAAGTGCTGAACCAATGCACCAATAAAGCATACACCCGTGTCAGCGCAAAATACGGCTATATGTCGGACGACAAAAAGAAACGAGCCGTTTACGGAATGACAATCGAAATGATTGCACAAGAACTGGTAAAAATTCCAGAAGAACTCGTTCAAAAAAGGATTGATGAGGTATTCAAACAAATACAATAACCAAAGGAATAAGTGAAAATGACACAAGCCTACCATATCTCTTAAAGATTTCTTAAACATTTGCTATAATGTAAATGCTTAAGAAATCTTTTATTTATTTGAGGTGAGAACAGTGGGAAGTTTGGTTGTTTTTTTATTTGGTATTCTAGGCGGCTTGTTGCGTTTTCTAATAGGGGATATCTTTCCAGCAGTCAATGGTTTCCCGATTGCGACACTTTTGGTCAACTGGCTGGGTTGTTTTGCCATAACATTCTTGAGCAAGCAGCGTTTTGTTGAAAAAAACACACGCAGGTACTTGATTTTGGGTATCAGCACGGGTTTTATAGGCAGCTTCACTACTTTTTCCAGCTTTGTACTGGATTTTAGTCGCTTACTTCTAGCGGGCAGCCTTGCGATGATGTTTATCTATATATTTGCCAGCCTTTTGGGCGGATTGGTTTTAGGCTTTCTGGGTCTTAAAATCGGCGGAAAGGTGGCAAGGTCATGATATTAACTAGCTGGGAACTTGTGTTACTCATTGGGATTGGGGCTGGATTGGGTGCGGTTTGCCGTTATTTAACTGGCAAGATTGTTAGCAGATTTGTTTATTGGGAGTTTCCGATAGGGACCTTTTTTGTCAATGTATTGGGCAGTTTTATTCTGGGATTTCTCTTTTCTGAAGGAGTTAATAATCAGCATTTTATGATATTGGGCATTGGCTTTTGCGGTGGATTATCTACCTTTTCTACATTAAATATGGAGCTATTAATCTTACTAGAGAGCAAAAAGTACAAGCTATTTTTGCAGTATTTGACCTCGACTTATGGTCTAGGATTTATCGCCTGTATGACAGGACTTGTGGTTGGTTTGTCTCTTCATTAGCAGAATGAATGTCAGACTTTAGACCTATTTTGAGCCAGAAATCTATAAATAATTGTAATTTTTTGATAGAATATAAATATAGAAAGAAGAAAGGGGTATGAATTAATATGCAAAATATGACACAAACATGGACTTTAGAAAAATTTTTCGCCCGCATTTATGCGGTAATGGCGATGGGGGTTGGCGTAAGTGCCGTTGTTTCCTTTATGACACTGGCGTTTTTCCCTGAAAACTTGCGTTTCTTTGGGAATGGTGCAATCTTTGCCGTTTGGATTTTACAGATTGTACTGGTAATGGCTATCGGAGGAATGAGTGCAAAAAACTCACCAATGGCACTACCTGCCTTTATCCTGTTTTCAGCAGTGAATGGCTTTACCGTTTCCTTTACACTTGCCTTTTATGAAATTACGACAGTCTTTCAAGCCTTTATCACAAGCGCGGTAATGTTTGCCGTTTTGGCTGTAGTTGGTGCTAGAACCAAAAAAGATTTGTCAGGTGTTGGCAGAGCAGCTCGTGCAGCATTGATTGGCTTGATTATTGCCATTCTTTTAAATGCTTTCTTATTTAGAAGTGGCGCAGTTGGCTTACTCTTATCAGTTGTGACTGTATTGATTTTCTCAGCTCTAATTGCTTGGGACAACCAACGTATCAAAGCAGTTTATATGCAAAACAACGGTCAAGTAGCAGAAGGTTGGGCGATTGCAATGGGCTTGAGCTTGTATCTGAACTTCATCAACTTGTTCATCAGCATTCTACGCATCTTCGGCGGAATGGGTGGCAATAACAGCAGAAACAGATTTTAACCACTATCCTCTCTGAGTAATCAGAGGGGATTTTCTTTAGCTCTCCTTGCATGTCAGCATTGTGAGCTTTTTTCTTTTGTAGCGACAAATTTGAAGGAAACTAGGATATAATGGAAGAAGATATTACATAAAAGGTGGTTAGATAATGAATTTACAAAATAGATTTGCTCCTCAACTTAGTGAAATTGCCGTATCCCTCATTCGCCAGTTTGATGAAAAAGTGGCGAACATTCCAGATATTATCCGTTTGACGTTGGGCGAGCCAGATTTTGAAACGCCAGAACATGTAAAGGCAGCCGGAATTGAGGCGATTAAGAACAATTATACGCATTACACTGGCATGAGCGGAATGGATGATTTACGCAAAAGTGCTTGTGAGTATATGTCGAAAAAATACCAACTCAACTATTCTAGTGAAGATGAAGTGCTAGTTACCGTAGGTGCGACCGAAGCGATTTCTGCAGCTTTGACAGCTATCATGGAAGCAGGCGACAAGGTTCTTATTCCCACACCAAACTATCCGGGCTATGAACCCATTATTCATCTAGTCAAGGGCGAGCCACTTTACATTGATACCAGCGAAAACGGCTTTGTACTTTCTGCACAAATGCTAGAAGATGTTTTTGCCAAACATGGTTCTTCAATCAAGGCGATTATCCTCAATTATCCGTCCAATCCGACTGGTATAACTTACTCAAAAGAAGAAGTTCAAGAAATCGCTAGTGTTTTAGCCAAACACGAAGTCTTTGTTTTGTCAGATGAAGTCTATTCCGAGCTGGTTTATGAGGGCGAACATGTATCGATTGCCAGCTTTTTACCTGAGAAAACCATTGTTTTGCAGAGTTTGTCTAAGTCGCACGCCATGACTGGCTGGCGGATTGGTTTTGTCTTTGCACCCCAAGATTTTATTGCTCAAATCAAGAAAACCCATCAATATTTAGTAACAGCAGCATCAACCATGTCGCAAATGGCTGCGACCAATGCCTTGAGTGTTGGATTTAATGACCCGCTTGTCATGAAAGAAGAATACCGCAAACGCCGTGATTTTGTTTATGAAAGTATGCTGGATATGGGCTTTGAACTTAGAAAGCCAAATGGTGCCTTTTATGTCTTTGCCAAAATTCCATTTGAAATCTCGTCTATGGATTTTTGCTTGCAACTTGCCAATGAGCAGCAGTTGGCGATTATTCCGGGGATAGCTTTTGGTCAAGCAGGAGAAGGATTTGTCCGCATTTCCTATGCAGCCAGCATGGAAAAACTGGAACTTTCAATGGCACGCTTGCGCAAGTTTATGGAAAGCCGTTTGGCACTTAATTAAAAAGGAGAAAAAGTAATGGATAAAGAAACTTTAAAACAAACCCTCTCGCCACTGAGTTATCATGTAACACAAGAAAACGGCACAGAGGCGCCTTTTACTAATGAATTTGATGACTTCTTTGAAGAAGGGCTTTATGTGGATATTGTCAGCGGTCAAGCACTGTTCACCAGTCGCGACAAGTACAATTCTGGCTGCGGTTGGCCAGCTTTTACCCAGCCGATTGCTAAAGAGATTATCAAGGAAAAACGCGACAGCTCGCATGGTATGGAACGTGTAGAAGTTCGCTCACAAGTTGCAGATAGCCATTTGGGTCATGTGTTTACAGATGGTCCAGCGGACAAAGGTGGTTTGCGTTATTGTATCAATTCGGCAGCTTTGAGATTTATTCCTCTTGCTGATTTGGAAAAAGAGGGTTATGGAGAGTATCGCAAGTATTTTGATTAGACTTAAAAAGTAGGTTGACCCAATAAGTTGGAAGCCACTTCAAAACCCGAACGTTGAAACAGCCGATTAGGCACGAAAGAATTACAGACCCTTAACGCTTCAGCGTTTAGGGTCTGTTTGAGGCTCGTGAGCAATGGAATTCGGAGCGGTTTTCTCCGAAGTCGCTTGCGTCCTGCTGTCTTAACGTTCGGGTTTTGAAGTGGCTGGAAACTTATTGGGTCAACCTACTTTTTTCATTTTAAATACCATCAGCAAAGACTACTAACAAATGGTCATCAATACAAGTTTGCAAGGTTACGCGTTCGCTTGTGCCGGGTTCTAGCATTTCGTAGTAAAGGTCTTCGCCGCTTTGGATACAGTAGCCATAGTAATCAACTTGGCGTACAGAGCGAATTACATAATCAGCTGGGACATTGTTGCTGTCAGTTACTGTAATAACTTGACCCGGAGCAACATTGAGCAGGCAAGAAAATGCACCGATGTTGTGTCCGATAAAGTGGGTGTTTTGACCATCGCTACCAGACTGATGAACTGCGCCACCATAGGTTGATACAAGACTATCAGGCGCATTGTTGATGATGTCTTGTCCTTGTGCCATGCCACCTTCTTTGAAACTGATGGCATTACCGGCAACATAGATGGTCATAGGGCTCAAGTGAAAATCAACTTCTGGATTTGATGTTTCTACTTCCTCTGGTTCAAGTGCTTGGGTTTTTGGCAATTCACTTTGAATGGTTTCTTCTTGTACAGGTTCTTCAGGGGGGAGTTCTTCTTGTGCTGGGGAGTTGTCGGAACTGTCCTCAGGTGGAAATTCTTCTTGTTGGACTTGAGCTTGTGATGTTTCTTCAGTAATTGGCTCTTCAGGAACTTCAACAGCAGGCGTCGGTTCTTCTTGGAGGTTTTCAACTGTATCTGGAAGTTCAACAGGTTTTTCCTTCTGAGCAGCATCTTCTTGAATGGATTTGAGAAAGGCCATCACTTCTTCTGGAGTTGTTTCCTTGCTGTAGGTTTGTGCTACTTCATTAGGGGAAGCTTTGTTTTTTTCGATGTCAATTCCAGAGTTAAGGACGAGAAGTAGCAAGGCGAACGGCAAGGTCAATCTGCGGTAAATTCTTCTTTCTTTCATGTCCTCATCTCCTCTCATCTTCCCTACTTAAATAATACAACTAAAAAAAATATTAACCACAAAAGTATGAGGGTAGAATGTGAATAGAGATTATATAAAAAACACAAAAAATAAATAAAAACCTATTTAAAGGCGTTTATTTAGCAATAAAAGAACAAAAACGAGCCTATTTTAACCTTTCTAGTTTTAATATAAGAAAAAGAATTCTAATTTTTTCTCTCATTAAAAAAAAGTCAAAGACAAATTTTCACAGATTATTTCCAAAATATTTATATTTTTTTTCTTATTTTGGAAAAAAATTGAGCTGGAATTTTGCTATTGCTTTCTTTCTAATAGATATCTTGCTAAAATTTAATAAAGAATAGACCTCTCCCATAACTTCCTGTGCAATTATTTTTTTGCTAAATTTTTCGCCGATTGAGGAAAAAAGCGCAGGCTTAGTGGTGCTAAGTCGAGCATTTTTGACGAAAAGCGGCGGAAATTTAGCAAAAAATAATTCGTGCAGGAAGTTATGGGAGAGGTCTAATAATAGAGGGGAGAATTACTATGTATAGACTGCTTTCAAGCGCAGAAAAAAGGCACATGCATCTTTTGGAATATCTCAACAGACAAAGACGGGAAGTCTCTTTGGAGGATATCGTTGATGCACTGGAGGTTTCCAAAAAGACCATCCTATCGGATTTCGCTTATTTTGATGAGGAATTTCAGAAACTTTTTTTCATTAGTACATCAGAAACTGGCGGCTATCGCTTGTTTTATCGCTATGGCTACAACATAAAAACCTGCTACAAGGCTATCTATAAGAAATCATTGACCATTCAGTTTGTCGCAAAGCTCTTTTTTAAGCCGGGACGCAAGATTAAGGATTGGGCACATGAGCTTTATCTGTCGGAAAACACGATTTACCGGATGATTAAGCAGTTTAATGAGGCATTTTCGGATATTGATATCCATATTATTACCAATGAAGTGAGCATTCAAGGAGCAAAAGAGGCTTATACTCGCTTGTTTGCAGGCTACTTTTTTGAGGAAGTCTTTGACCTTTACTACTGGCCTTTTTTGGACATAGACCAAGAAGTTATCGTTCAGATGGCAGATTCTTTTCCTAAAAAATATGGGCGCATACTTACAGAACGACAGATACATCGGATTTCAATCATTACAGCCATGAGTTTTTTGCGCATGAATCAAGGGTTTCTTATCAAAGAAGATGTGACCATTCATAACGAACAAGCCATCATGGAGCATGAGGAGCAAATGACTGAAAAACTGCAAGCAGCTATTGATTTTCCCTTGTACGAATCATGGAAAACGGAGCTTGCAGCTACGGTAATGTTCTTTAATATCGCATGGGACAGCGAAGGCGAAAAACAGCGCACAACTGAATTTGCCAATGATTTTATAGATGTTATTCAGGAGAAACTGAAGATTAAACTAATTCCTGAAGCACGCGAAAATTTGATAAATGGGCTTTTGGGCAACTATACCTTGTATAAGATTTTTCCTTTTGAAGGGATTTTTGTACCTAGGAATCCTTTCTTGCAGACCGCACGCCTTGCTGAGCAATACCCAGATTTTATTAAGGTCGTTCATGAGGAATTGCAAAAATTGGAGAAAAAGACCCAATTTCCGTTCAACTCCAAACTCTTTTATGTGGCATTGGAAACTTTGTTTGCCGAATGGGAGTTTCTAACCGTTCAGCTGGATAAAAAGCGTACACCTGTAAGGATTTTAGCAGCATCATCCTTGAGTGTGACACATTCTTCCAATATGAAAGAAATCCTGCAAACCCAGTTTTTCTACAAGGTTCAAGTGGATGTGTATAAGGATACGCTTTATAGTTTGAAGAAAAAGAGCGATATTTTTGATGATTACGATATCGTCATTACAGATTTGTTTATGCCAGAACTTCCTTTGGAAAAACTCTTTTTGACAGATGTCATCTTTTCGGATAAACAGCTGCTTGAGTTGGAAAACCGGATACGGTATATTCAGTTGAAGAGTGGGGTGTAAAAATTCGAGGGCGGAAGACTTTTGAGTCAACTTGTCCTTATTTCAGAAATAATATTAATCTTTCATGAAAGCGAGCAATTCTTTTTCAATTTCACAAGGATTTGTGTTACAATAGAGCGAATGTTGAGCTGTATAAATAGAACAAAGCTCATATAAGGAGAATTACTGTGACGAAATTTAGAGAAGATATCCGTAATGTTGCCATCATCGCCCACGTTGACCATGGGAAAACGACCTTGGTTGATGAATTGTTGAAACAATCTGAAACGCTTGATAGCCATACACAGCTGGCTGAGCGTGCAATGGATAGCAATGCCATTGAAAAAGAACGCGGAATTACGATTTTGGCGAAAAATACGGCAGTTTCTTACAAGGGAACACGTATTAACATCATGGATACACCCGGACACGCGGACTTCGGTGGCGAAGTTGAGCGTATCATGAAAATGGTTGACGGCGTTGTGTTGGTCGTGGATGCCTACGAAGGAACCATGCCACAAACACGTTTTGTATTGAAAAAAGCGTTGGAGCAAAACCTTACACCTATCGTGGTTGTCAACAAAATCGACAAACCATCTGCTCGTCCATCAGAAGTTGTGGATGAAGTCCTAGAACTCTTCATCGAGCTAGGAGCAGATGATGAGCAATTAGAATTCCCAGTTGTTTACGCATCAGCGGTAAATGGTACATCTTCACTATCAGATGACCCAAGCGAGCAACAAAAAACAATGGAGCCAATCTTTGATACAATCGTTGAGCATATTCCAGCACCAGTAGATAACTCAGATGAGCCTTTGCAATTCCAAGTTTCCCTACTTGATTACAACGATTACGTGGGTCGTATCGGTATCGGACGCGTTTTCCGTGGTACGATTAAAGTGGGCGACAGCGTAACTCTTTCTAAACTTGACGGCACAGTGAAAAACTTCCGTGTTACTAAGTTATTTGGTTTCTTCGGACTTCAACGTCAAGAAATCAAAGAAGCAAAAGCAGGCGATTTGATTGCCGTTTCTGGTATGGAAGACATCTTCGTCGGCGAAACAGTAACACCAACTGACGCAGTTGAGGCATTGCCAATCTTGCGTATTGACGAGCCAACTCTTCAAATGACTTTCCTAGTAAACAATTCACCATTCGCAGGCCGCGAGGGTAAATGGATTACTGCGCGTAAAGTTGAAGAACGATTAATGGCACAACTACAAACTGACGTTTCACTTCGTGTTGAAAATACAGATTCTCCAGACCGTTGGGTCGTTTCAGGTCGTGGCGAGTTGCACTTGTCTATCCTGATTGAAAATATGCGTCGTGAAGGCTACGAATTGCAAGTATCACGTCCAGAAGTTATCGAGCGTGAAGTAGATGGCGTGATTTGCGAGCCATTCGAGCGCGTGCAAATTGACACTCCAGAAGAATATCAAGGCTCAATCATCCAAGCTCTTTCAGAGCGTAAGGGCGAAATGCTTGATATGACATCAACTGGTAACGGTCAAATGCGTTTGATTTTCCTAGTTCCAGCTCGTGGTTTGATTGGTTTCACAACAGAGTTCATGTCAATGACTCGCGGTTACGGTATCATGAACCACACCTTTGACCAATATTGCCCAATGATTAAAGGCTCAATTGGCGGCCGCCATCATGGTGCATTGGTATCAATTGACACTGGTAAGGCAACAACTTACTCAATCATGTCTATCGAAGAACGCGGAACAGTTTTCGTTAATCCGGGTACAGAAGTGTACGAAGGTATGATTATCGGCGAAAACTCTCGTGAAAACGACTTGACGGTAAATATCACAAAAGCAAAACAAATGACTAACGTGCGTTCAGCGACCAAAGACCAGACTTCAGTTATCAAGACACCGAAGATTTTGACATTGGAAGAATCATTGGAATTCATGGCAGATGATGAGTATTTGGAAGTAACACCTGAGTCTATCCGCTTGCGTAAGCAAATCCTTAATAAAGGTGAACGGGAGAAAGCTCAGAAGAAGGCTAAGAAGGCTGACGAATAAAATAGAAATGAAGACAACTCGAAGACGAAAGTTTTCGGGTTGTTTTTTAGGTTTTATCAAAAATCTTTACTAAAAACTAAAACTTAGTTATAATTCGTGTAAGGAGAACAATGAAAGTAAGGAATTGATAAGAAAGGAGGGGAAATCATGGAACTTGCGAAAATCACATCCAAAGGACAAATCACCATTCCCAAAGCAATCAGAGAAAAACTGAATGTAAAAGATGGGGACAAAGTTTTGTTTACTGAGTTAAATGGACACATTGTCATCGAAAATCCTGTTATGTTGGCATTGAAAAATGCACAATCAGAGTTTGCTGGGGAAGCACAACGATTGGGATTGAAGAATGAAGAAGATGTAGCAGACATGGTTCGGGAGATTAGAGGGGAAGAATAGATTTGAGAATTATGCTAGACACCAATATCCTCATTTCAGCTTTGATTTTTCCAAATGAGGATATGAACACATTGATTTACAAAACAGTAGTGAAAAATCAACTGGTTTTATCTACTTATATCATCGAGGAATTGTTGGATGTAATCGATAGGAAGTTTCCAAAGAAAAGACAAGCTATTGAAACATTTCTTATGCAAATTCCCTATGAATTGGTTTATACGCCAAAAGACATGGACACCACTTTGTTTGAAATTCGTGATGGAAAAGATTATCCAGTTCTCTATTCAGCAATTATTGGGGAAGTGGATATTCTGATTACAGGGGATAAGGATTTTGAAAATGTGGAAGTGGAAAAACCAGAAATTTTTAGTAAGCTGGAGTTTTTGAGTAGATATTGATATCGAAAAAAGTAAATTCAAATCATCCGAAAAGTTCTATCTTTTCGGATGGTTTTTGTGTTACACTAATATTATTACTAATAATAAAAAACGGAAGGAGAAAGCAGATGAGATTAAGAATACCTATTGGAGAAGTGATTAAAGTAATGATTTTTCTCGCATTTCTGCCTACTCTGATTGGATTTTTTGACCCCAATTTATCTTCGCAGTTTAGTCATATTCTTTGGAGCTTGCTTTATATCGTCCTATCTTTCATTCTGGAATATTATCAATTACTCCTTACGGTGTGCGCATTTATTCTACTTATCGCATTACTTAAAAAGATAATTTTATACATACAAAAGCTATCTCTGGAATTCAAGCAGCAACAGATTTATCGGAGAAAACGGATAGTAGAAATTGAAAAGCAGAAATTCAATCTGGAAATTCAGGAAAAAGAATTGGAAAAAAATCGCAAAATTCTGCAAGAAACTCATAAGTTTCATTTGGAAGTTAAGGAAATAGAGCTAGAAAAGAAACGGAAAATTCTACAAGAAACCCATAGGACATGGGATGACTTTTGATTACATAAGACCAAAATAAAAGAGACGAAGTAAAATTCGCCTCTTTTTTAGATGCTTAAAACTTCAAGTCATGATGCTGCCACCATTTCCCGTTTTGATTGCTGCCGTATTTTGACGGTTTAGAGCAGATAAATAGGATAAAGACCTGAAAGACAATCCGAACCAACCAGCCAGCAACAAGGAAATTTGCCAACGCCGTTACAAGAATTAAAACCAATAAGAGCTTACCAGAAAATCCAGCATCGTGAAATCTTCTGCTAGTCAAGCTAAACAGCGGAATTAACGCCAAAAGATTGATAATCAGGTAGGCAAACCATAGGAGCATAAAGGCGGTTTCGCTTAAAAAGAGTGGGGAGAAAATCATAAAAACTTCCAAAAGGATAAAGGGAATAATGACAGGCCAAAACTGTTGTTTGGTTGAGCGACCTCTGAACTGGAAGGTACGGATTAAGAAGTCTGCAAAGGGATTTTTGTTGTTTTTCATGGGGAACCTCGATTTTTTATGTATTTGTTTATATAGTATCATAGCTGGAAAGATTTTTGTATGTGAATTTTTTGAGATTAGCGACAAAATAATCAAAAAATCTATTTGGAAACGCTCAATAATAGTGGTAGTATTAAAATATAAAGAAAAATCAAGGAGAAAAGAATTATGATTAATTGTTTAGAATGTGGGGAACTCTTGCTCACAATAAGAGAAGAAGTTAGAGAAATTTGCGAAACTTGTAATGGAAATCCTTTTACCATACAGGAATTTAACATCGAAGATGAGGGTCATGATAACGATGATGTATTTGGCGATATTCAGGATTACGACGATGGGTACGATTGGTAAGGCAAACTGATGAAAATGAAGAAGAGATATAGGAATAAAAAGAAGAGAAAATGGCGTGGTTTACTAGCATTTATCCTAATAATTGCTGCAGGATTGGGCTATTTGGAGTTAAATGACAACCCAATTCCCTCGAATTCTCAAACGTTCACTACGAATATCCCGCAAAATCCATTAGCTTTTAGGGGAGAATTCTATTTGCATTTGGATGAACTAGACCATTTAGGTAGAGCTATCAATGCACACATCCAGCTGAACACCAGCGAAATGCCGACGGAGCAAAGAGAACCTCGCATCAATTTTGACCCAGTTGGTTGGCGGAATTTCCGTTTTTATTATTTAAGAGAAGATGGCGAAAAGCGACAAGCATGGCTGATGAACCGTGGGCATTTAGTCGGCTATCAGTTTTCAGGATTGAATGATGAGCCGAGAAACTTGACACCAATCACAAGATATCTCAATGCCGGAACCATGTCAGATAGAGGACTAGACAGGGGCAATGTCAATGGGATGCTCTATTACGAGATGAACCTGAGAAACTGGCTGGATAACCACCCGAATTACCGACTGGATTATCAGGTAACAGCGATTTACGAGGGCGACGAGCTTTGGCCACGACAGGTAAGATTAGCTTATGTTGGGTTTGATGCTAGGGGAAATACCTTGCAGATACGGTTCAATAGCCCGCTTGAGCATGAGGGAAACGGTGGGGCGACGGTGGTTTATTTGGAGAATGTGTCGCCGAATGTGCGGATTGATTATTTGAATGGGGTTGCGGAGAGTGTTTTGGAATGACAACAAATAACGTCTAAGTGGAAAAATAAATATACTATTAGGAATATTAAGGCTTATGAGTATATTTATCTGGAAGGTTATTGATTTTATCGTCGAATTCCTCCTGAATTATGCTAAAATAAAAGAAAGCATCAAACGGAGGTAAGAGATGGACAACAACAAACTAGCAAAATTTATCGTTTCTCTAGGTAGTCTGAATAACTACGGCAGCACAATTGCTCAAACCCAAAAAGCTTTGGACTTAAAGGATACGAGCGTTTTACGTCAGGATAATGATGACGTTGTTATCTTTGAAGATGCTTTAAAAGGAATTGAGGCGGTTCAAAAAGTCGGTTTTAGTGTAGAAGGAATAATCGCTATTAACAAGAAATTTGACGGTGATTCTCCAGAACAGCCAGCAAAACCGGGGCATTTGCGCAATGCTTTTTATGACCCAGATGATGCGATTGTGGTTGTTACGAGTGCGGATGGCAGAGGTGGCTACATCGCTCCAGATGTGGTTACCAAACAAGACTTGCAAGACCGTGTAGATACTTTTTTGAATTCTACAAGGCAAGAAAATGATGCTTGGCGACTGTTTGCTCAATTAGCGAAATTACAACCTTTTCAGGATGGAAATAAGCGAACAGCCCTGATTGCAATTAATGCAGCAATGGATATGTTTAGCAAAGATGATTTTCTAATTGTTCCGATGAATGATTTGGATAGAATGGATTTCACACTAGCTTTGATGAGATTTTATATGGCTGAAAGTCCTGAGCAAGAAGAGCAAGCTTTTCAAAGAATGATTTCAGTTCTACCTACTTCAAAAGAAAGAGAATTTCTTTTAAGACAACCGATAGAAAATGAACCTCATGATGAAATTCGAGATTCTTTAAAGACCTTTAGGGTCAAAGAGGAATTTAGGAATAATAAAAAAGACAAAAAATGAATGTGGTAAAACCCAAAGGCTACAGCTTGCTTTGAAGTAATCCTTCAAGGAAAGCTGTAGCCTTATTCGTCTTAATATTTTGCTAGGAATACTTCTTAATAATCACCCAGCAGGCCGACAAATCAAACAAGGTATCAATCCCCTTGCTCTAGCGGACTGTACCGTTTCTTCAAACAAGGCATTAGCATTTCTCAACCCACTACAAGTTCGAGTAGCATGAAATCTTTGCCCAGTTCTTGTGGTAATAACCATCAGTGTAACAGGTAATTGGTTGGCTTGGTTTTGCTCAGCAGCAATTCTTGCTTCTTCTGCGATACATTTGTTTCAATGTTTATTTTGGAACGGTATTTATAATACCTACTTTTTGACGGAAAAAACATCCTATGTTAAACTTAGTTAAACTTTAATAAGAAAGTGGGAAATAAACATGACGCTCATTAAATCAAGAAAAATCGGTAACTCTGTTGGAATTATTTTCCCTAAAGAAAGTGGCTTAATTGCAGGGCAGACGTTGGAGTACAGAAAAGAAGGAACCAAAATTATCATTGATACTTACAGCATGGAATTGGCTAAAGCTAGAGAGTTGATTGAAAAAGACTTTGAGCAAATAGAAGAAGAAATGTTTGTGGCAAAAGAAGTATTAAATGAAAAATACGGAAAATATGGTTGGGGAAAATCTGAATGATTGAATACGAAGAAAAGTTTCTGAGTTCTTTTGACACTTCTTTGGAGGAATTAATCAAGGAATGGGAAAAAGAACTCTTTTTTTCGCACGAAAGAATAAGCGAATTCATTACAACTGTATATAAAAGAATAGAATTATTAAGGCAGTTTCCTTATATGTGTATGGATGTGAGCGATTTGTATGAATTTCAAGTAAAAACTTATCGTTGCCTTCTAGGAAAAAACTACGCATTTTTCTATCGAATAAATGAAGAGAAGAAACAACTGTATATTGGACGCATTTTTTCTACGAAACAGATGGTGCTAGATTTTTGAAGAAAATAGTTAATAATTTACCTATTATATAAAAAAACCACTTTTAAGTCGGAAAAAGTAGAAATAATTTCACTTTTTCCGACTTAAAAGTGGTTTTATTAAATATAGCATACCTTTTCCATTAAGAACGTGAATAAGTTGGTTCGAACTTACTTTTAAGGTATAATAAAAAAAGCAAATTCAAAGATGTGAAGGAGAAAAAATGAACCATTTGTTAGGGACTGTATTTACAGGTATGGTGATAGATGAAAACGACGAGAGCTATTTCGTGCAAAAAGAAGGCATGACTTTTGCACTGCCGAAAAGCGAGGGCGAGCAGGCTCTGGGGGCGAGTGTTTCAGGTTTTGGTTATGTGGATATGAAGCAAAACCTCAAGCTGACAACCAATCTGCCGAAAATCCGTGTGGGTTATTATGCCTTTGGTACGGTAAGTGCGGTGCGTCGTGATTTGGGTGTCTTTGTTGATATTGGGCTGCCTGATAAGGAAGTGGTAGTTTCTCTTGATGAGTTGCCGACTATGAAAGAGCTTTGGCCAAAAGAAGGCGACCGTCTCAATATTGGCTTGCGTATTGATGACAAAAATCGGATGTGGGGCGAGCTTGCTAGTGAGAGTATGTTTCGCTCAATGATGCGTTTGGCGTCTCCTGAGATGATGAACAAGGATGTTACGGGTACAGTTTTCCGCTTGAAAGTGGTTGGAACGTATATCTTGACCGAAGATTTCCAGCTGGGCTTTATTCATCCAAGCGAGCGATTTAATGAGCCAAGACTGGGACAAGTAGTTCAAGCTCGTGTCATAGGGGTGCGCCCTGATGGAGTGCTTAATCTGTCGCTCAAGCCAAGAAGTCATGAAGCGATTGAGCCAGATGCCATGATGGTATTGACCTTCCTAGAGCGCTCAAGTGATGGCTCTATTCCTTACACGGACAAGTCTTCGCCTGAGTTGATTAAATCAGTCTTTGGGATTTCTAAGGGGCAGTTCAAGCGTGCCTTGGGTAATTTGATGAAGCAAGGTAAAATTGAGCAAGTTGATGGATTTACACGTTTGAAAAGGTAGTTAATATGGAAGAAACTGTTGAGAAAATAAAAAAACAGCTGCATGACAATGGCTACAAGTTGACCCCGCAACGCGAGAGTGTGGTGGTGGTTATCTTGGAAAAAGAGCATGACCACTTGTCAGCTGAGGAGATTTTTCTATATGTTAAGAGGAAAAATCCTGATATTGGCCTAGCGACTGTCTATCGGACTTTGGAGATTTTGCTTGATTTGCACATTTTGGATAGGGTGAGTTTTACGGATGATGGCGTTGCTTTATATGATTTGCGCGGCGACACCAACAAGCATTTTCATCATCATCTGGTCTGTGATAGCTGCGGCAATGTCGAGGAAATCAAGGAAGACTTGCTCTTTGATGTGGAAGCCGTTGTGGCAGAACGTTTCGGCTTTGCCGTGCGTGACCACAAGCTGACTTTTATGGGTAAATGTAAGGAATGTCAAACAAAAGAAGAAGCTGCTGAATAGGCAGCATTTTCTTTTGTGTTTAAATATAAGGAGAACAAGATGGATATTTATTTAAAAAGAGCGGTTTTGCACATGTGCGACCGCAATGCCAACAGCATGATTTATTCGGATGAATTGATGGATTTGACACAAGATTTTTCGGCGGAATACGCCAAAAGAAAGGTCGAAAAAATCTCCAATGCTAAAACCAAGCTGGGTAAACTTGCTAAAGAGGGCAAGTTGGGAGTGTTAGCTAGCGACATCAACCGCGAAAACTTCCTAGAAAAATCTCGAGAATTTGCGGAGATGTGGGCGCATTTCTACCTGCAAAGCGAAGATGGACCAAGTTGCGACCTGCTTTTTACCCTTTATGAAAAGGATGCTCAAGAGCATTTTGCCTTCCTCAAGCTTAATCACAAGGAGGGGATGACGCACTTTGTGGAGCAGGATGACAGCACTATCAACAACAAACTGATGATACATCGTGCCATTTTGCCAGCAGCAAGCTCGGCAGCAGATGAAGCTTTCTCGGTCAAACTGACGGACTTGTCCTTTGAGTTACTCGAAAAACGTTATGAGTTTTCAGGCGAAAAGAAGTATTATTTGTCTGAATACTTAATAGAAATAGAAACAAACTTGCAGCCGTCAATGGACGAAAGTGCCCGTGAAGTCCGCAAGCTCGTCAAGTCTATCGGCAAAAAATACGAGGACGACGAATATGAAGTCATGGCAGATGTCAAAGAAGCTCTCTATTCTTCTTTTGAGGAGTTTGGCGCAATCAACAATGACTTCATCGCCGAAAAGGTCTTTGCCGACAACTACTCGGCACAAGCTGAATACAAGGAAGAAATAGCCCAAATCCTTCCACTTGAACCTATTGAATTGACCGATATCCGTGAGATAAGTGAAAAGAAATTCGGCAAACAAAAGCTAAAAATGGATAATGGCATTGAACTAATTGTCCCACTAGAAGTGTATCAAGATGCCAATAGCGTGGAATTTATCAACAATCCTGATGGTACGATTTCGATTGTGATAAAAAATATTGAAAAGATAACCAATCGATTTTAGGAGAGTGCAAATGACCATAACCATCAAAAAGATGACTAGTCCTCAAGAAATTGACCTCTTTTGGCAGAAAAAACGGGAATATGAGCAAAAAGATATTTATCCCAATATGGAGCTTGAACCTGATGAAACACTGGAAGAAGTAAAGGGATTTTTCGAGAGCCAAGAATACTACGACATTATAATGGATAGGCATAAGAACTCTGGTATGCAGTTTGCCTTTTTCTATAAGGACGAGGAATATCTAGGGTTTACCTGCTACATCATCTACACAAAAGAAGATGGGAAAGCAGTCGTTTTGGATTTTTGTATTGATGAGCCGTTCCGCAATCATGGCTTGGGAGCGAAAACCTATGCTGTTCTGGCGAAAACGCTTAAAGAAGAAGGTGGCACATACGCTGCACTGAACACAAGCAATTCAAACAATCGACGCTTTTGGGAAAATCTAGGGTTTCAAGAAAGAGGAGTAGATGAATGGGGCGAGCAATTTTTTGTTAAAAAGATTGATTAAGAGATTCTAAAACAACTAGGTTTTCCTAAAAACTTAGTTGTTTTTTTGTTGAAAAACCTGAATTTCCGCCATTCTTGACAAGAGTTTAAGGGAAATCTTTAAAAAATCTATAGGATTACAGCTACTTAATAATTGTCATCTTTTGTTACAATAACACACATAATATTTGATTTAATCGCAATAAAGCTTGTAACATGAGAACAATTTAATACACAGCTCATACAGAGGAAACTTCTTTTTCATGAAAAAAGTTAAAAAGTCTATATACTAGGTCAAGTGCTCAAGAGGAGTACAAAAATTTTTTTATCTTGAAGGAGAAAATTTCATGTCATTGAATATAAAAACGAAAATTGCGACGAGTCTTTTATCATCTGCTTTGTTACTTACTTTAGGCGCAGCTAGCCAAGAAGTAAAAGCAAGTGAAGTTGGCGGACACACCTTGTCTCAAGCAATTTCTTGGAGTGCTTCAACTAATGGAGCTTCTATTGACGCGGACGGTGCAAATGGTGCACAATGTGTTGATTTGACAATGGCTTATTCACAATATTTATTTGGTTATACGATGATGGGTTACGCCTCAGATTATTCTGTTACAGATTATCCGGGATTTACACGTTTATCAAAAGAACAAGCAGCTCCACAAGCAGGTGACATCGCTGTTTGGGTGGGCGGATACGGTCACGTTGGAATTGTCACACATAGTGATGGCGTTACTTTTACGACAATGGAGCAAAACGTTAGCGGTGCACCATTTGTTAGACCATTTACTCATAATCAAGGAGACTACTACGGCTTGACTTTCTGGGGTGTGCAACGTCCCAATCTAGTAGAAGAAAAAGAAATTCCAGAAGAAGCAAACGGAATTTACCGTCTATATAATGCAACAAATGGCGACCATTTATACACAACTGACCGCAATGAAGCTCAAAGTCTTCAAGCAAATGGCTGGAGTTTTGATGGTGTTTTCTTTAAAAAGCTCAGCTCAGGTGTCCCAGTGTACCGTATGTATAACCCAGCCACAGGCGAGCATTTCTATACAATTAACACAGAAGAAACTAACCAAATGGTAACAAACGGTTGGAACAATGAAGGTCTTGCTTGGTATGCACCAACAAGTGGCATGGATGTTTACCGTTTGACAAATGCAAGTGGCAATCATGTTTGGACAACCAATGCAAATGAAGTAAGTGAACTGAGTGCTTTAGGTTGGACGAACGAAGGCGTAGCATTTAAAGGTTAAGAACCAAAGGTTTGCTTGGTAATACGAGCAAACCTTTTTATCTGGCAACAAAATCTTAATTGACAAACCACCCAGAAACTTATAAAATGCTAAGAGTAATAGAAAAAGCCATGACGGAAACCAAGTAACTTTGTCGCACTTTCAGGGAGTTAGGTCAAGACTGTAAGCCTAACAAATAGATAAAGCCAATTCACTTCCACCAGCTTATGGGTTGCACCCTTATAGCAGTTACAAGTGCATGATATTTGTCATGAATTAGGATGGTACCGCGAGCAATTCGTTCCTTTATTATAGAAGGAATGAATTGCTCGCGTTTTTTATTTTAAAAATAAGGAGAAAATTATGTCTTTAAAAGAACAACTAGAACAAGTAAAAGTTGAAACGCTAGAGCAAATCAATGCGGTTACGGACCTGAAAGTCCTAAACGATATCCGCGTCAATGCTCTAGGGAAAAAAGGACCAATCACTGCAGCCCTTCGTGGTATGAAGGATTTGTCTGAGGAAATGCGCCCTGTCGTAGGTGCCTTTGCCAATGAAATCCGCGATGCCATTACATTAGCTTTGGACGAAAAGAAAGAAGTCCTAGAAAGTGCTGCAATCGCACAAGCATTGGCTAAGGAAACCATTGATGTTACTTTGCCGGGTAACAATGTCAAATCAGGCACTAGACACATTTTGACACAAACTCGGCAAGAGATTGAAGATATTTTCTTAGGATTGGGCTATCAGGTTGTTGAAGGCTTTGAAGTGGAGAGTGATTATTACAACTTCGAGCGTATGAATTTACCTAAAGACCATCCAGCTCGTGATATGCAGGATACTTTTTATATCTCAGAAGAAATTCTTTTACGCACGCACACTTCGCCTGTTCAGGCACGTACGATGGAAAAGCATGACTTTTCAACTGGCGGGCTCAAGATGATTTCTCCGGGGAAAGTTTTCCGTCGTGATACGGATGACGCGACGCATTCGCATCAGTTCCATCAGATTGAAGGGCTTGTGATTGATAAAAACATTACCATGGGCGACCTCAAAGGAACGCTTGAGCATGTCATTCATCAGTATTTTGGCAAGGAGCGCACCATTCGTTTGCGTCCGTCTTTCTTCCCATTTACTGAGCCGTCTGTTGAAGTGGATGTTTCTTGCTTTAAATGTGGTGGAGATGGCTGTAATGTCTGCAAGCAGACTGGTTGGATTGAAGTTCTCGGTGCCGGTATGGTACATCCGGATGTGCTTTCTATGAGCGGGATTGACCCAGAAGTTTACAGCGGATTCGCCTTTGGTTTGGGACAAGAGCGTTTTGCCATGCTACGTTATGGTGTCAATGATATCCGTGGTTTCTATCAAAACGACCAACGTTTCTTAGAGCAGTTTAAATAGGAGGAGAGCAATGTTAGTATCATATAATTGGTTAAAAGAAATGCTCAATATTGACGGGATTTCCGCTCAAGAATTGGCTGATAAGATGAGTTTGACAGGGATTGAAGTGGAAAATGTGGAGTATCCGTCTGCCAATCTAAAAAATATTGTAGTTGGTAAAGTAATGGAGTGCATTGCTCATCCTGATAGCGACCATTTATCTGTCTGTCAAGTAGATGTGGGCGAGGAAGAGTTGTACCAAATCGTCTGTGGTGCGCCGAATGTCAAAGAAGGCATTAAGGTAATCGTTGCACTACCGGGTGCACGTATTGCTGGCAACTACAAAATCAAAAAAGGCAAAATCCGTGGCTACGTTTCAATGGGAATGATTTGCTCGCTACAAGAAATCGGAATTAACGAAAGCGTGGTTGCTAAAGACTTTGCTGAGGGAATATATTATCTGCCAGAAGACGCAACGATTGGAACGGAAGTTTTCGGTTATCTAGGGATGGATGATGCGATTATTGAGCTATCCATCACGCCAAACCGTGCGGATGCTTTATCTATGCGTGGTGTGGCACATGAAGTCGGAGCTATCTACAAACAAGCACCAGTTTTTAAAGAAGAAAAACTGAATGAAGACACAAACGACAACATTGACAACTACATCAGCGTCAAAGTGGAAGACGAAAATGATGCGCCGACTTACCTCATGCGTGTGATTAAGAATGTCAAAATCGCACCTAGCCCAATGTGGCTACAAAATCGCCTCATGAATATGGGCATTCGTCCGATTAACAACGTGGTTGATGTGACCAACTACATCCTTTTGTATTTCGGACAACCTATGCACGCTTTTGACTATGCCAAATTAGCCAGCAAGGAAATCCTTGTTCGTCGTGCGGAAAATGGCGAGAAATTGACAACGCTTGATAATGAAGAACGTGAATTGACAAGCGAAAATATCGTGATTACTAATGGCACAAAACCAGTAGCTTTAGCAGGTGTTATGGGCGGAGCCAATACAGAAATTGATGCAAACTCAACAACAGTGGCACTTGAGGCTGCCTTGTTTGACGGCTTGTCTATCCGCAAAACTTCTAAGCAGTTCAATCTGCGCTCAGAATCTTCGGCACGTTTTGAAAAAGGAATTAATGTGGCAACTGTTGAATTGGCTGCTGATGTGGCGGCTGCCATGATTGCTGAATTAGCTGGCGGAACTGTTGTTAAAGGTATTGCTAAAGGCAGCCATAAAGAAGCGGATTTGGTGGAAATAAAGATTTCAACTGACCGCATTAACGGGTCTCTAGGTACGCAATTAACTAATGAAGAAATCGGTGAAACCTTTAAGGCATTGGATTTCCCATATTCAGTTGAAGAAAATGAATTTTCAGTTGTTATCCCGCCACGACGTTGGGACATCACGATTGAAGCAGATATCGTGGAGGAAGTGGCGCGCATTTACGGCTACGACAATCTTCCTTCAACCTTGCCGGCAAGTGTGGATAATTCTGCAGGACTTTCTGCTAAACAAGCATTGGTTCGCAAGGTGCAAAATATCGTCGAAGGTGCAGGTCTGAATGAAATCATTGCCTACGCCCTGACAACTGAAGAAAAAGCCCAGCAATTTGCATTAGAAACGACCAATATCACAAAATTAGACTGGCCAATGAGCGAAGAACGCTCTGCTCTGCGTACTAGCCTAATCAGCGGAATGCTAGACAATCTTGCCTACAATGTAGCGCGCAAGAACAGCAATCTAGCCTTCTACGAAATCGGTCGAGTTTTCCATAATGATAATGATACAAAAACACAATTACCAAAAGAAAAAGACTATTTGGCGATGGCGCTAACTGGATTATGGCAGGAAAAAGACTGGCAAAATGCCAAAGTTGCGGTGGACTACTTTACAATCAAAGGTATTGTTGACGCACTTTTTGCCAAACTGGAAGTGCCTGTAACTTACGAGGCGTGGACCAATTCAGCTCAACTACACCCAGGCAGAACAGCGAAAATCTTGCTCAATGATGAAGTTATCGGCTTTGTTGGGCAGGTTCATCCAAATCTAGCCAAAACCTACGATTTGGCAGAAACCTATGTGGCGGAAATCAACCTTGAGGCTATCAACGATTATCAAAAACAAGCAAGAATTTTCGCACCAATCAGCAAATTCCCAGTTGTAACGCGCGACATTGCTCTATTGGTTGACGAAAAAATCAGCAATCAAGCAATCACGCAAGCCATTTACCAAAACGGCACGAAATTACTCAAAGAAGTAACCTTATTTGACCTTTTTGCAGGAGAAAAACTAGGAAAAGACAAGAAATCTCTAGCTTATACACTGAAATTCTCAAATATTGAGCAGACGCTGACAGATGAAGAAATCAATGCAGCAATGAGCAAGATTGAGAAGAAATTGGTTGAAAACTTTGGCGTGGAAATCCGTTAATAAACTAAAAATAAGCATCATTCGAGAAATCGAGTGGTGTTTTTTTGCTATAGCAAAAAAGATTAGAGAATACTCATGGAAAATAGAAAACGAACGTTATCAAAGAAATGCAAGCGTAAAGCATTTTGAAGAAAGGGGTTCAAAAAATCCATGAGAACGTAAACAAACATTGTGAAGTAATTAAGAAACAAATGAAATGTATTTAGAATTTCTTAAGGAGTAAATCTCTAGGAAATTTTTTAAAACGTTTTACATGGAAAAATAGATAGAATTCAATTAAAACAACATTAAAAACGGTAGTATTTGTAAAATAACGATATATATATAAAAGGTATGATGATATTATAGTAAAAATTTTTAAAAGAGGAGTAGCGAGATTGGAAAGAATAATTAGAAAACAAAGTGAAGAAATAAATCTACCTCGTAATGTCATCGTAGGACCTAAAAAGGTAATGGCTGTTTTTCTTGCTATTATTATTACACTTATCATCCTTGCCTTTAAGTATGACCTATATATTCTGGAAAGCGGCAATGTGGAAGGTTGGACGGTCTTATCTATCAGCTCGCTATACTTATTCTATAAAGTTTTTAGCTCACTTACATATAAGCCAGTCCTCAGAAAAAGGACTCCACGTCGTTTTCCTGATAAAACGGTCTCGGTTGTTGTGCCTAGCTATAATGAAAATGCACAATCTGTTGTTAAGTCTGTCAAATCTTTACTATCGCAAACAGTGGAGATAAAAGAAATCATTTTTGTTGATGATGGCAGTGAGGATGAATCAGCTTACCTAGCTATGCTAGATTTGCAAAGGAGGAACAATCGTAAAGGACCAACGAAGATTATTGTGCACCGTTTTGAAGAAAACAAGGGGAAAAAAGCGGCACAGGTTTGGGGATTTACCAAAGCAACAGGAGATTTATTCCTTTTGGCAGATTCGGACGGGCAGTTGTTACCTAATGCGGTAGAAGAATTGATGAAACCATTCCGTGATGAAACGATTGGTTCTGTCAATGGATTTATTGGTGTCTTAAATGCTAAAAAGAATTTTCTGACACGAATGCAGGAGATGACTTATGTCTCAGCCTTTTCCATGGGACGTGCTAGCCAGTCTGTTTTCAATAGTGTAGTTGTGTGCTCTGGCGCTCTTAGTATGCACCGTGCAGAAGTTGTCAAAGAAAATATCGAAGAGTTTAAGAAAACAAAGATAATGGGGATAAATATGTCAAGTGGGGATGACAGAATGCTAACCAGTTTTGCCAGTCGTTCTGGTTGGAAAACAAAATATCAAGCAACAGCAATCTGCTATACAGAAGTACCTGAAACTCTAGGTAAATACTTACGACAAAGAACTCGCTGGATGCGTTCTGCTTACATCTGCTCGCTTGATAATATGTTACAAAAACCACATAGAAATTTTATGTATAATTTATTGTCATTTTTAGAAACATACATTTGGCTAATAACGAGTATTTTGTGGTTGATTTTTTCTCAAAGTATCCATTTTAACCTTGATTTCATTGAGCATGTAGTTGTTTTTTGGATATTGACTTGTTATTTGAGCCAAATATATTATTTTTTCCATTCGCCAATCCGGTTTTTATTTAGCCCGATATATAGTTTTGCTTATAGTTTGACTCTTTATTACACACGTTTTACCACTTTCTTTTTACTAAGAAGAGATGGTTGGCGCACAAGATAGTCGTAATGTCATGAAAGGACACAAAAAAGATGAATAGAATTGCTAATGCACTAAAGGAAAAGACAGAAACTTATTTAGAGATTTACGAAGAATTACTAGCAGGAAAAACCAATCTAGCTGTTGTTGGTTTAGGTTATGTTGGAATGCCAATTGCTGTACACTTTGCACAAAAGCTTAATGTTATTGGCTTTGATAACAATGCTCAAAAAGTAGAGCTTTACAAGGCTGGGATTGACCCAACAAAAGAAGTTGGTAATAAGAAAATTCAAGAAAGCAAGATTGCTTTTACCTCTGACGAGACAATGCTTAGACAATCAAAGTTTCTCGTGGTTGCTGTACCAACACCAGTCAAAGAAGACAGTACGCCAGATTTAACGCCTCTAATAAAAGCAACGCAGATGATTGGTAGGAATCTAGCAAAAGGTGCTATCGTTGTTTTTGAAAGCACGGTTTATCCCGGGGCTACGGAAGAAATTTGTATTCCGATTTTAGAAGAAATTTCAGGCATGGTCTGCGGAGTGGATTTTAAGGTTGGTTATTCTCCAGAACGTATCAATCCGGGCGATAAGGTACATACACTTATCAATATCAAAAAGATTGTTTCAGGAATTGATACACAATCATTGGATGAGATTGCTGAAGTTTATAAGTTAGTTGTTGATGCGGGTGTACATAAGGCAAGCTGTATCAAGGTAGCTGAGGCTGCTAAGGTCGTTGAAAATAGCCAGCGTGATATAAATATCGCCTTTATGAACGAGCTTTCGCAGATGTTTCATTATATGGATATTGATACCAAAGAAGTGGTGGATGCCATGAATACCAAGTGGAATGCGCTTGGTTTCCAGCCGGGAATTGTTGGTGGGCATTGTATCAGTGTTGACCCATATTATCTTATCCATAAAGCACAAGAACATGGCTATCACAGTCAATTGCTTAGTTCAGGCAGAAGAATTAATGACAGCATGGGTGAATTTATCGCAGAAGCAACAGTTCGTAAGCTTGTTATGGCAAATAAGGTCGTGCCACAGGCCAAAGTTGCGATTTTAGGTCTGACCTTTAAAGAAGATTGCCCAGATACAAGAAACTCAAAAGTCTTTGATATCATCAATGTCCTTAAAAAATACGGCATCCAGCCAGTTATCGTTGACCCGCAGGCGAATGTTGAAGAAGTAAAAGCAGTACATGGCATCACGTTGACCGCTCTAACTGATGTTCAAGACATGGATTGCGTGATTGTTGCTGTACCACACAAAGAGTTCAAATCTTTAGATGAAAAAGGAATGAATCGTTTCTTCAAAGCGTTTATCAACAACAGCCAAAAAGTACTGATTGATGTTAAGGGAATGCTCAATAAGAGTGAGTTTGAAGATAAAGGATTTAGTTATTGGCGTTTATAATACAATATATGAATAGAAGAAAACCATTCAACCCAAAAACTGAATGGTTTTCCTCTATTATTCTTCTACATCCTCAAGCGGCAAATGGCTCTGCACCACTTCAATCTGCTCTTGTATCTGCTTTATCCGAGGTTCAGACTGAAACTGAAAATCCTTAACCGCTTGCGTAATTCCCTCAATAGCTGGCATGAGTGAATTTTCGACATGGAACATCACTTCATCTTTGCTGGTTTGGAAATTCTCGATATTTTCTTTAGCAGTTAGCACCTCATCCGTAAAGTCTTCGATTAATTCTTTAACAACCTGCTGATTTTCTTCACCTGTTTGTGGGTTGAGCAAGAGCGCGGTAATGCTTCCAGCGACACCGCCAAACAATAAACCTTTCAAAAATCCCATCTTACTCTACCTCCGCTGCGATTTTGTCAGCTATTTCTTTCATTGCAGCTGCGTCATACTGCTCTGCATGATTGACAAATTTTATCGCGAAATCATCATCAGCCGAATAACGTGGAATAAGATGAATATGTGAATGAAAGACCGATTGATAAGCAACTTCGCGGTTATTGTTGATGACATTTAAGCCCTGCAAGTCAGGAAATGCTTTTTCAATGGCACGTGCAATCTTTGGTACACGAGAAAAAACTTGCCCTGCGAGCATTTCATCCATCTCAAAAAGGTCTGCCACGTGCGTTTTTGGAATGATTAGTGTGTGTCCTTTGGTCGTCTGCGTCAAATCCAAAAAGGCATAAGTCAACTCATCCTCATAGACCTTGCTTGAAGGAATATCGCCAGAAACAATCTTACAAAAAATACAATTATCCATAAATTTACCCCTAAATTAAAAATTATTCGAGGTTCAATCGAGCAGCCTTGAGGAAATTTTCAAAGCCGAGAACCTGCGAAAAACGCAGAACCGTCGCCTTTGAGAAATCTACTCAAGGCGAAGCGCTCGTTTCACCATCATGTGTTATACATTAACTTTAGCATTTTTTAGTGTAAAAATATACTATCTAAGCCCAAAAAAAGTTATACTTATACTAGTGAATTTACGCTAGGAGAAGAATATGAGTTTAAAAATAAGCAATCTAACAGGCGGCTATTCCCATGTGCCTGTCCTAAAAGATATCAATTTTGAGATTAACGGTGGTGAATTAATTGGTCTAATCGGCCTAAACGGTGCTGGAAAATCAACAACTATCAAGGAAATCATCGGATTACTCACTCCACAGCTGGGAAGAATTGAGCTAGATGGGATGACTTTGGCGGACAATAAGGAGGAATTCCGCAAAAAAATCGGTTTTATTCCCGAAACGCCTAGTTTGTATGAAGAATTAACCCTGCGTGAGCATATTGAAGTAACCGCTATGGCATATGATATCGACCAAACAATCGCTTTTGAGCGTGCGGAAAAATTGCTGAAAACTTTCCGCTTAGAAAACAAATTAGACTGGTTTCCCACGCATTTTTCTAAAGGAATGAAACAAAAAGTCATGGTCTTGTGTGCTTTTTTGGTAGAGCCAAGCCTCTATATCATTGATGAGCCTTTTTTGGGACTTGACCCACTTGCCATTCATGCTTTGCTAGAGCTCATGCTTGAGATGAAAAATAACGGTGCAGCGATTTTGATGTCTACGCATATCCTATCAACTGCCGAACGTTATTGTGACCGATTTGTTGTTTTGCATAACGGACAAGTGCGAGCGCAAGGTACGATTGAGGATTTACGTCAAGAATTTGGAATGCCTCAAAGCTCCTTAGATGACATTTACATCGGCCTAACCAAGCAAGACGAGGGGGCAAACAATGGATAATCTGCTTCAAAAACGTGCCAGCAGACATTTTGCCAAGATGATGAAGTACATGAAATACATCTTCAACGACCATTTTGTGATTGTCCTTGCTTTTTTGCTAGGTGCGATTGCCATGTATTACTCCAATCTCTTGCAGGTCATGGAGGCAGGAAGTGTCTATGGGAAAGTGATTTCTTTGCTTGCCTTGTGTGCTCTCCCCATGTTTTGCGGGCTTTCAACCTTGCTAGAACCGGCGGATATGCAGTTTCTTTTGCCGAAAGAAATACAGATGAATAAATATGTGGAACGTGCTTTCAACCGCTCGCTTATCCTGCCGTTTTTGGCGGAATTTCTGCTAGTTGCCTTTTTGATGCCCTTGATTGTGGTTTCGACAAATGGCGAATTGATACAATTTCCTGTATATCTACTTGTCGCATGGGCGATAAAATGTATTGCTTTACGTTTTGAAACTCGCTGGCTTTATCAGGGAACGCGGGGAAATCAGACGCAAATGAAAGCGTTGATTTTCTTTTTATCTTTTCTTAGCTTTGCCTATCTGCTTTTTGTTGGGTGGTTTATTCCGATTATCCCGGTTCTTTTGTTTGCAGTTACTATCACGCTTTCCAGACAAAAGCCAAGCAGTGCATTTGACTGGGAATACGCTATTGAGCTTGAAAAAAAGCGCATGCACCGCATTTACAAGTTCATCTCCCTCTTTACAGATGTGCCTGAGATAACAACTAGCGTCAAACGACGAAAATATCTGGATGGACTGCTTGCTAAAGTGCCTAGACAGCACAAGAATACCTATATGTACTTGTTTGCAAGGTCTTTGGCTCGTGGGAGTGAATACAGTGGATTGGTCTTTCGTCTAACTGGAATTGGTGCGGTTTTGACCTTTTTCATTCACGAAGAAATCCTTTCTTTAGTCATTGGTGCTTTGTTTATCTACCTGATTGGCTTTCAGTTAATCCCTTTGTATAGCCAATTTGACTATATGCTGCTTAATCGTCTGTATCCAGTCAGTCTTGAGGAAAAGCAAAAGGATATTCAAAAATTGATTACAATAATTCTGAGCGCAGTAGGAGTGGTTTTCTACCTAATCAGCCTAATCTCCTTGCCCAAAACACCACTGGCACTAGCGATAATCCTGATTTACCTAGCAGAAATCTTCCTGTTTACCAGAATTTATCTTAATAAACGCCTAAGAAAAATGGAGAATTAGCATGACAAACGAAGAAAGATATCAAGAATTTTTCAAAGAAATGGAAGAATGGCTACACACGCAAATGGATGTTTTCCAAAAAGCACAAGAAATGGCAGAAATTGCGGTCGCTGAAAATGACGAAGACATGAACGCCGCCGCAGCAGTGATTACTTACCAATCCCGCCTACAAGCCTACGAATTCTTGCTTGGAAAGTTTGACAACTTCCACAAAGGCAAAGGGTTTCATGAGTTGCCTGATGAGCTTTTTGGGCAAAGACAGTATTAAAAAGTAAAAATCCTCACGAGAAAAAAATCTTGGGAGGATTTTGTATTTTTATGAGGGCAAAAGAAAAACCCTTGATAGACAAGGGTTTCAAATGGAGCTGGCGGGAGTCGAACCCGCGTCCAAACACATTGCAACAAAGACCTCTACGTTCATAGTTTTGCTATTAAGTCTTACTCACTCAGCTGCGGCAAAACACGCGTCTGAGAAAGCCAGTCTGATGATTTCTTTTCACACTTGCAGACGGAAAGAGTGAACATATCCCACTAGTTTAGGACCGCTACTCGAGTACATGGGCGATACCGAGGCGATCTCACTTCACTGTTTTTTAGGCAGCGAAAGCGAAGTTTGTGTTTTCTTTTGCAGTTATATTTAACTGGTGTGCCGATTAACGTGAGCTCTCGCACGAAACGCAATCCAAGCCCAAACTATGCCTGTCGAATCCGTAACAACCCCTTGTTACGAAGGACACTCAAATGAGCGTAGAAATATACTACCATATAAACATTGATTTGACAAGGTTTTAAAACAATTTTTCGCGAATAACTTCCTCTAAATCCAGATAAATATGCTCAATGCCCAAAATTTCCACCACTCCGTAGTCCTTTAGTTGAGCGATTACATGAGGAGCAGCCTGAATAATACCTAACCGGATATTTTCTTCTCTCAAGCGTTTACAAAGCCCCAGCAAAACCTGTCCGCCCGTAAAATCAATGTCAGAGATAGCGGAAAAATCAAAGAGAAGTTTTTCTGGTTTGGGATTTGCTTGAGCAAGCTGCCATACATCGCTTTCAAAGACATCTGCATTTGCATAATAAATGGATGCAGCAAAATGATAGACCAGCATGCCGGGTTCTGCTTGTGTATGAGTTTCAAGTGGTTGCCAAGTCCAAATCCGCTCGCCGTTTTTCATCACAATGGGCACCATGAGTGAATTGCTAGGCTTGTAACTGCGATGAATATGCCAGACCAAAGCGAGCCCCATTGCAAAAATTATCCCCTGTGCAGCACCAAAGAGCACGACAACTAAAGCAGTCAACAGCGCAATATAAAACTCCTGTACTTTCATCTTGTAGATAAGTTTCATATTTTTCATATCAATCAACTTCAAGCCAATGGTAAAAACCAATGCTGATAAAGCAGCATTTGGCAGATAGTGCAAGGGTTTGGTCAAGAAGAGGACAACCAGCAAGACCAAAAGCGAAGCAAATAGATTGGCAAGCTGACTTCGACCGCCCGCCTCATCAGCAATCTGGGTTTTGGTCGGAGAGCCATTGACGACAAATGTTCCACTCAAACCTGCAACGATATTTGCTAATCCTAAACCAAACAAATCTTGGTTTTCGTTGAGTTTTTCATCATAATGATTGGCGTAAGCAGCTGAAGTTGCGGCACTTTGGGTGATAATGACTAGCGTAATTGTCAAAGCGACAGGCAACAAAGCAGAAATCCTAGCAAAAGATACATCTGGCAAAACGAATTTCGGTAAGCCAGCAGGTATTGCACCAACTATCGCCACACCTTTTGTTTCCAGTTGCCAAAAATAGCTCATTATTATAGAAGAAACAATGGCAAATAATGCCCACGGAATTTTTTTAACAAATGGCAAAACTTTTTCCAAACACAAGGGGATGAGTATCAATCCTAGCGTGACAGCAGAGATAAGAAGTGCATAGAAATTGACATGTCTAATGCTTGAAAATGCCGAAATCGCCTGATGTAAAGCATTCCCTGAAGACGACTTCACCCCCAATATCCCAGAGATTTGCTCAAGAGCTACCTGAATGCCCACCCCAGTCAGAAAGCCAACCAAAACCGTGCGTGAAAGAAATTTTGCTACAAATCCCAATCTCAACACGCGACAGATGAGCAGGAAAACCCCCACCATGATGGAAAGCAAGACGACATAGGACATATATTCGTCAGAGGCAAGAGCCGCCAGTGGCAGAATTCCCTGCGCCAAAATAGCCGCAGTAGCAGAATCTGCGGCAACAACAAGATGTCGGGAAGCGCCAAAGAAGGCGAAAACAATCATCGGTAGTAATATCGTATAAATACCAGTAATAATCGGCGTTCCAGAGATTTTTGTGTAGCCCATCACTTCCGGAATAGCCACAATTGCAAGCGTTAGCCCAGCCAAAACTTCCTTGCTGATTTGTCTTCTATTTATCGGCAACAAGCCCTGAAAAAGATGTTTCGTCCAATTTGTTTTCATAAAAATTCCCCCTGAAATTAAGCTTTCAAGGGGATTATACTCCTATGTCTCTTGAACGGTCAAAAGCTAACTAATCTAGCGAATTCGTGACATCCTTTATCTTTTTAGGATTATTCGCCAGCTCTTCCTTATGCTTTCTATTCGCCTGAGAAATCTTATCCACCGCAAAATCAATCACAATCGGTGCCAGAGCAATCAACATACTTGAAACAATTCGTTGACCGAAACTGCGTTTTTGTTTCACTTTTTTCTTTGCCATATTCATACCTCGCTTAGTCATTTGCTTCAATTATAACAAAAAGCGAAAAAGCAAGCACATATTTCAACGGTTTGTTATACTAAATATAGATTAATATTATTGTGAGGTAATGAAAAATGGAAATGAAGTTATTAGAAAAATTCGTCATCAAACGCGACGGTCGCTTGGCAAACTGGGATTCTTTTCGCATTCAAGCGGCAATTTTTAAGGCAGCACTCTTTGGAAAATACAGTAAAAACCCGATTAAAGCCAATGAATTAGCCAATAATGTAACCAAAGTAGTCGAAAAAACAATCGCCCAATCCAACTTTGAAAAGGTGCCGATTGACGAAATTCAAAATGTCGTTATCAGAGAATTAAGCGATTTTGACAAGGATGTCGCGCAAGACTTCCTACAATACAAGACCAAACGCGACATTGAGCGCATGAAATAAAGTCTTTAATAATTAAGGAATAAGTGTTTTTTGAAAAAAATACGGATTTTCAATGCTAAATTCCTTGTATTCAAGTAAAAGTATGCTATACTTGTAAATGTAGTTTTTGTAAGATTTCAGCGTCTTGTTCTATTAGCAACAAACCTCGCTTTGGGTCTGGCAACAATTGCAACAAATATTTTTACGGGTAATACCCAAGGAGGATGTCAATAATGGCACAAGGTACAGTTAAATGGTTTAACGCAGACAAAGGTTTTGGATTTATCACTGGTGAAGACGGAAACGACGTATTCGTACACTTCTCAGCTATCCAAACTGACGGTTTCAAAACTTTAGAAGAAGGTCAAGCAGTAAACTTCGACGTTGAAGAAGGCGCTCGCGGACCTCAAGCAACTAACGTAACTAAAGCTTAATTAATTGAACTTTAGCAAGGCTCAGCAGATTATCTGCTGAGCCTTTTTGTTATTGCTATACTTTTCTTACTTATCTATTGTAAAATAACGGTGTGAATTATATGTTTTAACAGGTATATAGATAGAAGAAAAAGAGGAGAAACGTTATGCCAAATATGCAAACAATGGACGGCAATGCTGCAGCAGCTTATATTTCTTATGCTTTTAGCGAGCTTGCTGCGATATATCCAATAACACCCAGCTCCCCAATGGCTGAGTTGGTGGACGAATGGCAGGCACAAGGCAAGGTCAATCTTTTTGGCAATCCAGTTAGAGTAGTCGAAATGCAGTCTGAGGCAGGAGCAGCAGGCTCTATTCATGGTTCCTTGAAGTCTGGAGCCTTGACTAGCACCTATACCGCCTCGCAAGGTTTACTTTTGATGATACCTAATATGTATAAGATTGCCGGCGAGCTTTTACCAAGTGTTTTTCATGTAGCATCTCGTGCGGTAACGACCAATGCCCTGAATATCTTTGGTGACCATTCGGATGTGATGGCGGCTCGTCAGACAGGGTTTGCCATGCTAGCAGAAAGCAGCGTTCAGGAAGTGATGGACCTGTCAGCAGTGGCGCATTTGGCGACCATTGAGGCAAGTGTGCCTTTTATGAATTTCTTTGATGGTTTTCGTACAAGTCATGAAATCCAAAAGATTGAAGTAATTGATTATGATGTTCTGAGACCTTTGGTGGATATGACAGCTCTAGATGACTTTAGACAAAGAGCGATGAATCCCAACAATCCGCATATTTCCGGAACCAATCAAAACCCTGAAGTCCATTTCCAACAACGTGAAACTATTAACAGCTATTATGACAGGCTACCAGCCATTGTGCAAAAATACATGAGTGAGATTAACAAAGTTCGTGGAACCAATTATGATTTGGTAACTTATTATGGAGTAGAAGATGCACAAGAAGTTATCGTATCAATGGGTTCTGTCGGACAAGCTATCCAGCAAACTGTTGATTATCTCAATCAACAAGGTCGAAAAGTAGGTTTTATCAATATTCATCTTTATCGTCCATTTCCAACAAGTAATTTCCTAGAAAAACTACCAAAAACGCTGAAAGCTATTGCTGTTTTGGATAGAACAAAGGAACCGGGTGCCAATGGCGAACCTTTGCTCTTAGACATTCAGTCTGCCATGTATGAAAGCCAACTTCGCCCTGTTATTATCGGCGGTCGTTATGGTTTAGGATCAAAAGACACCACACCGAACCAAATTGTCGCTGTCTTTGATGAATTACTCAAACCAAGAGATGAGCTGAAAACACGTTTTACCATTGGGATTGAAGACGATGCAACCAATCTTTCACTAGATTGCGGGGAAATGCTAGATTTGACGCATGAAAGCACCTTTCAAGCGAAATTCTGGGGCTTTGGCTCAGATGGGACAGTTGGTGCCAACAAGTCAGCCATTAAGATTATTGGCGACAATACCGATATGTCTGCGCAGGGTTATTTTGCTTATGATTCCAAAAAGTCGGGAGGTTTGACCGTTTCCCATTTGCGCTTTGGTAAACGAGATATTCGTTCGACTTATTTAGTGGAAAAAGCGGATTTTGTTTCTTGTTCAACTGCAGCTTATGTTCATCGTTATGACTTGCTCAAGGGATTAAAACCCGGCGGAACTTTTCTATTAAACACCGTTTGGACAGATGAGCAACTGGAAACACATTTGCCAAAGGCGGTTAAGAAGTATCTAGCAGAAAATGATATTCAGTTTTATACAATTGATGCTTTAAGTATTGCCAGAAAGGCTGGTTTAGGCAGACGGATTAACACTTCTATGGAGCTTGCTTTCTTCAAATTGGCGGATATTATGCCATTTGAAGAAGTGATGAACTTGCTCAGAGAAAGTGCGAAGAAAGCCTATGCCCACAAGTCTATGAAGATTGTTGAGGCAAACTGGAAGGCGATGGATGACACGCTTGAGGCGCTTCACAAAGTGGAAGTTCCAGCCCATTGGGTAAAAGAAGAAGTGCTAGCAGCAACCCGAAAAGAAGGACAAAGCAAGTATGTCTTTGAAATCCTTGAGCCGATTAATTCATTACGCGGCGACAAAATCTCTGTTGCTACTATGATTGACAACGACATGACAGACGGTCGTATGCCAGTTGGTACAGCGGCTGTTGAAAAACGTGGGATTGCCATTGAAGTTCCGGAGTGGGATGTCAACGCTTGTACCATGTGTAACGAATGCGCCTTTGTCTGCCCGCACGCTGCTATTCGTCCGTTTTTGGCAGACGAGGAAGAAATCGAGCTGGCACCAGAAAGCTGGATTACTCGCGATATGCGTGGAGCAGATGGGCTCATGTATCGTATTCAAGTTTCTGTTGAAGACTGTACCGGATGCGGACTTTGCGTGGAGGCTTGTCCTGCAAAAAATAAAGCCTTGCACATGAAGCCTTACGAAGAAATGAAAAAAGAGGCACTCAACTGGGCATTTGCTATGACTTTGAAAACAAAGAAAAATCCTGCGCGAGAGGGTACGCTTTTGCATACTCAATTCAACAAACCGCTCCTAGAATTCTCAGGTGCCTGCGAAGGCTGCGGGGAAACGCCTTATGTGAAACTTCTGACACAGATGTATGGCGACCGCATGATGATTGCCAACGCAACAGGTTGTTCGTCCATTTGGGGTGGAGCTGCACCAGCAAGTCCTTATGTGACCGACGAGTTCGGTTGTGGGCCTGCATGGAGCAATTCCCTTCTCGAAGACAATGCAGAATTTGGTTATGGCATGATGCTAGCCATTAAAACTAGACGAGAAAATCTGGCAAAGGAAATGGAAACTATTCTACCAGATGTATCAGTTGACCTGCATGAGCTTATGAAAGACTGGATGGACAATCTCTACAATTCTGAAAATACACGCGCTCGGGCAACCAAGCTTGAAAGTTTGCTTAGTGAGGAAATGGTGGGAAATCCAGCACTTGAAGCAATTTACGAGCAAAAAGAGCTGTTTGTAAAACCTTCACAATGGATGATTGGTGGCGATGGCTGGGCTTATGATATTGGCTATGGTGGGATTGACCATGTTATCGCCAGTGGTGCGGATGTCAATATGCTAGTTTTGGATAATGAAGTTTATTCCAATACCGGTGGTCAAGTTTCTAAGGCGACACCCTTGTCTGCGATTGCGAAGTTTGCGGCTGCTGGAAAGTTTGTTTCTAAGAAAGATTTGGGTATGATGGCGATGACCTACGGCAATGTCTATGTGGCACAGATTGCCAGTGGAGCCAACGCCATGCAGACCATTCGTGCCTTTCAGGAGGCAGAGAGTTTCCCGGGTCCGTCCATCATTATTGCCTATACGCCTTGTATCACGCATGGGCTTAAGGGCGGTATGGTAAATTCTTTGCAAGAGGCAAAAGATGCGGTGGAATCAGGTTATTGGTCGCTTTATCGGCACAATCCCTTGCTTGCTGAACAAGGCAAGAACCCTATGACGCTTGATTTTAAACGTCCGGATTTTGACAAGATGAAAGATTTTATGCGTACGCAAGTTCGTTTTTCTTCTCTTGAATTAACTCAGCCAGACTATGCGGAAAAACTTTTTGATAAAACGGTTCAGGATGCCAAAACCCGTTTTATGAATTATGCGAAAATGAGCGGGGATTTGGAAAAAATCCTAGAACGTGAGGCGAAAGCAAGAGGGGAAGAAGTGCCAAAAGAGCGTGTGAAACGTGAAAAGAAATCTGACCCAGAGGCAGAGGCAAGAAGAGCAGCCCGTCGAGCAGAGCGTAATGCTAAACGTGAGAATAAATAGATAAGAGCTTTCCTGTGAGAAGATGTTTCTCGCAGGGAAGTTTTTTCTGTGGTCATAAACGAGTTTTCCGTTTGGTCAAAAGTCTTCCGTCTTCGCTCAATTCAGCCCACCGCTGTGGCTGGACCAGCTACAACAGTGGGAGATATGGCGGAACCTCAAAGAAGAAAACCAGACCAAAAACTCGTATTCAGTAAAATCCAACAAAGAGATTTTCACGATTTCAAAAAAATATGGATAATTTATTAAATTTATGTGATAGAATAATAAATAGATTTAAATGAAAATGAATAGTTGGAGGAGAGAAATGGCATTATTAGTAATAAGTTTCGATGCAGTGGGAGATATTGCATTTGAAAAAATGGTAAAAGACTATCCTGTTTTGGCGAAATTCAAGGAAAATTCATACTACCGCGGAGGTGTGGATACGATTTTCATTTCCAACACTTTCCCAATTCATACTACAGTAAGTACAGGAAAATTGCCAAAAGACCACGGAATTACATCAAATATTATCGGCATGAACAACTCGCCTGATAGACCATGGTCGCAAGAGGCAAAATTCATTCAAGCAAAAACCATGTGGCAAGCAGCAAAAGAAAAAGGGCTAAAAACAGCCAATCTCTTATGGCCAGTAACTTGTGGAGCGAAAATTGACTACAATTTGCCTGAGGTTCATATTCAAAAAGGACAAAATCAAGTGGTTCAAAGCCTGAAATTTGGCAGCAAACTTTTCCAAATCAATGCAGTCAGAAAATACGGCAAATTTCTAGACGGTATTAAACAGCCGAACCTAGACAACTTTGTCACTTCCACAACGGTTGATTTGCTCAAGAAGAAAAAGCCAGACTTAGTGGCAGTGCATTTGCTTGCTTATGATGATATTGCTCATCGTGTTGGGATTGATGATGAGCAGCTAGAAGTTGCCAAAAAAGCTTTGAATGACAATTTAGAGCGATTGCTTGAAGTGTGGGATGATACTGTTTTAGTATTTTCAGACCACTCTCAACTGAATGTTCATGAAACGATCAACCTAGAAAAATCTTATCCGGGAAAATTCGACCACCAAGGTGGTTCAGCTTTTACCAATGAGGAGATTGATTTTACCAACAGACGTTGGTTTAACCGTATGTTGACTGAGGAAGAAATGGAAGAAAGCGGATGGAACAAGAAGTACAAATACGGGATTGCTGCTAAACCGGGCTATAACTTTGCCTTGAGTGATTATCGTGGTGACCACGGCTATCCGCTGGATTATGAGAATTACAATACATTCTATAGTATCAACAAGGATATTGACTACAAGGACAAGCTTAAGGGCAAGATTACGGATGTAACTTATATTATCGCAAAAGAGCTTGGTTTAGATATGGATATTATTAAGGAGTACGGACTATAAAATCCGTAGAAAGAGAAGAATATGAAAAATTTTACTAAAGAAGAACGCAGCTGGGTCATGTATGACTGGGCAAACTCGGCATTTGCGACGATTATGATTGCGGCGATTTTCCCAGTGTACTTTACAGGAGTTGCTGGTGGCGACAATACAGCTGGCTCTATGTGGTGGGCAATCGGCCTAGTGGCAGCTCGTGTGGTTGCTGGAGTTTCCGCACCTTTTATTGGCACGATTATTGATTATGAGGGCTACAAGAAACGTATGTTAGTAGCAGGGATTGTAGCAGGGTCGGTTTTCACTGCCTTTACTGCATTTGTCAATTCATGGGAGTTTCTATTGGCAGGTTATGTTTTAGCCAATATTTCCTTTTCTCTAGCGGCGCAAGTTTATGACAGTTTCCTTCCAGATGTAACCTCTCCAGAGCGTATGGATAATGTTTCTGCGACTGGTTTTGCTTACGGCTATATCGGCGGCAGCACTATTCCTTTCTTACTGAGCATCGTATTGATAATGTTTGGTGGAAGTTTTGGCATTGATATGACTATGGCGGTTCGTATTTCGGTTATTATGACAGCCTTGTGGTGGATTGGTTTTTCTCTGCCGATTATCAAAAATGTGCATCACAAATACGGCACGCCAAAGCCTGAGGGCAGTGTTTTCAAGATGACTATTGAAAATACCGCTCGTTCTGCAAAGACTGTTTTTAAGGACAAGGCAGTTTTCTACTTCTTGATTGGTTATTTCTTCTACATTGACGGCGTGGGAACAGTTATCAACATGGCAACTGCCTACGGTGCAGAATTGGGTCTTGGAGCAACAGGAATGCTAGGGGCTCTTTTCGTGATGCAGCTGGTAGCATTTCCTTTCAGTATCCTTTTTGGCAAACTTAGCAAGAAAACCAATTCTATCAATCTGATTATCGCAGCGATTATTAACTACATCGTCATCTGTATCGTCGGATTCTTCATGGGCTTTGGGCTAGAGCAAGGATTGTTCGGTATTGGTACAGCAACGATTTTCTTCTGGGTGCTTGCCTTTATGGTCGGTACGGTGCAAGGAGGAATTCAGGCAATTTCACGTTCGACTTTCGGTAAATTAGTGCCAAAAGAGCAAAGTGGCGAATACTTCGGTTTCTTTGAAATCTTTGGACGCTTTTCAGCAATCGTTGGACCAGCACTTTACGCCTTTATTCTAAATAATACAGGTCGCGCAAGTGTTTCTATGCTGTCTATTGTGATTTTGTTTACCATTGGATTAGCTATTCTATTGAAAAACAGAAAACTTATCCTCGGACAAAACCCAGACGCTTTAAGACAAGATGCCATGCAAGCAAAGGCAGTTGCGGAATAAACAAATTACATTTCAAAATTCTAGGTAAGAACACAACTTGCCTAGATTTTTTTTGCCAACTATATTCTTAAAACCAGCAAAATGAAAAAGCTTTCTTATGAGAAAACGAAAATTAATCCCTAAACACCACCTAATTTTCTAGTAAAAACCGAATGATTTTACTTAAATATAGGAATTTTACGTATATTTAATTGAAAAACCCACCCTTGCGTGCTATTCTTCTACTTGATTAACAGGTTTTATTATCCTTATTAAAGAAAGGTATTTTATCATGGAAAAATTACTAGTATTGCAAACAGACTTTGGTTTAGGTGACGGCGCGGTTTCTGCTATGTATGGTGTTGCTCATCAGGTTTCTAAGGATATCACTGTAAGCGACCTTACACATGACATTCCCCCTTACGACATTTGGGTGGCGAGCTATCGCTTGTATCAAACAGTCAAATATTGGCCACAAGGAACAGTTTTTGTATCTGTTGTTGACCCGGGCGTTGGCTCTGACCGTCGTTCGATTATTGCCAAAACAAAGAGTGGACACTATGTTATCACACCAGACAATGGCTCACTTAGCCATATTAAGCACTATGAAGGACTAGAAGAAGTGCGTGCCATTGATGAAGTGAAAAGTCGTTTGCCACACTCAGAAGAAAGCCACACTTTCCACGGACGCGACATCTACGCTTATAACGGTGCACGTCTAGCAAGTGGCGAAGTTACTTTTGAAGAATTGGGCAGCGTGATTGAGCTTGAAAGCATTGAGAAGTTGGAGATTATTGATGCAAAACAAGAAGGACCAATTCTATCAGGTTCGATTGATGTTCTGGATGTGCGCTTTGGTTCACTTTGGACAAATATCCCGAACAGCTTCTTGAAAGAAGCAGGAATTGCACATGGCGACAGCTTGCAAGTAACCATTTACCACAAGAACAACAAGGTTTACCAAAACATCTTGAAATTTGCAAAGAGTTTTGCAGATGTGAATGTCGGCGAGCCTTTGGTTTACATCAATTCGCTAGTTAATCTAGGTGTTGCGGTCAATCAGGACAGTTTCTCAAATCTTTACCACATCGGTACAGGTAATGACTGGACGATTGAAGTTCGTAAAGCACCTAAGGTTATTTACGAAGACTAATCGTCTTTAGAAGAAGAGGAGATTTACATTATGAAAAAAGATATTTCAGTTAAAACAGTAGTAGCTATCGGGATTGGAACGGCTGTATTCTTTGTCTTGAAGGCGTTTGTCAACATTCCTACGCCTATTCCAAACACGACTATTCAGTTTTCTTACTCATTCTTGGCATTGATGGCAGCCTTGTTTGGCCCAGTTGCTGGTTTTGCCATTGGATTTATCGGTCACGCATTGGGTGATGTGGTGCAATGGGGCTCAATCTGGTGGACTTGGGTTATCGGTTCAGGATTGATGGGAATTGTTTTTGCTATCGCTGCAAAAGGCACAACTATCGAAGAAGGTGAGTTTCCAACAAGCCAAATCGTACGTTTTAATGTTATCCAATTTATCGGTAATTTAATTGTTTGGGCAGTTATTGCACCGATTGGGGACATTGTTATCTATGCTGAGCCTGCTAACAAAGTGTTTACACAAGGTATTGTTGCAGGATTGACAAATGCGATTGTAGTTCTTGTTGTTGGTACTTTGTTATTGAAAACTTATGCAGCTACACGTACTAAAAAAGGTAGTTTATCAAAAGAAAACTAAGTAGTAATCGGGTCTGTGACAAAAGTCTTCCGTCAACTTTGCCACAGCCCCTTTGATTTATTTATACTGATTGTGTTAAGCAAGTAAGTTTTATCTGTTGAGCAAAGTCAGTATGACTAGCAAATGATAAGGAAGATAAGTATGCGAAAGAAAGTTATTGAATTTAAGAATTTTTCATTCCAATACGATTCACAGGCTGAGCCAACATTACATGATATTAATCTTGATATTTACGAAGGCGAGAAGATTTTGATTGTCGGGCCCTCTGGTTCGGGTAAATCAACTCTAGCGCAGTGTATCAATGGGCTCATTCCCAATATGTTTAAGGGCGAGATTAAAGGTCAAGCGCTGATTGATGGGAAAGATTTGGCAACCAGCTCAATTTCCGAGCTGTCATTTTCTGCTGGAACCGTGCTGCAGGACATGGATAGCCAGTTTATCGGGTTGACAGTTGCAGAAGATATTGCTTTTGCCTTAGAAAATGACTATGTTGCACAAGATACTTTGAAAGAAGAAGTTGCCAAATGGGCGCAAATAGTTGAAGTTCAGGAGCTTTTGGAGCACAGCCCGCAAAAGCTCTCTGGAGGACAAAAACAGCGTGTTTCTATGGCTGGTGTTTTGATTTCTACTCCTCCAATCCTGTTATTTGATGAGCCTTTAGCCAATCTTGACCCAAAAAGTGGCAAGGAAACCATTGATTTAATTGACCAAATCCACCAAAATCACAAGCGGACGATTGTCATTATCGAGCATCGACTAGAGGATGTTCTCTATCGTGATGTGGATAGGATTATCCTTGTCAACAACGGTCGTATTCTAGCTGATTTGCCACCAGAAGAATTGCTCAAAAGTGATATCTTGCAAGAAAACGGCTTGCGTGAACCCTTATACGTTTCTGCATTAAAATATGCTGGAGTAGATTTGTCACAAGTCGAGCATTTAGCACGCTTAGACAAAATTACCGCACCAAATATTAAAGAATCACTGGAAAATTGGGCAAACGATTTAGAAAAAGCACCTGAAGAAGAAAAAGAAAATCTTCTACACCTAGAAGAATTAACCTACCAATATGCTCCAAAGCTCCCTAAAGTCCTAGAAGATGTGACAACCAACGTCAAAAAAGGGCAGATGATTTCTATCGTTGGTAAAAACGGTGCTGGGAAATCTACTTTTTCTAAAGCGGTCACTGGATTTATCCACCCGAGCGGTATCATGCAATGGAAAGGCGAGGATTTTGCGACGCTTTCTATCAAGGAACGCGCCGAGAAAATCGGTTATGTCATGCAAAACCCTAACCGGATGATTTCGCAAAAGATGATTTTTGACGAAGTAGCTCTGGGTTTGCGATTGCGAGCAGTTCCAGAAGAAGAAATTCGTGAACGCGTGGAAAATACGCTCAAAGTAACTGGCTTGTATCCATTCCGAAATTGGCCGATAGCAGCTCTTTCCTACGGGCAGAAAAAACGGGTAACGATTGCCTCAATTCTTGTTCTTGAGCCTGAAATGATTATTCTGGACGAACCAACAGCAGGTCAGGACTTCAAGAATTATTCAGAGATTTTGAAATTTTTAGAAGAATTGAATGCTTTAGGCAAGACCATTCTCATGATTACCCACGATATGCACTTGATGTTAGAGTATTCCGAGCGGACTTTGGTCTTTTTGGACGGAAAAATTATTGCAGACAAAACACCAGTCGAAGTGTTGACTGATAGCGAATTGGTTGAAAAAGCCTATCTCAAAGAAACCAGCCTTTATCTTTTTGCTCAAAGATTTGGGTTAGATGACCCGCTAGGTTTTGCTCGCAAGTTTATTGCTTATGAAAGAAAGGAGAGAAGTCATGGATAATCATCAGTTCCTCGGATTTAAGCCGGGCGATACATGGATTCATCAGCTCAACGGCACTTCAAAACTGACTTTCTTCATCTGCATTTCTATCGCTAGCATGGTAACTTTTGATACACGTTTGCTGATATTTATGGGTCTTATGAGTATGCTCTTACTCAAGCTTAGTAAGATTACCTATTCAGAAGTTAGCTTTGTTGTGAAATTTGTCTTTATCTTTTCACTGGTTAATCTGAGTATGGTTTATGTTTTTGACCCTGCTCATGGACAAGTGATTTACGGAAGTAGCACGATTATTTTCGGTTCGGGAAGATTTGCTTTTACGAAAGAAACTGCCTTTTATCTTTTTAATCTGGTGCTTAAATACTTCGTAACCTTGCCACTCGGATTGGTTTTCTTGCTAACAACTGACCCTAGCGAGTTCGCCTCAAGTCTAAACAAAATTGGTATTTCTTATAAGATTGGTTATGCCGTGGCTTTGGCTTTGCGTTATATCCCGGACATTCAAGACGAGTTTTTCGCTATTTCGCAATCTCAACAAGCTAGAGGATTTGAAATGAGTAGCAAGGCGAAACTTTCCCAGCGGGTAAAAGGTGCTTCACGGATTGTTTTTCCCTTGATATTTAACAGTTTGGAGCGGATTGACACGGTTTCAGCAGCAATGGAGCTGCGCCGTTTCGGAAAATCGCCTAAGCGTTCATGGTATAGCTATCGACCGTTTAGCAATATTGATAAGCTGACGATTGTGGTTGGGATTTGTATTTTTGCTCTGACCTTTGCTCTTTTCTGGGTAAATGACGGACGATTTTTCAATCCATTTATGTAAACATTAGCCCGATTTCTAAATGAATGAGGGCTTTATTTTGTTTTATACTTTGGTCATTTTATAAAGATAAGATTGAACGCAATCAAGACTTGTGTTAGACTTTTAAAAGCGAAAAAGGGTGGTTGAACCAAAAGTCATAGTAGGAGGAAGACTTTTGAATTAGCCAACTCAATCAAGGAGAGAAGTATATGAAAGAAAACAATACAAAAAGCTGGATTATCCGCTTTTTTAAGGGTGTTATTATTGCACTAGGATTTATTTTACCGGGTGTATCAGGTGGTGTTCTAGCTGCTATTTTAGGGATTTACGAGCGTATGCTCAAGTTTATGGCGCATATTACGACCAATTTTAAGGAGAATTTCCTATTCTTCTTGCCAGTTGGTATCGGTGGGATTGTCGGGATTGGTCTTTTGTCTAATCCTTTAGAATTTCTGCTTGAAAACTATCAGTTGATTGTTCTTTGGGGCTTTTCTGGTGCGATTGTTGGTACCTTGCCCGCTCTTTTTAAGGAGAGTGTTTCTAAGAAACAGCGAGATGGTATCGATATTTTTGCTGGAATTTTGTCTTTGGTTGCTGGCTCTGCTTTTTTGTATTTTCTAGATGATATTTTCGGGACAGTTCCGGGCAACTTCGGTGGATTTATTTTGGCAGGTGTTCTGATTGCTCTGGGTGTGTTGGTGCCGGGATTAAGCCCGTCCAATCTTTTGCTGGTTTTAGGCTTGTATAATCCAATGCTAGCTGGTTTTAGAAGTTTTGATTTGGCAGGTGTATTTTTGCCGATTGCCCTTGGTGGTGTTTTAGCCATGCTACTTTTTGCCAAACTCATGGAAAAATTATTGGAAAATTACCACTCAAGAGTTTACCACTTTATCATCGGACTGGTACTTGCTAGCACGCTTTTGATTGTTATTCCGCCTGTTGCTGATTATAGCAATGTCACAGTTTTAACGATTGTTCTAAGTGCGGTACTATTTGTATTAGGCTTGATACTAGGCTTGTGGATGAGCCGTTTGGAAGAGAAGTATAAATGATGAAAAAAGATAATAAGGTTTCCGCCTATATCCACATCCCCTTTTGCGAACATATTTGCTATTACTGGATTTATAATATCTATTTATCCGATTAGGAGGAAAAAATGACAAAATATACAATAACAAATCCCAACCAAATTAATAGTATCATCCTAGAAGGAAGGTATGTTGAGGCGTTATTAAGAGACGGTCGAAAAGTAGAAGGGGATGTACTTTATCAAGGAGATTTAGACTGGGATAAATTGAATGCGAACTTAGGGGCTATGTCTATTGGATATGATTACTTTATATTTGATGATGGAGATGAATATATTAAATATGATAATGTCCTAGAATTAACAGTCCATGAACCTGATTTTGATTATTTTGTGGAGGATTGATGAAATACACATGGTCAGAAATATATGATTCCATTTGGTATGGTGAGGAATTTGCACTTTTTTATCAAGGGAAAAGATACTTCCTTCAAGCTTGGGAGAAAGATGGGAATCATTATCGGGAAATCGATGATTATGATACTTATGAAGATTATTTTCTACTAAATAGAGAATTCCCAAGCCGTGAAGAAGCAGCTCAAGCCGTTTTAGAAGCAAAAGTATTTGATGGTAAAACTATCAAAGAAATATATGAAAATGCAGAAATAGCTGATTGGGATTAGATAAATCAACGAATAGGAAATTGAGATTTCCCTAGAACTCCGAAGTCAACTGGTAAGCTACCATCCAAGAATCGACCAGCAACTCTATGCCAAATACGGACTAGACGAGAAAGAAATCCGCTTTATTGAAGAGAAAGTGAAGGGGATGGAGTAGAAAAATATAAAGGCCCTTTGTCAAATTGTATCGAAATTGATGTTGGGAATAATGGAACTCTGGCAAGGCTAACAATGAGAAAATATGGTCGCTTAGCTTTCAAGATGCCAACCTCTTGATGAACGTAGGAATGGTCAGAATAAGGCACCTAGCGTGGCACATAAATATCCCCATCTGCACTGTCAGCGGATGGGGTTCTTTGCTATTCACAATTCTTACTTCATCCAATCCAACTTGATTTCTAAACCAATGTCATCGGCAAGTTTTTCTATCTTCTTTTTGGTATTTTTTCTGCTGTAGTTAGCATACAAATAAATGTTTGGTGCAACAATATATGAGTTAGGTGTTTCCTAAGAGGAAGTAGAACAGCTCGATGAATCGGTGGAGGAGTTGAATAAACTTCGTGGGATTCAAACGGTTTCTGTGCAACGGGATATGGAGAGGAGGTCTAGGGAGAAATAGGGATAATTTCTAAGTGCTCAACTTGATGTTGTCATTTGCATTATGAAAGAGTTTAACGGAGTCTTTCAGGAAGTTGTATTTGCTATTTCTG
>Ga0268261_10000075_pt1 | contig 61501 bp, 55 predicted proteins | sample TergutNc150P1_FD_190353 | JGI IMG/M metagenome (GOLD analysis project Ga0268261, IMG submission 190353) | Nasutitermes corniger P1 segment gut microbial community from laboratory colony in Florida, USA - Nc150 P1 (SPAdes) (version 2) | ecosystem: Host-associated > Arthropoda: Insects >... | reverse complement strand
GGGGGGGGGGGGGGGGGGGGGGGGGCATGAACGAGGAATTGAAACTTAAACTGATGCAGGTCGTGCAATCGGATGAGGAAAGCGTCGAGGAAATGCTGGAAATTTTTTTGAAGGAATTTGACAGCCAGGAAGGGCTGGAGCAGGCGTTGGGGGAATTGCCGCCAAAAATGAAGGAGGCGTTTTACACCCAGGCGGGCCTTGCCGGGAGGAAGAAGGAAATGCGGATGCGGCGGTATATGCTAAAATATGCTGCGGTAGCGGGAATCTTGATTACAACGGTCAGTTTTTTAGTGTCGCTGTTCATCCCGAGCCCCTACCATGTCGCAGGCTTTATCGTGATTTTCCTCCTTCAGGGGCTTGCCCTCGTGTCCAATTATTGCAGGAGCCTTAGAAGGTATGAGGAGGGGGAATCATAATGACCAAGGAATTCATCGACCAGCACATGCAATACATCGCCGTCTTGGAACGGGAGCTTGAGGAGTCCCGCCAAGCAGTGAAGGGGCTGAAAAAAGAAAACCGGCTCCTATACCAGGGGTTCAAAAAACTCCTGAATGAAAAAGACAGCCAGTTCAACCAACTCTTTGAAGAAGCCATGTATTGGGAAACCCAGATTGGCAAGCCTTATACCGGGATGGACCTGATAGGGATCGTCACGGAAAAAGGCTATCCGCCGTCCTGGGGCAAGGCAATGCCAAGTTCCCGCAATTCCTAGCTTCAACCACTCCGTCAACATCCTAAACGCCCTCTATGACAGTTTCATCCAAAAAAAAGTCCCCATCGCCAAATCATATTGGCGGTGGGGACTTTTGCCTTAGCGGCCTAAACCACGCTCTTTAATTGGATGTTATGATAACCGCTTGGGGCCAGCTGTTCCCGTGCCTCGGTTTCGTTGTAGGCATAAGCAAACACTTCCCGTGCCCCTTCAGCGTCCTCAACTAAAAAAATAAAGCATTTTTCCTCTACCACATTGGTCATGTTGAATATATTCATGGGGGGCTGCCTCCTAAACGTTGCATCAATCCTTTTAATTGTACAAAACAACGCAAGTTTTTTCAAGGAGGAATTGGTGGGAATTTGGTGTAAAATGGCAGGACGGGAAAAAAAGGGAAGTGAGGCTTGGACATGCTTCTTTGATGTTGCACGGTATTTGCTGGAATTTGTTGAATTCCCTTTGGTGGTTTGATATAATTTCTAGTAAAACATGGCAACACGGACCGGAGGAATTTTATGAAATCATATGATTATATTGTCATCGGCGGTGGAAGTGGCGGCATTGCCTCTGCCAACCGCGCCGCCATGCATGGGGCGAAAGTCCTATTGATTGAAAGGGAAGCCCTTGGCGGGACTTGCGTCAACGTCGGCTGCGTCCCGAAAAAAATCATGTGGCAGGCCAGCGACATGCTCGAAGCCATCCGGCACCATTCGGCGGGCTATGGGATCGATGCAAAATTAAAGGCCTTCGATTTCACCCAATTGGCCCAGCGCCGCGACGATTATATTAAGTTCTTGCACGGTGCTTATGAAAGGGGCCTTTCCGGCAATGGGGTCGAGGTAGCCTGCGGTTTTGCAACGTTTAGGGACGACCACACCGTCGAAGTGGCAGGCGAGGCCTACACAGCGCCCCATATCCTGATTGCAACGGGCGGCATGCCTGCCAAGCTTGACATACCGGGCGGCGAGTTGGCTTTGGTTTCCGATGGCTTCTTTGAACTCAAGGAGCAGCCTAAGTCCGCCATCATGATCGGGGCAGGCTACATTGCCGCAGAACTTAGCGGCGTCCTTCACGGGCTTGGCACCGAAGTCCACTGGGCTTACCGAAAAGATAAGCCCCTTAGGTCTTTTGATGGGATGCTGACCGATAACCTAGTGAAAATGTACACTGAAGGGGGTATGCACCTGCATCCGAATTTTGTCCCGAAGGAAATCACGAAAGCGGATAGCGGCCTCTTGACCGTTGCATTCGAAAATGGGGAACAGCTCACTGCTGAGTGTGTCATCTTTGCGGGGGGGCGGGTGCCAAATACGGCAATCCTTGGTTTGGAAAATACGGACATTGCCAAAGACAGCAGAGGGTACCTGCCCGTCGATAAATTCCAAAACACCAACGTCCCCGGGGTTTATGCCGTGGGCGATGTCATTGGGAAAATCGAATTGACGCCGGTGGCCATCGCTGCCGGAAGGCGGTTGTCAGAGCGCCTGTTTAATGGGAAAACCAACGAATTCCTGGATTACAGCCTCGTCCCGACCGTCGTCTTTACCCATCCGCCGATCGCCACCATTGGGATGACCGAGGAAGAAGCCATTGAAAAATACGGGGAAGGTCAATTGGAAATTTACCGTTCCAAGTTTACCCCGATGTATTTTGCCCTTGGCGAAAAACGCCAAAAATGCGAAATGAAACTGGTCTGCCTGGGCCCTGAAGAAAAAATCATCGGCCTTCATGGCATCGGGCAGGGCGTGGACGAAATGCTCCAAGGCTTTGCCGTGGCCATCAAGATGGGGGCGACCAAAAAAGACTTTGACAACACGGTCGCCATCCATCCAACCGGCTCGGAAGAGTTCGTGACGATGAAGAAATCTAAATAAATGGAAAAAGGGGAGAGCCGCGGCTCCCCCCTTTTTCCATTTATTCAGCATTGCCTCCAAGCCTCTTTTCCTGCTATTTTTTCCTAAGATACATATTTTCATTCAAAAAAGGGAAAAATAGGAAAAATGGAGGTGCAATCTAATGAAAAAAATGATAAGCGGGCTAGTAGCCCTGGCCATGCTATTCCCTTGTTTAACCAACCTTACGGCAATGGCACAAAATCCGGAGGACTTGCCCTTCGTGGGTTTTTATGGGGGCGATCCGGAAACGTTTGACTATTTGTACACCTATAAGCATTCGGATTCCCGGCATTTTGCCAACTTCATCGACGGGCTCATTGAGCATGATGCTTATGGAAACTTAGTAGGGGCTATGGCGACGGACTGGCATGCCAATGAGGATGCCACCGTCTGGACGTTCGATTTGCGCCAGGGGGTGGATTGGTACACCGACGAAGGGCTTCCTTATGCCCCCGTCACTGCTGATGATTTTGTGGCGGGGCTTCAACATGCGGCGGATTTTCAGTCCCAGACCTTGTATTTGGTGACGGACCTGATCAAAAACCTGGACGAATACACCAAAGGTCTGGTTTCATTTGAAGAGGTGGGCATCAAGGCGTTGGATGATTATACGCTTGAATATACGTTAAAAACGCCCACCCCATATTTTCCTACGCTGACCACTTATTCCATCCTGTTGCCGGTCAACCGCCAGTTTTTGGAGTCCCAGGGACCAGGGAACAAACTCGGGTCGCCTGATTTTGCCACCGCCGGGTTTGGGCGGCTGGCACCGGAGTCCATCCTTTATAACGGCCCCTACCTTTTGAAAAATCTTACCTCAAAGTCGGTGATGGAGTACGAGGCCAACCCAGGTTACTGGGATTATGCCAACGTCCATGTCAAAAACATCAAGCTCCTGTTTTCGGGAAACACCGACCCGTCCAACTTGTTTTTGGCTTTTGACCGGGGGGAAATCGTGTCGGCGCCCATCGATGTGAACAACCCGTCCATTGTCAGTGCCGCCCGCAAGAAGTATGGGGACAGCATTTTCGTCACAGATACCAACGCCGCCGTCATTTTTGCCACGTTTGTCCTCAACCGCACCCAGTACCATTCGCCGGTGAGCGCCACGACCGATGTTTCCCCTAAAAACGAAAAAGAGCGGGAAGATACCAAAGCAGCCATTTTAAACCCGTTTTTTCGCCAGGCAATCCTTAGGGCCGTGGACACTTCCGCCATCAATGGGCAGTATGTGGGGACTGACCTGAAATACACGTCCCTAAGGAATATGCTGACCCAACCAGGATTTGTAAAAACGTCCGATTATAAAGGCTACGGGCAATTGGTGGAAAATCATCTGAAATCCATGGACGCCGGCCTTTATCCCGGGGATTTTTCCTTAGAGGACGGGCAGATGGCGTTTTATGACCCCGCCTTGGCCAAAGGCCTCATGGAAAAAGCCAAAACCCAGTTGAAAGATGCCGGGGCCGATTTCCCGGTCCAACTGGATGTCTTGGTCAATGGCGAGTCGGAAATGTCCTTTCGGGGCGCCCAGGCGTTCAAGCATAGCGTGGAGCAAATCCTGAAAGGGGATGTGGCCATCAACCTGGTTGTCTCCACCGCACACCATTTCCTGGCTCAAAAAAACCATCAGGCGGTCAATACGGATATTTATTTTGCCACTGCCTGGAGCCCGGATTATGGCGACCCGAAAAGCTACCTTGATATTTTGGATCCTTATAATGGGGACCTGCTCAAAAACTTCGGGCTCCAACAAACCGGGGAACAGGGAATCAAGGAAGAGTCCGGGCTCGTCCATTTCAAGCAGCTTAAGGATTTAGCAGCCGCGGAGGCGACCGACCTGGACCTGCGCTATGATTTATACGCCAAGGCGGAAGCTTACGCCATCAACCAGGCTTATTTCATCCCGTTATATGCCTCCGGGGGCTCCTACGCCGTCTCGCGGATCGTCCCTTATACGAAACCTTATTCGGCTTATGGGCTGTCGGACATGAAATTTAAGGGAATGCGCCTAAGTCCTACCATTATTACCTCCAAAGAACGGGATGTGATGCTAAAACATTGGCAAGACGTCCGCAATGGGCTTGTTTAAAGGGGGCGGAATTTGGTATAATGGAGGAGGAAACTGTTTAAATAAGGAGAATTATTTCGATGAGTGTGCTAAATGTTACGAATTTAAGCCATGGTTTTGGAGACCGTGCCATTTTTGAAAATGTGTCGTTTCGCCTACTTAAGGGGGAGCACGTCGGTTTGATTGGCGCCAATGGTGAGGGGAAATCCACCTTTATGAATATTATTACGGGCAAGCTCGCCCCCGATGACGGGAAAGTGGAGTGGTCCAAAAACGTGCGCATCGGTTACCTTGACCAGCATGTCGCCTTAAAAGAGGGCATGACCATCCGCGACGTGCTTAAGACCGCATTCCAGTATTTGTTCGATATGGAAGCGAAAATTGGCGAGATGTACATGGCCATGGCAGAACCCGATTGCGACATGGACAAGCTGATGGAAGATGTCGGCGTCATGCAGGAAATCCTCAACAGCAACGATTTTTATTTGATTGATTCCAAGGTGGAGGAAGTTGCCAAGGGGCTAGGGCTTGGTGAAATCGGCCTTGACCGGGACGTGGCAGAGCTTTCGGGCGGGCAGCGTTCCAAAGTCTTGTTGGCAAAACTCCTATTGGAAAAGCCGGATATTTTGCTTTTGGATGAGCCGACCAACCATTTGGATGAAGTCCACGTCAACTGGCTTCGCCGCTACCTTCAAGAATATGAAAATGCCTTTATCCTTATTTCCCACGACATCCCATTTTTAAATAGCGTCATCAACTTGATTTATCACATGGCCAACCAGGAATTGGGCCGCTATGTGGGGGATTATGATAATTTTGTCCGCATTTATGAAGCCCAAAAGTCCCAGCTGGAATCCGCATACAAGCGCCAGCAGCAAGAAATTTCTGAGCTGAAAGACTTTGTCGCCCGGAATAAAGCCCGGGTCTCGACCCGCAACATGGCCATGTCCCGCCAAAAGAAACTGGACAAGATGGACATGATCGAACTGGCCTCGGAGCGACCGAAACCCCAGTTCAACTTCAAGATGGCCCGCACCCCCGGGCGTTATATTTTCCAAACCCAGGATTTGGTCATCGGTTATAGCGAGCCGTTATCAGCGCCCCTTAGTCTTGAGATGGAACGTGGACAAAAAATCGCCATTACGGGAGCTAACGGAATTGGGAAAACGACTTTGCTTCGCTCCATTATGGGGGAAATCAAGGCTTTAGGCGGCAGTGTCCAATTAGGCGACCACCTGGCACTGGGCTATTTCGAGCAGGAATTCAAAGGGGCCAAGGACAAGACGACCCTTCAGGAATTTTGGGATGAATTCCCGCATTTGACCCAAGGGGAAGCACGGGCAGCCCTTGCCAAGTGCGGCCTTACGACGAAGCACATCGAGTCCAAAGTCATGGTGCTCAGCGGTGGGGAGCAGGCGAAGGTGCGCCTGGCCAAGCTTCAAAACCGCGAGTCCAATGTCCTCATCCTCGATGAGCCAACCAACCATCTGGATGTGGATGCGAAGGAAGAACTGAAGCGGGCCCTGAAAGAATACAAGGGCAGCATCCTCCTCATTTCCCACGAGCCTGACTTTTACAAGGAAGTGGCAACGGAAATTTGGGATGGCGAAGCCTGGACGACGAAACTGGTTTAAGTGAAGCATTAGGAGAAAAATAAAACTTGGGAGGCGAGAACATGGATATGGATATTCACATCATTGGGGATGTTTTGGAAACCGTGGCCCCTTATTTTGAACGGGTCCGCCCGTTTTTGCTGGATTTAGTAGTGGGGACGGTGCTGCTTTTGGCATTTGTTATCGGAACGTTCAAAGCATGGCGCCACACGGTCGTTTCGATTTTGGTGCAATGGGTTTGCCTAGGGCTTGGTTTTTTGTTGGCGGCACTGGCGGCCCCACGGCTTGTAGGCCCCCTTCTAGGAATTGGGTTTGTTGAACACAACCTGGCCTTTATGCCAAGGGAGCTTGTGGTCCAGATGCTTTCTTCAGTCTTGATGCTTTTGGTGGGGATTTTCATTTACGCCCTTTTGGGGAGTATTTTGTTTGCCTTTGCCAAAAGCCGGGCATGGCACAAGCTTGTGTTCCCGAAGCGGGCGATGCCGAAAGTTGCCGCAAAGCTGTTGGCAGGAGGGCTTAATTTTCTTCATGCCTACACGTATGTGTTTTTCTTCCTGGCATTTTTATCCCTGCCATTTTTCAATATCATCCCGGAAGGATCCCTTTCAGATTTTGCATTCAATGCCAATGTGGTGGGGGCCCCACTTTTGGATGACATGGCACAGCCTTTTGCCGACCTGTATGAAACCATGGAAGCCATGGGCAGCCTAGACGACATTATCGACGGGACAAGCATCGACTATGACAACATGGCACAAATCATCAATAACGACCCTGAGCGCCTGGCAGAGATCCAGGAAATCCTTGAAACCCAGCTGCCGGTCATCCCGGCTGAGGTTGCGGCAAACTTTGAAGCATTTGCCCAGCGTGACGGGGTTACAGGAGAAGAAGTCCGCGACTTCTTGCTCCAGCAAGTGGGCTCCTTAGACGGCCTCGGGGAATTTGAAGGGCTTTTGGAAGGCTTTGGCCAGTAATTGAAATCTTAAAAGGATCAGGAAATATCGGGGTGTTTGGGTAGCCAGGCATCCCGATTTTCACTTAGGCGCATGATTATTAAAAAAGGCATCAAAGACATTGTGAGTTATGTTTACCAAAGTGGGGACCTCAACATGGAGTATTTTTCCATGGCACGGGCACAACAGGGGACCCAGGCCCATCAGGCGGTCCAAAAGGATTACAAAAAAGAAGAGTGCGAGGTCCATGTGGAATATGCTAAAACCATCGGGGAGGACGAATTTTTGATGGCGGGTCGGATGGATTTGCTCCTTAAATCACATGAGGGCTGGACCGTCGGGGAAATCAAGTCCACTACGAGGAACCTTGACCATATTTCAGAAGGTGACCGGCCCGACCACTGGGCGCAGGCTAAGTTTTATGCCTATATTTTGTTGAAGAAATTCCCGGACCTTTCAAAGATCAACATCCGATTGATCTATTGCGACTTGGAAGGGAGCCTTAAACGGGCTTTCGACCAGGAATTTACCTTAGATGTCTTGGAACCCTTTGTCCAAAATACCCTTGAAATTTATGGGGCCTGGTTCAAAATCCTCACCCTCAGCCAGCAAAAGAAAATGGCGGCATCCAAAGCCCTCACCTTTCCTTTTGGGGCTTTCCGCCAGTACCAACGCGAACTTTCCGGGACGGTTTACCACTGCCTGGACCAAAAAAAGCGCCTCCTCTTGCGTGCGCCTACTGGGATTGGCAAGACCATGGGAACCATTTTTCCCGCCATCAAGGCACTTAAGCATGGGGAACAAAAAATCTTTTACCTGACGGCCAAGACCGTGGGACGGACCGTTGCCGAGAACGCCTTCGATATCAGCCTAAAAAAAGGTTGGCATGGGAAAATTACCTCCCTAACGGCCAAGGCGAAGATGTGCTTTATGGAGGAAGTTCGCTGCGACCCGTCTTATTGCCCCTATGCCCAAGGTTATTTTGACCGGATAAACGGCGCAGTGACCGATTTGTTCCAGTCAAAAAACCTGTTTACTATGGACACCATCAGGGAATTTGCCGAAAAACATAAGGTCTGCCCTTTTGAATACAGCCTGTCCATGGCATCAATCAGCGACAGCGTCATTGGCGATTACAATTACCTCTTTGACCCGAAAGCGAGGCTGAAACGTTTTTTTGATGAAGAGAGCGACCATTTGGTGCTGGTTGACGAGGCCCATAACCTTTATGAGCGGGCTTGCAGCATGTACACGGCCAGCCTTAAGAAGCAGTCGGTCATGGATCTTCGGTTGCTTTTTAAAGGGAAGAGCCAGCGCATCCTAAAAACCCTCAATAGCCTTAACTTGAAATTCATCCAGTTTCGCCATGACATGGAAGATGCTGGTGTGGACGATGTGTTCAAGCAGTCCCTTGACCAAGGTTTTTTAATGCAGGTACAAAACTCCTCCCAAGTGATTGAACGCTACCTTGCCGACGAAGAACTGGAACCTAGCCTTAAAAACCCGCTGACGGAGTTTTATTTTGAACTGGTGCAGTTTTTAAGGATAGCCGATTATTACGATGACGCCTTTAAGACCCAGTACGCAGAAGTATTCGGGGACTTAGTGATCACCATCCACTGTTTGAATCCCGCGCCCCATTTAGTGGCGGATTTGAAACGGATTGGGGCGGCCGTGTTATTTTCAGCCACGTTGCACCCCATGGATTACTTTAAGACCCTTCTTTTAAATAATGAGCCTTGTGAAGAAATGTTTTTGCCTTCTCCCTTTAAGCGGGAAAACTTGCAGCTGACGGTGAATTATGGCATTTCTACGAAATACCAGGCAAGGAAAAACTCCATCCTGCCTATTATCAAACACCTGTACCAGATGACACAAAAAGAAATGGGGAATTACTTGTTTTTCTTCCCCTCTTACCAGTACATGGAGGAAGTGTATGAGGCTTACCGCCTGCTTGTTGACGGGGAACAGGAAGTCATGATCCAGGGGCGGTCCATGGATGATGCCCTAAGGGCCGCTTATTTAGAAAGGTTTCATGCACCAAGAAGGGTGGGGCTATCTGCATTTGCCGTCCTTGGGGGGATTTTCTCAGAGGGCATCGACCTCATTGGCGATTCCCTGGTAGGGGCTGCCATCGTTGGCGTGGGCCTACCGCAAATCAACCCGCTCACCCAAGAGCGGCGCCAGTATTTTCAAGAGGCCTTTGGGCAGGGCTTTGATTATGCCTATACCTTCCCCGGCTTCAACAAAGTCATGCAAGCAGTGGGGCGGGTCATCCGCACGGAATCGGATAAAGGACGGGTTTTATTGATCGACAGCCGTTATGGCACCCCGGAATACATGAAATTATTTCCCTATGAATGGCAGCATGCCGGATTTGAGGTGTAAGGATGAGAAAATTAAAATGGATGGATTTAGCCATTGGGGCAGGCCTTGGGCTGCTGGCAAGAAATATTGCAAGGATTGCCTACACGACAGGGGAGTCCATGCAGCCCACGTTACGAGACGGCCAGCTGGTTTTAGTAGCATGTTTATCCCAGCCCAAAAAAGGTGAATTGGTGGCCTTTAAGAACCGGGGGGAGGGACCCAAGCATTTGGTGAAGCGGGTGGTGGCTGTTGGCGGCGATACAGTGGGCCTGCGATTGACGAGGCTTTATGTCAACGGGCAGGCCGCCCATGAGCCGTATTTGAAAGAAATCATGCGGACGAAAGCGATGGAGGAGGTCACTGTCCCTGAGGGCACGGTGTTTGTGCTGGGGGATAACCGCAACCATAGCCTGGACTCCAGGAAGCTTGGGCCAGTCCCATTAAAAGACGTGATTGGGGTGGTGTGGCATGCTAGCAAGCGTTAAGGATGGCAGGCTTTTATTTAAGGCCGACACGCCCCAGACGGTCAGGGAATTTTTGCAGGGGTTTCAGGTATCCAAAAAACTCATCCATGAACTATATATGGCAGGGGAGCTTTTGGTGGACGGCGCATCGGTACCGCCCCATTATGGCATAACGCCAGATAATGTGTTCAGCGTGCCGATGCTAAAGGATGAGTCCATTGATTTTATCCCGCAGCAGGGGCGCCTCGACATCGTTTTTGAGGATGAGCATCTTCTGGTCGTCAACAAGCCGGCCGGCATCTTAGTTCATCCCGATACAAAAGGGGGGACGGGCACCCTTTGCAACCTGGTCGCCGGCCACTATGAGAGGACAGGGGAAGTGAGGCGGGTCCGCTACATCCACCGGCTGGACATCCAAACCAGCGGCGGCATTATTTTTGCCAAGCATTTTATGGCCCATAGCCTGCTGGATTTTTGGTTGAGCAAGCATCTTATCAAGAGGGAATACATCGCCTTGGCAAGCGGGAAACTCCAAGGGTCGGGCACCATCAACGCCCCACTTGCAGCCGACAGGCATGTCAGCGGGCGGCGCCGGGCCGCAAGATCCGGGGACGTTGCCATCACCCATTACCATTCGTTGAAAGCGGATAACACCCTGTCGGTTATTGCCCTTGCCCTTGAAACTGGCCGCACCCATCAAATCCGGGCCCATTTAGCCCATTTAGGGCATCCCCTCCTTGGCGACAGCCTTTATGGCGGTCCCAAAAACCGGGGAATCAGCCGCCATGCCCTCCATTCCTGGAAAATCACCATGGCGCATCCGTTGACAAAGAAGGCCCTGTTTTTTGAAATCCCCATCCCAAAGGACATGGCAGGGATGATTGGCAACCTGTCATCCCAATAGGAAAAGAAGATACCCCCAACGTTTTTCGGGAGTATCTTCTTTTGGTTTGAGGGGCTAATTTCCCCGGTGGCGGCTCATCCTGTTTTGGTTAGGCTCTGTGAAGCGCGCAGCCTGGGGCAAGGATTTTTTCACCTCTAAGTTGCAGTCGTCCACGTTCCCGTGGGCAAATTCCTCGTCTTTCTTGCCATGCTGGAAAGGACATTTATTTTTAGCCATGGTCATCAGCCTGCTTCCCGCCTGTGGAAGCAGTTCCTCCTCTTTTTATGGGTGGATGCGCCCCATGTGGGGGCACAATCTTAGCTTGCCCAAATCGGTGCTGAATTAACCGGGGTGAAGTTTCCAAATGAAAGGGAACGCTTTCTTGGAATAATTAGTGGAAATTGCTAATAAGATGTGTTAATACCGATTCTATTTGAAAAAGCAACAGATGAAAGGCACTTTTTTAGGAAAAGGTTAAGGAAGGGGCGGTGGATCTGATGAATACGACCAAACTTATGGATAGCCAGATGACGGCGAATGCATCCAGCATGCTTTTAAAAAACAATAGCAACGATTACCACAACAACTTGGAAGTCTTAAAGGAGTACCGCACGGGCCAGTCGCAAGAGGCGCTGGAATGGCTGATCATCAATAACACGAACCTTGTCCATAAAATCGTGGGCCGTTACACGAAACTATACAACCATAAGCTTGATTATGACGACTTGTTTTCCGTGGGCCTCGAAGGGCTCATGAAAGCCATCGACCGTTTTGATTTGAGCTTCGATAATAATTTCTCTACTTATGCAACCTACTGGATCAAGCAGGCGGTCACCAGGACCATCGCAGATGAGGGGTTCACCATCCGCATTCCCGTGCATATGTTTGAATCCATCAATCAAGTTTCCAAATACGAGGCGAAAAAAAGCATGGTAAACCAAGAGATAGATGTGGACGACCTGCTCGGGGAACTTGAAATCGCCCAAGAAAAGTACGATGCGGTGAAGCGGGTGCAGACCTACATCCTAAAACCTAAGTCGTTAAATGGTTTCTTGAGCCGCGACGATGACGACACGGAGCTTCAAGACCTCATCACCAACGACAACGAGCTGACCTCCCCAGATGGTGGGACTTCGGATTTTGAAGCGGTTGAAAAGCGGATGATGGACCAAGAACTCCAAAGTCACCTCTTTTCAGTGATGCGAAAGCTCAATGAGCGGGAGCAGTTTGTCCTGACCCACCGGTTCGGGCTTTATGGCAAGGAAAAGAAAACCCTCGAGGAAATCGGGGAGGCGTGGGGCGTCACCCGTGAGCGCATCCGGCAAATCGAGGCCAAAGCGATGCGCAAGCTAAGGACGCTTTTGGTAAGGTACGAAGGATATTTTAAGTGAGTGAAAGATTGGGCATCCCAGACGGTGAAGCTGTCGAGGGAGCCATTCTTTCCAGGGTAAACTGTTTTTTATCGAAAAGACCCGTGGTTGGTTGAGCATTGGCTCAACCAACCACGGGTCTTTTTTCGTATTTAAATCGTGATGAAACCGAATGTGTTAAGGATGGAAGTAACCAAAATCAAAAGCATTAGGCAGGGAGCTACCCATTTAATCATAAAGAAGAACAGTTTTTCCGTCTTGAATTCATGTTTGCCACCGGCGGTCACTTCGTCGCGGATAAAATGGGGCTTAAGGACCCAGCCGACGATAATTGAAAGTGAAAGTGCCACAATTGGGATCAACACTGTGTCGCTGATGAAGCTCATGATCCCAAGCATGTTCATCCCCGCCCAGCGGACATGGCTCCAAACACCAAATCCAAGGGTTGTAGGAAGGGCCAATAAGAAAGATCCGATAGCAACGGCAATGGTTGCTTTTTTACGTCCCAGTTTGAACCATTCCATGACCGAGGCGACGACGACCTCCATTAAGGAAACTGCGGAAGTGATGGCCGCAATCAGCATCATCACAAAGAAGATTGCCCCGATGGCATTCCCTCCTGGCATTTGCTCAAAAACCCGTGGCAGCGTAATGAACATAAGGCCAGCCCCTTGACCAAGGCCTTCGTCGCCAAAAATGGCGATAACGGTTGGGACGACCAACATACCGGCGATAACGGAAATCCCGGTATCCAGCAACCCGATTTGCAGGGCTGCCTTTTCAATACTCTGCTCTTTTTTGACGTACGAGCCGTAAGTGATCATGATCCCCATGGCCAATGACAAGGAGAAGAAAATTTGGCGGGCTGCTGCGATAAAGGTCATCACCGATAAATTGTCAAAGTTTGGCACTAGGTAATGGCGCAGGCCTTCCATAGCGCCCGGGATGGTCAATCCGTAGATGACAAGACCCACCAACATCAGGAAAAATACGGGCATGCAGTACATGCTGACTTTCTCAATCCCTTTTTCAACACCCGTAATGACCAGCGCCGTCGTAATCAAGATGAATAGCCCCAGCCAAAAAATCGGATCCCAAAACGTGGAGTTGAAATTAGAGAAGAAACCATCATGGGAGGCATAGTAGCCCCCGCCCCGCAAATATTGGAAGCCAAACTTCGTAACCCATCCCCCAATGACGCTATAATAAGGGAAGATGACAGTTGGCACCAACGCCGCCAAAAACCCAAAGATCCCAAATTTGGGATTGACGCTCTTAAAGGCGCCAATCGGGCTTTTTCCTGTCTTGCGCCCAAATGCCACTTCGGCTATGATCATCATTAGGCCGAATACCAAAGCTAATAGAAGGTAAACGAATAAGAACGTTCCCCCGCCATAGGTGGCTACGAAATAAGGGAAGCGCCACACGTTCCCAAGCCCTACTGCCGAACCGGCTGCCGCCATGACAAAACCGATCTTACTGCTGAAATTCCCTTTGCTCTTTCTTTGCATCTCCATTTACATCGCCCCTTTAGGTATTATTGGTTTCTAGTGTTTTTAGAATTGTAACACGCTCCAAATGAAAGGGCAAGACTTTTTCTATTAAATTCCAATAAAAACATTTTTATTCAAATACCATTAATCAGATGGGCTCCTAATTTGGCGGTTAACCATTGATGCGAATCTTTCAACCCTTTCCATGAAGCCCAATGCTTTTTCCGCACCTTATTTGAATGGCCTCAAGAAATCCCTACTTATTTAGGTAATACATCATTATTTTACATTCTTTACATCCCATTCACACATTTATTTGGTATAATTTGGAGATGAAGGAGTGATGAGTTATGAAGAAAAAATTGAGTTTGACCCAAAAGATTTTTATTGGGATTGGCCTGGGAATTGTTGCAGGCCTTGGGATTCAGGCAACGCCAGGGGGATTCATCCGGGATGAGCTGCTCTTGCATGGGATCATCAGGTTCTTGGGGACTGGTTTTATCCGTTCCATTCAAATGCTTGTCGTGCCATTGGTTTTCATTTCATTGATCAATGGTTCGGCCTCGATGGGCGATATCAAGAAACTGGGCCGCATCGGCGGAAAAACGGTAGGATTTTTCCTAGGGACTACCATGTTTGCCCTGATCTTGGCCTTAGGCGTGGGATTGGTCATCAACCCAGGGGTTGGCCTTGACCTTTCCAATGTGGTGACCGCAGAGCCGGTCATTGGCGAAGCCACCGGGATTGTGGACACGTTCTTGAACATGATTCCTACCAACCCGATGTCTGCACTGGCCCACGGGCAAATGTTGCCCATTATCATTTTTGCCATTTTAATTGGCGTCTCCATGAGCATGCTGGGTGAAAAAGTAGAGCCCCTTCGAACGCTGGTCAAAAATTTGGATGAAGTCATGATGAAGCTGGTCGACCTCTCCATGAAATTGGCGCCCATCGGGGTGTTTGGATTGATTACGACTACTTTTGCTACAACCGGCTTTGATGCCATTATCCCATTGATCAAATACATGGGCGCTATTTTCCTTGCCTTGGCCCTTCACGCTTTCGTGGTCTATGGTGGTTTGCTGAAAGTGATGACCGGCTTGAAACTAAAACCATTTTTCAAGCAATTCGGAAGCATGGCGGCGGTCCCATTTTCAACTGCCTCCAGCAACGCCACCCTTCCTGTCACCATTAATAAAATGGAAGAGATGGGAATCGATTCGAACATCGCAGCCTTTACCCTGCCTTTGGGGGCGACGGTCAACATGGACGGGACAGCGATCAAACAAGGGATTGCCTGTATTTTCATTGCCCAGATTTACGGGATTGAACTGGGGATGAGTGCTTTGCTTACCATTGTTTTGACCGCTACGTTGGCATCCATCGGAACGGCTGGCGTGCCAGGTGTGGGGCTGATTACCCTGACCATGGTCCTCACTTCTGTTGGCCTGCCAGTGGAAGGGGTAGGGATCATCATGGGGATCGACCGCTTGCTTGATATGGCCCGCACAACGGTCAATGTCATGGGGGATTGCGTCGTTACTACCATCGTTGCTAAAAGCGAAGGCGGGCTGGACCTGGATAAATATTACCGTTCCGATAAGCCTGCAAAGGCTGTCAATGCCAAATCCAAAGCATTGGGCTAATTATTTATGAATACCGCTGCCAAAACCCTGGCGGCGGTTTTTTTTGATTTTGGATAAGAAAAAGCCCGCTTCCCAAAAGGGGAGCGGGCCCATATTGCCAATTAAGCAGTCTGTGCTTGGATTTTAGTCAATAATTCGTCGTTTAAGTTGAACGTTTCGGTGACCGTTTTCAAATCAGCGCCTTTGTTTAGCATCAAAAGCGCAGCCGTTACGATTTCTTCCTCATCTTGGTAAGGGATTTCAGTGGTAATCGTCCCGTCCTCAGCGATTTGGATTTCACGGAATTTCATCCCGCGAAGCTGCGTAGCCCCACCGGAGATGGTGCTGTCATGATAGAATAAGTACCATTTCTCGTTGAACTGGACGATGGACTGGTGCGTCGTCCAACCAACAACCGGCTCGAGGATGCGGCCCTTGTAAGTGAATGGCCCATAAGGGTTTGTCGCTTCCGCGTAGCAAAGGAAGTGAGTGTCCCCAGTGGAGTAAGACAAGTAGTATTTCCCGTTGAATTTGTGGATCCATGGGGCTTCGAAGAAGCGGCGGTCCGTATCGCCGGCCTTGATTGGCTCACCATTTTCATCTAAAATGTCGATGTAGCGAGGTTCGTGCTTAAGGGATACCATGTCCTCGTTAAGCTCTGCAACCCAAGGGCGAAGCGCTGGCTCGTCACCTTGTGGCCCGTCAGTCCCTGGCATGTTGGCAGGGGCGCCTTCAACGAATTGGCCTGTTTGCCATTTTTCAAGCTGCCCGCCCCAAAGTCCGCCAACATAAAGGTAAGCACGGTCGTCTTCGTCTACGTAGCAAGCTGGGTCGATGGAGAAAGACCCTTCGATGTAGTTAGGCTCAGGCGTGAACGGCCCTTCAGGTGTATCGGATACGGCAGCACCGATGCGGAAGATCCCGTCTTTGTCCTTTGCCGGGAAGTAGAAGTAGTATTTCCCATTTTTCGTGTTGGCATCCGGTGCCCACATTTGCTCGCTTGCCCATGGCACGTCCTTGATGTGAAGGATTTGCCCGTGGTCAACGACCGGCCCGTCAATCCCGTCCATGCTGAACACATGGTAATCTTCCATCCAGAAGTGGTCGCCAGACCCATCATCCGGATTGTCGTTTCCTAAGTCGTGGGATGGGTAGATGTAGATTTTCCCGTTGAATACGTGAGCCGATGGATCAGCCGTGTACATATGCGTCACTAATGGCTGGTTTTGTTTGACATTTTTGTTTTCCATGAACAGTGCCCCCTAAGGTCAGATTTGATTAGTTAGTTTATTGGTTAAACAAACTTCACACAACACATATTATAACACAATTTTTTCCCCATGTCCTAAAAATGCTAAAGAAATTTCCCCTAATTGGAATGTAAATTGCAAGCTGCCTTTTCATGAATGGAGGGCTGGGTTTTCGAGCATAATATCCAAAGCAAAAGTTAGGAGTGGTTTGATGAAAACGGTTCGCCAATTATATGAAGAAATGAGTACCCAAAAAGCCGCGGATGGGGAAAATCCCAAAGGGTTTGACCAGGCCCAGTTGGATTGCCTCCTTGACCCGGGGTTTGAGGCTGGGGACCGGTTGTATGAACCCAGCGGGGATGTCCAGGCAAGCAAGGACGTGTTGCCGGTCCTAAAGGTGCTCAGCGAGGAGCCGGGCGAGGTATTTGCCATTATTGCCCCCGCCATCACCGGCCAGTTCGAAGGGGTGGCCGACCCCGGAAAAATCCGTAGTTCCCTAAAGGCCATCGGGTTCAAAGGGATGGTGGAAGCCGCAGCGTTCGCCGATATCCTGACGTTGAAAGAGGCGCTTGAGTTCGACCATAAGATTCATGATGACAAGGACTTCATGCTCTCAAGCTGCTGCTGTCCCATGTGGATTTCCATGGTCCGCCGGGAATGCCCGGAGCTGTTTGACAAAATGCCAGCCTCCGTTTCGCCGATGATCGCAGCAGGGCGGGTCGTCAAGCACATGCACCCAGGGGCTACCACCGTCTTTATCGGGCCGTGCATGGCCAAGAAAAAAGAAGCGAAAGAAGTGGACATTGACGATGCCGTGGACTATGTCCTCACGTTTTCAGAACTCCAAGAAATTTTTGAACTGGCTGAAATCCACCCAGCGGACATGGACGGGGATGAAAAAGAGCACTCTTCAAGGAGCGGGCGCATCTATGCTTTCGCCGGTGGGGTCAGCGAAGCCGTGCAAGCCACCCTTGGCCAGCTGAACCGTGAAGGGGATGTGGCAATCCGTGCCAAAAAAGCCGATGGTGCACTGGAATGCAAAAAATTATTGGCAGAAATCAAGTCAGGGGAGGCTACCGCCAACTTTTACGAAGGCATGGGCTGCAAGGGCGGTTGCGTCGGTGGCCCTAAGAAACTGGTTGACTCGGCCGCCGGGAAAGAGGCGGCCTTGGCTTATGGGGAGCATGCAGCCTATGCCACGCCCCTGGATAATCCCTTTATTTTGGAAATGCTCCACCGAATGGGTTATGAAACCATTCGGGATTTCATTGAAAAAAGCGACTTCCTAACCCGGGACTTCGGCGTTTCAAAAGCAGCCATCTTACAGCCATAACCCGTTAATTCTCTATTTTAAGCTGGACTGAAAACAAATATAGTCATAAAAACAACCATTTACATGCCAATTTTACAATTTTAGACAGTTTTTTTATTGCCTTCCCCCAGAGTTTTCGATATACTGATAAGGCATTAACAAATTAGGAGGTATGACACATGTTTAAAAAATTTTCACTTAGCTTAATGGCGGGAACCGCCTTATTACTGGCAGGTTGCCAAGAGGGGGCAGAGGTAGCTGAACAAGAAGCACCACAAGCCGAACCGGCAACAGCTTATGAGCCGGCAGAAACGGTGGCTCCGATTACTGTCGCTGAAATCCAGCAATTCCAAACTGACTGGGGGAACGGTTTGGTTGCTATCAGCACTGCTTTTGCTGACGGCGAAGATTATGTGACGGTAGCAGCTGGCGTGCTTGAAGATTTATATGGGCATGATTACAATGATGGCGTGGTTTTATTTAACCCGACCATTACCCAAGAAGTCGTTTTCCGCCACGATTGGGAAGGGGCAGCCTCTTACTTCATCGGGACATCTTCCCCAGCAGCTGTCATGTCTGAAGATGGGCAAGGGTTTGCTACGATGCCATGGGTAGAAGTAAACTTCTTGAATGACTGGCAATACATCGTCAATGCTGACACAGCCATTGGCATGGGGACAGTTGAAATCACTAACGCAGAGGGTGACATTACAACTGTAGAAAAAACAATGGGCTGGCTTCGTGGGACGGATGGAAACATCCGCTTGAACTTGCACCACTCAGCGGTACCATTCGGAAACCGCTAGTAAATTATAAAAAAGATAGCCCCTGTCCAAAATGTGGACAGGGGCTATCTTTTTTTATTCATGAAGTTCCAGGGGCAACCCGTCAGGGTCAAAGAAAAATGTCAGCTTCTTTCCAGTGTAATCGTCGTAGCGGATAGGTTCGCAGCCGACCCCGCAGCTTTTTAAATAGGCAATGGTTTCCTCGATGCAAGGCGTAAAAAGACACAAGTGGCGAAGCCCGGCAGCTTCGGCACTTTCGGCCAACCCGGTCTTTTGGGGGCATCGGGCTTAATGAACAATTCAAGCTCCATGGCACCCATTTGCAGGTCCAGCTTGATGTCGCCCTTTTTTGGCCGGTGGTTTTCCCTAATGATGGGAAGCCCTAAAATGTCCACATAAAAATGTTTGCTCGCTTCGTAGTTTGAACCAATAACGGCGATGTGATGAATTTTAGTGAAATGGCTGCACATCAAGAGGCCCTCCTATTGGGAATATTGCGGACGTTGTAATACATCCGCACGATGGATGATAATATAATGGTCCCAAATGCCAAAGCGCCGGCAATGGAAACGGTTTGGACCAGGTTGCTGAGGAAATTTTGGGTATCCCCGGCGATGAAGTGAAGCATGGTGAAATAAATCCCGCCGCCTGGGACAAAGGGAATCAGTCCCGGGATGAGCAAAACGGTGACCGGGACTTTCCTTACCCGGGCCATCACCTCGGAAAATAAGGAGATAGCCAAAGCAGCGAAGAAATTGGCGACCACTTCGCCGCTGCCTAAAAAATGGCTCATGCCATAGGCAAGGGTGCCCAAAGCGCCCCCAAGGGCGGCGAAAAACATGATTTTCCCCCGGACGTTGAAAAGGATGGAAAACCCGATGCAAGTCAGGAATGCGTAAAACATTTGTAATAAGAGTGCCATCAGCTTGTCCCCCCTAATGAAAGCGGGATGCCGATGCCAAGGGCGATACAAGTGGCGGTCAGCACGGCTTCCGTCATTTTAGCCTGCCCGGCGACCAGGTCCCCTGCCATCAGATCCCTGACGGCGTTGGTAAGCGCCACCCCAGGGACAAGGGGCATGATGGTCCCGATGATGACCGCATCAAGGTCATGGGCTGCCCCGATGGATAAAAACAGCAAGGCCAGGACTGACACGCTGGCACTGTCCAAGATGGTGATGAAAAATGGATTGCCACCAAGCTTGGATAGGCGGGTGTCGACGATTTTTAGGACACAGCCAATAAAAAGGGAAACAGCCGCATCCACCAGCCCGCCCCCGAAGAACAAGGTAAAACTGGAAGTGGTCAGGGCGTAGCCCAGCATATCCACGATAAAACTGTAGTCGGGCCTCAAGTTGATTGCCTTTAACGTTTCTTTGACCACATCAATGTCCAAGGTCAGGCTGACCGTTTCCCGGCAAAGGCGGTTCAGGCGTTCGACTTTATCTAAATTGACGCTTCGCTTATGGATGCGCTTGATGCGGCTAAGGCTTCGGTTGTCTGGGGTGGTAATGGTTATCATGATGGCGGTGGTGGCGGCATAGACATCCACCCGGGCAACGCCATAAGCCTTTGCCACCCGTTCGATGGAATCTTCCACCCGGTAAGTTTCAGCCCCGTTTTCAAGCATCAGCTTGCCTAGGTGGCCCATTACGTCCAATAAGTCATGGAATTTCATAAGATTTGTGCTCCTTGAGATGATGATACCTTTATTTTACCATAGAAATGGCTAAAAAAACCAAAAAAATAGAATAATCCCATTGCCAACCCCAAAATCCTGTGTTATAATTAGACTAACTTAATGTTTTTTGATTTTTCAAATATGAGAATAAGTGACATCACGTTTTGCCGCATTATAATCACAAGTTTTGAAAAAGGCACCGCATTAAGAAATAATTTTTAGGAGGTACCTAACATGACTCAAGGTACAGTTAAATGGTTCAACGCAGAAAAAGGATTCGGATTTATCACTGTTGAAGGAGAAAACGACGTATTCGCTCACTTCTCCGCAATTACTGGAGACGGCTTCAAGTCTTTGGAAGAAGGACAAAAAGTTGAATTCGAAATCGTAGAAGGGGCTCGCGGGCCACAAGCTTCTAACATTGTTAAATTATAATTTTAACGCTGCGATAAAAATCACCCCACTGGATGAATTTCCGGTGGGGTGATTTTTTTGCATAAACATTCCCTTTTTCGACTTTTTTTGGTAAAATATAACTATTGAGTGAATAGGGGGAGAATTTATGGATGAGTGCCTGATCAACGAAAAAGATTTGAAAATGCAGGGGAGCCTGCTTCACGTGATAAACCAAGTCGCTAAAAAATTGCTAGTGGGGGAGCGAGCCAGCGTTGGTCCGGAACAGCTTCAAGAAGGGATGGGAGCCATTGGCGGTTTTTTAGGGGTTGAGCGGGTAAAAATGTGGCGCATCCAGTCCCATGAAGGTGTCCCTCATTTCGTTTTGGCCTTTGAATGGCTGAGTGGCAGCTGCATCGGGGAACAGCCATTAGTCGGGCTTAAGTTTCCTTTAACCCATAACCCCATTAGTTTGAAAAATTCAACCGCCATGAACATGTGTGCTTTACCTTATCCGAAATGAATGCCCAGGACCGGGAAAGCTTAGAGCCTTTTGGGGTGAAAACAATGCTGATGACCCCGCTGTTTTTGAAAAGTGAGCTGATTGGTTTTTTTAGCATCGATGATTGCAAGCGTGAGCGCTTTTTTTCGGATGGCGAGATTGAGATGGTGGAAACCACGGCAGTCATGCTGGCCAGTTATTTCAACCAGATCGAACAGGTACGCCGGGATGCCCAGCAGGATGCCCTGCTTTTGGAATTGAATTCGAAGTTGGAGGATGCTTTAGGGGAGGCCTTAAAGGCTGGGCGCGCCAAAAGCGACTTTTTATCTGTGATGAGCCATGAGATGCGCACGCCCCTAAGTGCCATCATCGGCATGACTGCCCTTGGGTTACCGGCTAGGGAGCTGGCAAAAAAAAATAACGCCCTGCAAAAAATCGACCAAGCGTCCAAATATCTTTTGGGCATTGTCAACAACGTCCTTGAAATGTCAAAAATCGAATTGATTGCCTCTGAATTTTGCCTAAGGGAAATGGTCAAAAAAATTGAATCCGTGGTGGGGATTTCCATGGCTAAAAAAACCATCAGAAGGAAAGCGGGCTAGGTAGTATCAAATCCCAAATCCTGTTCGTGGTCAGTGACAATGGTACCGGTATTTCTAAAATTCAGCAACAAAAGCTGTTTCAGATGTTTGAGTAGGCAGGCAACAGCAAGGGGGGCAGCGGTCTCGGGCTAGCGATTTCCAAGCGGCTCGTCAGGTTGATGGGGGGAAGCGGCATCGAAGTTGCCTCACAAGTGGGCAAGGGTTCCAAATTTAGTTTTTCCCTTGATTTTTCGTGTTCTGCCAAGGAGCTGGAGGGCAACTGCAACCTGGTCGCCGAGATGCCCACACCCCATGAATTTTCAGGCAAGCGCCTGCTCTTGGCGGAGGATATCGACATCAATCAAGAAATTATCCTTTCCTTATTTGAAGGGAGCGATTTTGCCATCGATGTTGCCCAAAACGGGGTGGAAGCCATCGAAAAAGTCCAAAACGCCAAGCAGCCTTATGATTTGGTTTTAATGGATGTGAAAATGCCTGAAATGGACGGCCTAGAGGCGACCCGCCTCATCCGCAGGTGGCCCGGGGCCGCCCAAAAGACACCTATCATTGCCATGACTGCCAACGTGTTCACCGATGATGTCCTCGCTTGTTTGGAAGCGGGGATGGACGAGCACATCGGAAGCCCATCGACTTTGGGGAAATGCTGGGAAAAGTCCGGAAATTGATATAAAAATAGGGTGTTGCAGCAAGCGATGTACCAGCTTGTTGCAACACCCTTTTTCAAAGGATTAAGGAAGAAAGCTAACGTTCCTGACGGGAACAAAATGATACGGTGTCGGTGTGTATCCCGGCCCCAGCAAGTCGAGGATAGCGACAATCAATAAGACGAAAAACGCAAATTGGATGGCATTTTTAAGGATAGGTTTCATGTGTTGGCCTCCTAAAAGTAAGTTAATTCTAAAAGTGGCTTCGGGATAATTTATGCTTCCGGCGCAATTAAAAGAACCTTTTGTACGCAATAGAAATATTCGCATAGACTAACAGTGGGGAAAAGTGGTAAAATAGATAAGTTGACAATACCTAGTCCCCTCCCGCAACCATGCATGGGAGAGGTCTGATAAATGAGATGAGGAAGGTGATTTCGATGCGAATCGGTGTATTAATGGGTGGGATTTCCAGCGAACGCGAGATTTCCTTGAATTCGGGCAGGTTGATCATTGAAAACATAGACAAAGAAAAATTTGAGGCGGTGCCCATCGTCATAGATAAAAAAGAGGACGTTTTCACCAAGTGTCAGGGCATTGATTTTGCCCTGAACGTCCTGCACGGGAAGTTTGGGGAAGACGGGGGGGTCCAGACCATTTTGGAGGCCCTGGGCATCCCGTATTCCGGTTGCGGGCCCCTTGCTTCGGCACTGGCCATGGACAAGGACCTGACCAAAAAAATCCTGAAAGCCTCCGGCATCCGCACGGCCCGTTGGGTCATGTCTTCGTCTGTTGATGATATTGACTATGCGGGACTAGATGCTATTGGCTATCCATTTTTCGTAAAGCCCAATAGCGGTGGCTCATCCGTTGCCACGAACCTGGTCAAAACCCGCGAAGGGATTGCCCCGGCTGTTTTGGAAGCCTTGAAATACGACAAAGAAGTCATGATTGAGGAATACATCAAAGGGGATGAAATCTCCACCCCGGTCATCGACGGCAAGGTCTACCCAGTAGTAGCCATCAAGCCAAAAGGGGAATTCTTCGACATCAAAGCCAAGTATGAAATCGGGGCTTCCGAGGAATTCGTGGTGGAACTGGAGCCAGCCCTTCAAAAAGAAGTCAATGAAATGCTCCTTGCTACTTGGAAGGAACTGAAACTGGAAGGCTATGCCCGCATCGACATGCTCATCCGGGATAATGTTCCTTACCTTCTTGAAATCAATACTCTGCCAGGGATGGGCCCAACAGGCTTGATGCCCCAAAGCTTCATGTCCAAAGGGCATACCTACGCAGACTTGGTGGCGACTTTAATCGAGGTGTCACAAAAAATCGAAAGATAACAGCAAGCTATCAAAAAAGAGCGTTCGGCAAGCGAACGTTCTTTTTTGATAGCTGTGTAGAAGCCGATGGGGATTACAACGTAAAATTGTACAAAAATAGGATGCCAAAGAAGTGGTTTTCTTCTTTGGCATCCTTTTTTTTAGTGGCTGCTGGCTTTGGCTTTCGTTACCCATTTATCAAAGATGGCAATCAAGCTCGGGAGGACGAAGACGGAAATCAGCGTCCCGATGAGGCAGCCTTGAGCGATGAGCAGCAAGATAGCAGAAATGGAGGCATTGATGTTGACGAACACGAGGCCTGTGACAAAGGTGACCAACACGATGATGAGCCCGGAAGTCAGGATGGTGGAGATGGAGTTGTCAAGGGCGTTGATGATGGCGTCCTTGACCCCGAACGCCTGTCGTGCTTCCACGTAGTTGGCTGTCAGCAAGATGCCATAGTCGATGACCCGGCTCTTTAATAGCACTTGGGCGATGATGAGGGGCAGGTACATGATCCCGCCTTCTTCAAAATAGATAATGCCCATGGTGATGTATACGGCGGCCTGGATGACGAACACCAAGATGACGGCAACCGGGAGGGATTTAAAGGAGAGGGCGGTGACGAAGAAGAAGGCCACTGCAGTCAGGATGGTGATGAAGGAATGCTCCGATGGGAAGCTTAGGGACATCTCGTGTGGCATGGCGGAGGCTCCTAAAATGAAGGATTCCCCTTCCAGTGCCGCATTTAGTCCATCTTGAAGACTTTCGATAAAGGAAGTGGTGACATCACCCTCGATGGGCAAATCCGTGCGGATGATGGCCCGTGAAAAGTCAGGGCCCACAAACGCCTGCCGACCGGCTTCCATTTCAGACACCCCGTCTGCCAACTGCCCCAAAAGCTCTGGGGTAAACATGGGCTCAAACAACGGGTTTTGCGAGAAATCGTCCATTAGGTAAGCCATGAAAGCAGGGAGGGTCATGGTACCCTCAGGCATCCCATCATGGGTAATGGCATGAAGGTATAATAACTGGGTAATGACAACAGGTTCCATCCCTAATAATTCGGAGAGTTCCTCAGGCCCCATCACGGCAGCCAACATAGCGGGCTCCATCATGGCAACCATTCCGGCAAGCCCGTCCATTTGGGTGGGTTCCATGGAGGCGGCGAATAACGGGTTTGTGGCCACCACTTCTGGGAGGAAACCTAAGAACTCGCCTAAAGCTATGGGCCGTACCGGTTCCCCGGAGGCATTTTTCAAAATAAGGGCGATGGTTTCAGCATCCATCCCAAGGGCATAAGAAATTTCTTCGGCGGTCAGTTCTTGCCCCAAGGTGTTGCCATAAGCCGTGACTTCGAGGACGCCAAGGGTTTGTTCCAAGCTTTCGACCAAGGATCCAAGGGCGGCTTCGTCGGCATTTTCATAAAGGATGACGAAGCTGTTGTCCAAATCGAATACATGGTGGACGGGGTCGGCCCCGGTTTCGGAATAAGTGATCAAAATCCCTTGCTGAAGGTAGATGGAAATCCCAAAGAGCACCAAGAATACGGCCAGCACCCCGAAACGGATTTTATGGGAAAATGTCCCCACCTTCGCCATGTTAAGTTTCAAGACAGGCTTGGCGGTCCGCTCGATGAGGGAGTCAAACAGCAGGATGAGGGCCGGCATGGCGGCAAAGACGCACACGAGGCTGATGGCGACCCCTTTGGCGATGACAAAGCCGATGTCGGCACCGATGCGAAAACTCATAAAGGCAAGCATGAGCATCCCGACGATGGTGGTAAACGCAATCCATGAAATGACGGAAAAGCTATTTTGGATGGTTGCTTTCATGGCCTTTTTTGAATCGCCAACTGCCTGTTTTTCCATCCGGTAACGGTTCAGGAAGATGATGGAATAGTCCATGGACAGCACCACCTGCAAGAGGGCGGCAATCATCATGGTCACGTCGCTGACATGTTCAAAAATCACATTGGTTCCCAGGTTGATAAGGATGGCGATCCCGATGTTGATAAAGAAAATCACCGGTTCGAACCACGAGGCGCACATGGCGAATAAAATCAGGGTCAGGATAATCACCGTGGGGATGGCGATGAATAGCATCATGTTATCCGGCACCGGGTCAACCCCTTCAAGGCTTCCGCTTAAGTGGATGGAGTATTGCGCAAACTGGGCATGGATGGCATCCAAAACCCCATCGGACTCCCCAAGTTCAAGGGAATAAAGGGTAAAATCCCCTTCGCTTTGGTAAGCCACACCGTCGACACCGGCAAGTTCGGACAACTGGTCCAAAACAGTGGCAATTTCCGACGTCCCAAGCCCTTCAAACATCACATAAAGGGAAGCCCCGTTATCGTCAAACTGTTCCTGTAGGATTTCAAGGCCGGCCCGGACGTTAGAATCTTCCGGCAAGTAGACGGTCATGTCCGTATTGATCTGGACGAGGCCCATAAAATAAATGTTGACTGCGGCAAACACCGCGGCAATGGCAAAGAGCCAGTTGCGTTTTTCCAAGATAAATGCTGCCAATTTCTTCACGCTCCCAAATTTGCTGGCGGTTTCTGAATAGGGAAACCGGTTCATTTTTTCACTAACTTTCATTTTACCAGTTTCCACAGGTGTTTGGCCTGATTCCACCGAATTTCCTAACTATTTCCTAAGTTTCGTGGTATAATCTTATGGAATGACAAAATTTGGGAGGGTGTATGATGGAAGATAAAAAAGTAGTAATGGGCTGGGTCAGCTTCGGGCTGGGGATTGCCACTTGGGTGTTGGTATGGTTTTCGATCGTGTTCTCTCCAGCGGCAGTGGTATTGGGGATTTTATCCTTATTGAAGGAAAAGAAGCACTGGAGCGCCATTGTCGGGCTGACACTTGGCGGGCTATCTTTGATAACCATGATTTTGGGCATCATCTTCCTTGATGATTTGCTGAATATCATGGAAACCTTATCTTAACGGGTTGTCCTAGCCCAAAAAGGGAGGCACGAAGGCGTTTTTCCTTCGTGCCTCCCTTTTTATAAAATTCCCCCTTGTGCAAACGGCTAGGATGGTCTATAATAAAAGTATAGACTTTTTCTGCTAAAAGGCAGGCCAAGGAGGAACTGTAATGAAAGAATTGCAAAAGACACCATTCCCGGAAAGTTTCTTATGGGGGAGCGCATCAGCGGCATATCAAATCGAAGGGGCTTGGGACAAAGACGGCAAAAGCCCATCCATCTGGGACCAATACGTCCGCATCCCTGGGACGACTTACAAAGGGACAAATGGCGACGTAGCTGTTGACCACTACCACCGCTGGGAAGAAGACATCGACTTGATGGCTGAAATGGGACTTAAGACTTACCGTTTCTCCATCGCCTGGACACGGATTTTCCCTAACAACATGGATGAAGTCAACCAAAAAGGGCTTGATTTTTACCAGGGCATCATCGACAAATGCGTCGCTAAGGGCATCGTTCCCATGGTAACCATCTATCACTGGGACCTGCCACAATACCTGCAAGACCAATACCTCGGCTGGGAAGACCGCCGCATCGTCGCCGACTTCAAAAAATACGCCGAAACCTTATTCAAAGCATTTGGCGACAAAGTCAAGCACTGGATTACGTTGAACGAACAAAACATCTTCACGGGCCTTGGCTACCAACTGGCCGTCCACCCGCCTAAATACAAAAATGAAGACAAAATCTTCTATCAGGTCAACCACCATGCCTTTTTGGCCCACGCCGAGGCTGTGCTATCTTTTGCTGACATCGTTGAAAATGGCCACATTGGCGCAAGCTTCGCTTATACACCGTCTTACGCTACGGATGCGCGCCCGCTCAATGCCATTGCGAAGCAGGACTATGATGATTTAAGGAGCTACTGGTGGATGGATGTCTATGCTTATGGGCGCTACCCAAAAGCCGCGTTCAAACATCTGGAGGACAATGGGTTAGCACCGGTTGTTGAAGAGGGGGACCTTGACCTCTTCAAAAAAGCGGCCCAAATCGTTGACTTCATGGGGATCAACTATTACCAGACGGCCATGGTCGAATTCGCCGACAAGAACTGGGTGTCCGGCGAGGGGACGATGAACACCACCGGAAAAAAAGGCACCAGCACCGTGACGGGGACGCCTGGATTATTCAAAAACCCGCAAAACCCATTCCTAAGCACCACTGACTGGGACTGGACCATCGACGCGGAGGGGATCCGCTATGCCCTTCGCGACATCAACAGCCGCTATGACCTGCCAGTTGTCATTTCCGAAAACGGGCTTGGCGCTTTCGATAAATTCGAGGACGGGAAAATCCATGACCAGTACCGCATTTCCTTCCTTCAAGACCACTTGCTTGCCGTCAAGCAGGCCATGGACGAAGGGGTAGACGTGTGGGCATACTGCACCTGGTCATTCACTGACCTTCTAAGCTGGCTGAACGGCTACCAAAAACGCTACGGCTTCGTTTACGTCGACCAGCACGAAGAAGTGGAAAACCCAAGCTTAAACCGCTCGAAAAAAGATTCCTTCTACTGGTACCAAGAAGCCATTGCAACCAAAGGGATGTCTTTATACCAAGGGAATGGGGCAGTGAACAAAATTTCCGAGCTAGAGGTTTTAAAAGCTTCAAGCAAGGAAGCATAAATAATAGGAGAGGGTCCGAAGCTAAGGATCCTCTTTTTTTGGATTGTTTTTTTTCACCCTAGGTAGCAAACGGGTTTCGTGTTATAATAGAAACAGGGCGTGCATCAAAGCTGCCAAGGGACGCTTGGGATTTTTGATGCACGCCTTATTTTTAAAGTGGAGGTTATTTGGATGATTAAGAGAAACTTGCAAGAAATTCAGGAAATGGTGTCCGGATGGGGACTGGCACCCGAATTTGCAGATACGGTGGCAACAGGGGTGCAAATCGATTCGAGGGCAATTGAAGCCGGCAACCTGTACATCCCCATCATCGGGGCCAAGGTCGATGGCCATACATTCGCCGAAGGGGCATTTAGCCAAGGCGCTGCCGCCACCCTTTGGCAAGAGGGCATCTCCGGTGCACCGGCAGGGCAGGCTGTCATTACCGTTAAAAATACCGAAGCGGCTTTGCAGCATTTAGCCACCGCCTACAGAAATCAGTTGGAGTTAAAAATCGTTGGCATCACGGGCTCCAATGGAAAAACGTCCACCAAGGATATTTTGTCGGGGATTTTATCGGCAGCATTCCGGGTCCACAAAACAGAGGGGAATTTCAACTCGGAATTCGGGATGCCCCTGACCATCTTGCGGGCGCCAAAGGACACCCAGGTGTGCGTACTTGAGATGGGGATGCGGGGACTTGGGCAAATCAGCCTATTATCAAAAATTGCCCGCCCCGATGCGGCCATCATCACCAACATCGGCGAGGCCCACATCGAGGAACTGGGGTCCAGGGAGAACATTTCCATCGCCAAATTCGAGATTACCGACGGGCTTTCAGAAGGCGGGATTTTCGTCTACCCGGGTGAGGAACCGCTCTTAATGGATAAGGCGAAGGGCCTTGGACTGCAAAAGTATACCTTTGGGGAATCTGCTAAGAACGATTTTTATCCCATGGAAATGGGGATTTTAGAAGAGGGTATGTCCTTTAAGGTGCCTGGTTACGGGGCTGATATCCACTTGCCGGTCCTTGGCAAGCATAATGTGATGAACACCTTGGCAGCCATCGCCGTTGCCCGCCATTTCGGGATGCCATTTGAAAAAATCCAAGAAGGGCTTTCAACGTTTCAGATGAGCAGCATGCGCATGGAGGTCACAAAAGCAAAAAACGGGCTGACCCTTATCAACGATGCTTATAATTCAAGCCCCACCTCCGTCAAGGCGACCCTTGATTTGTTAGGCTCCCTCAAGGGCTATCAAAAAAAAATCGCCGTTTTGGCGGACATGCTTGAACTGGGCGAAAATTCAGCGGCTTATCACGCAGAGGTCGGAGCGATGATCGACCCGTCGGAAGTGGATGTGGTCTTTACCTATGGCCCGATGGCCAACACCTACTTGGCGGCGGCGTCAAAAGTGGCAGATACCCGCACCTTTGAGGATAAGGCCGAGTTGGCAAAGGCACTTTCCAGGCTTGCCGGTGAAGGGGACATCGCCCTGGTCAAAGGATCCCGCGGCATGCGCCTGGAAGATGTGGTTTTAAGCCTCTAATCCGGTCATAATCCCGCCCACCCGCTCATATTATCTAGGGTAGGGGGGATGGACGTGAAAAAATGGTTGACGGGCGATGGCTTTTTAAAACTTTGCTTCGCCTTCTTTTTAGTGTCGATGCTATACTTTTTGGCAACGGGCAGTTTGTTCCGGGCGGCTGAAAGCCTGGTCGGTGTCCTTGCCCTCCCTTTGTTTTGGAACGTCCAAAAGCGCTTCGTCCTCCAGTTTCCCATTGCCCTCAAGCTTTATTTAGGGCTCTTCATCTTCGCAGCCATATTCCTTGGCGAGATGGGAAGCTTTTATTACCGCTTTCCCCTTTGGGACAACGCCTTGCACCTTTCCAGTGGGTTTGTGGTGGCGGCTTTGGGTTATTCGCTGGTGGATGTTGCCAAATACCGGATAGGGGTAGGGCTGAAGTCCGTGTTTGCCCTGTCATTTGCGATGATGGTTGGCACGGCATGGGAATTCATCGAGTTTTTTATGGACTTTTTCACGGGATCCAACATGCAAAAATTCATGCTTGAGGATGGCATGGCCTTCGTGGGCGAGCAGGCACTTTTGGACACCATGCAAGACCTGCTGGAATGCGCCCTCGGGGCAGGGATTTTGCTGCTTTTGGTTTTATTGGAACGAAAATTCAAGTGGCGCGCGCTGGACTGGTTTTTGGTTAGGGGCAAAGGTTCGGATATGGTTTTGAAGCCAGAAGGGGCTGATTCCGTTTAAGGACGGAATTATCCCCTCCTGGCCTTTTTTTGTATAGGCAGGCCAAAAAATGGAAAAGCTAAACTGAAATTTTTGATAAAGGTGTGAGGCTTATGGATAAAAAATTACCAAAAGAGGCATATGGCGGCTGCGAGGGGCAGGATTATGCCCCATATGTGCAAGGCGCAAAAGAAGGCGGGGGCAATGGGGCGGTCATGCTGGTGGGAATCCTGTTGGCAGTTGTCTTTGCCGCTTCCACGGCTTATTCCGGGATGAAGTCGGGACTTACGGTCGCTGCCGGGATACCGGGCTCTATTATCGGTTCCGCCTTGGTAAGCGCAACTGCCCGCAAAAAAGGGATTTTTGGGAAAAACTTGGTACAGGGCATGGCCAGCGGCGGGGAATCCATCGCCTCTGGGATTATTTTTGTCTTGCCGGCAATCATCCTTATCGGCACCAACTTTTCCTTTTGGGAAGGGGCATTGGTAAGTGCGGCCGGCGTGCTTTTTGGCATTGGGGTCACTTCCCTGGTGCAAAAATACTTGATGGTCCAAGAACATGGGAAGCTGATGTACCCCGAATCCATGGCCATATCGGAAACCCTTGTCGCCGGGGAAGTGGGCGGAGCCGCCATGAAATACATGGGCATCGGCTTTGCGTTAGGCGGCGTCCTGACCGCCATCTCAAGCGGGATCTTCAATTGGTTCAACAATGTGGTCAGCTATACCGGCCGTGCGGCTTACCGCTGGCGCTTCGAGCTTGAAGTGAACCCGCTTTTGGTGGGGATTGGCTTCATCGTGGGGATGGAAACGTCCCTGACCATGTTTGCAGGCTCCATCCTTTCTTATTTTGGCATCATCCCCCTCATCGCTTATTTTGCTGAGATGGCAGGGCCAGAGGCCTTTATGTGGAACAATAGCGGCAACTTGATCAACGCCATGGACTTTGGCACCATCAGCGGCTCTTATGTCCGCTACATTGGTGCGGGGATGATGCTTTGCGGCGGCATCATCGGAGCCATCCGCCTCATCCCGACCATTGTTTCGTCTGTCCGGGAAACCGTCGGGGCAAAAAGCGCCGAAAATTCACCCCTTGGCATGGTATTCATCGGCGTGGGTGCTATTTTAGGCTTCATCATGGCCTTCTTGTTCACCAGAAGTTTTCCCATGGCACTCCTCGGCGGCATCCTTACCCTGATTTTTTCGTTGCTATTTGCCATCGTTTCGGGGCGGCTGACAGGGACGGTCGGGACATCCAACCTGCCGGTGTCCGGGATGACCATCGCGGCTTTGGTCGTCGTCACCCTCATTTTCGTCGGCATGAGCTGGACATCATTGGAAGCCAACCGTTCCCTTTTGTTGTTTGGGACTTTCATTGTCGTGGCGGTTTCCACAGCGGGCGGCTATTGCCAATCCCAAAAGGTAACGTTTATCTTGGGCGGCAATAAAAATGAAATGCTCCGCTTCTTCTCGGTGGCAGCCTTAGTGGGTGTCCTCACCGTTGTAGGGACTATCATGATCCTTCATGCTGAGCTGCAAAATACCGTCGATCCCCAATTTGCTTTGCCGCAGGCCAACCTGATGGCAACTTTGACCTCAGGCATCATGCAAGGGAACCTGCCAAGTGTCATGATCATCGTAGGCGTCGTCATGGCCCTGGTCTGCTTCTTGTTGAAACTCCCTATTATGACCGTGGCCATTGGCTTTTACCTCCCCATCGCCACTACCTCCATCATTTTGGTAGGTGCCCTCATCCGGGCATTTGTTGAGCATACCACCAAGGATAAAAGATTGCTGGAGTCTAAAGTAGCAAACGGCGTCAGCCTTTCATCAGGCCTTGTTGCCGGTGGTTCCATCATCGGGCTCTTGGGCATCATCCTGCAATTATCCGGCGTGCTCCATGCCGGGGCGCCTTCTGGTTTTTTCAGTGGCAACTTCATGGCCATTATTTTATTGGCAGCCCTGGTCCTTTGTACCCTCATCCCGATACAAAATTCCCGCCATTAGTGGTATAATGATGGGGAAGGCAATCATTATTGGGAGGAAGTGTAAACATGAATGAAAACCAGTTAATGGGCTATGCACGGGAAGCGCTTGGCAATAGCTATTCCCCTTATTCAAATTTTCCGGTAGGGGCGGCCATCCTTTGCAAAGACGGCAACATCATTACCGGTGTCAACGTAGAAAATGCATCCTTCGGGGGAACCAACTGTGCGGAGCGCAGCGCGATCTTTACGGCAGTGGGCAAAGGGTATAAAAAGGGGGATTTCTTAGCCATTGCGGTGGCTGGGAAGACGAAGGGCTTCTTGCCCCCTTGCTGCATCTGCCGGCAGGTGATGGTGGAATTTTTTGAACCGGATGCCCCCGTTTACCTGACCAATGGCACCCAAGAAATTCAGGTGCATTCCTTGAAGGACTTGGTGCCCCTCTCATTTGACAAGTTGGACATCTAACTGGCGCCCCACCTAAAAACAGGCGTGACGGCCTTTCACCGAGCCTGTTTTTATGCGTCTTGCAACAAATAATTCTTAGTTTATTTGACGAAAAATGTCTATTGGAATTTCTTGAAAAAACTTCCTGGCCAGGATATAATTTATAGGTAGATTTGCAGGATTGCCACGAAGCAGCCCGAATAAAGGAGTATTTTGCATGCAGGTTTTAGTATCAAGGAAATATCGCTTTAAGGAGCCCGCCTCATTGGCACTTCAAAAAAATTATCCCAGGTTAAAATGGAACTGACAGGTTTGGCCCATCAGTTTGGCAACCAGACGCACGGCATATCCATGGAAGAGCGGACCCTAAAAATCAGTCAAGGCGGCTAGCTTTGGCTTTTTTGCTATCTATCACGCCATTTCCTAAAATGCATCGTTGGCAAAAGGTATAAAATCCATGACAAATGGAAAAAATAGGATTAACTTACATCAGGGCACCTCTCATAACTCCAATACACCCGTATGAGCGAGTTCTTAGGGATACCCAGCATTGAAAGCAGGTGGACCAGTTGTATAAAATGAATCGGCATTTATGGGCGAAAGCCCGCCTTTATTTTCGGGAATCAGGGGCAGGCGAAGTCAGCCTAAAAGACGGAGCCCTAAGGCAAGAAGGGGGCGGGCACCTGTCCATTGAAAAAACCGGGTTAAAAAATCTTCCCAAAAGCGCCTTTATGGCAGCTGCCAAAACAAGCAAAGGGAGCGTTGTCGGGGGAATGACCCCAGATGGCTGGGGGATTGGGCTTTACCCCCATTGGAAAAAAATAATCCTTGCGCTCCTAGTAAATCAATTTACCCTCCGCTGGTTAGTCAAACGGCTGTTGAAAAAATACAAAATTCGACAAAGCTAAAAAAACTTATTGGCAGCTTTGGCTTATTTTCGTTTTATCTGTCAGAGGCAGACTTTTTTGACATAAATTGGCTGTTCCTTTACGGCTATATTTATGTTTATTTGTCAAATAGTTCTGGTTAAAATTTCCAAGTGTTTTTTCTCCCTTGCCCCGCTTTTAGGATTTCATTATAATAGCAGTAGCAAATGAAATTGGGGAGATGATTAATCATGCAATGGATTACCAAGGAAGATATTATAAGCCAATTGGCAGCACTGGATTTAAATGAGGAGGAAATACTGTTGGTCTATGGGGATGTGCCTGAGGATTCCCGCATTGTCGGCGGTGTCCAAACAGTAATGGAAGCTATTTTTGAGGCAGTAGGGATGCATACGACCATCGTCATGCCAGCCCATCGACTGACACCCAAACCGGTGTTTTTTGACCCGTCCATCCCGAAGGATGTCAGGGGGCATGTCCCGGCATTTGATGTGAATTTGACACCTGTTGTTTCGACGAACCTGTCCCAGGCCTTTGCGATGCACAAAAGCTCAGTACGCAGCAATCATCCTTTGGCGTCATTTCTTGCAATTGGCCACAAAGCAGCCTGGTTGATGAAGGGGCACGACAAGCACTCCATGTTCGGCAACGGGTCGCCTTTGGAAAAAGCATATGCGCAAGGGGCAAAGCTTTTATGCATCGGAGTGGATGCCAACCGCCTGACCGCCCTTCATTTACTGAACTATCTCAATGGAAAAGATGAAACTTTCGTTTATGAAGCACCCGTAGTCAATGGCGGCGAAAAGGAAGTGGTTGCATTTAAGGACCTTAAACTTGATGCTAGTGCCTATGGCGGCCTCTTAGAAAAATATGCCCAGAAATTCCAGTCTGCCAAAGTGGAAATCGGCAATTTTTCAGCCACGTTATTTGATTACCGTGAACTCATTGATTTTGGCGCAAGCGAAATCGGGACCGAAGCGGGTTAATTGCAGATTCATGAATAACCTCCTTTTGAAAAGGGAATCCTATTAAGGAGGGCCGCTTTGGCCCAACACCCCATAAGGAGTGACGGCTGATGAATAGGCAAAAACCTGTCCACTTAAAACAAAAAATTGCGCAAACAGCCCGACGGGCATCAAACGTGGCGATGTCGGCAACACAAAAAGCCCAGGACGGGCTAGAAGAGTTTGCAGACGATTTTGTAGCCAAAGCAGCCCATGTGGCTGACAAGCTTGAAAATGCTAAGGAAAGCCTTGCTGAAAAGTTTCGCAAGTAATCCAACTAAAAGCCGCCAGACTGGGCGGCTTTTAGCAATTAAACGAAGAAAAAATGACTTTTCAGTGCATATTTTTTGCAAATTTTTCATGCTCGTGTTAACCTTAAAGTACAGGATGTTGAGGAGGAGCAAGGATGAAAATAGAAATTTGGTCGGACTTTATGTGTCCGTTTTGTTACATGGGGCAGCAGCGCCTTCAAAAAGCCATTGAAAAATTTGGCCATGAAGTGGAAGTTGTTTACCGCACGTTCCAACTGTTCCCGGGTTTTAGGCCCCAGTTGGGAAAAAACCTTTATGAAAGCATTGCCCTGTTCAAAGGTGCCGATGTCGGGGACATTGCCAAACTGCATGATCGCCTGGCCCAGACCGGGAAACTTGAAGGGCTTGAATTTAACTTTGGCCAGGTCGTCCCGACGGATACTACCGATGCATTGAGGTTGATTCATTTTGCAAAAGAAATGGGGAAATCCGAAGAATTCATCGCAGCGGTTTTCAAAGGCTATTTCACAGATGTTTTAGATATTGGGGATCACTTGACCCTCATCCAATTGGCTGACAGCGTTGGCCTTGACCCGCAGCTGGTAGAACAGGTGTTATTAAGCGGGGCTTATACCGAGGAACTTGAGAAAGACCGTCAAACAGGCCAGGCCATCGGGGTAAAAGGCGTTCCTTTTTACGTCATCGACAACCGGTACGCCATTTCAGGTGCCCAAGAATCGGCTGTTTTCCTAGAAGTGCTGGAAAAAGCACGCCTTGAAGAAGAGGAAGATGGCGGTTCCCAGTGCTGTTCCGACTGTACTTGCGGCAAACGGGGTTAAAAAGAAAGATTTATAGGAACCTTTTCGTTACAAAAAATGCGAAAGCACTGGAATTTCCCAGGAGCTTTGCCATCAAATTAAAATTCCGCAAGGCCCAGCGATTGAATTTCACTGCCTTGCGGATTTTGTGATGCCTTAATCGACCTGAAGCTCTATGTATCCGGTCAAGATGTCGGAATAGTTATAAGAAACCCGCCCAACTGATTTAGGGGTCAGGTCCTGGTCAATGTCGATGACAAAAACGGAAGGGTAGACGCTTGATAACGTGCCGGTGTGCTCTACTACCACGTTTCTTGGTTCATAGGCTGTAAGTGTGACCGTCTTTCCAAGGTGTTTGCTCAGGGCGTGCCTGATGTCTTTTAAGCTTTTCATAACATTCTCTCCTTTAATATAAACTAAAGCACGCTGGTTTTTTACGAAACTACGTTGCTTATTCGGAACGAAGTGCTTCCACTGGGTCTTTTTTAGCCGCCATACGTGCCGGGATCATCCCGCCAAGCAACGTCAGGACAAGGCTTAGGCCTACCAAGAAGATGGCATGGACCGGATTAAGCTGCGCGACGTTGGCTAAATCCGTAGCCCCCTCTATGGCCTGGTTGATTGGCAATTGCAGCGCATAGGTAATCAGTATTGCCAAGGCACCCGAGCAAGCACCGATAATAAAGGTTTCAGCATTAAAGACGCGGGTAATGTCTTTTTTTCGTGCCCCCAGTGCCCGAAGGACACCAATTTCCTTCGTCCGTTCAATAACAGAAATATACGTAATGATTGCAATCATAATGAGCGACACCACCAATGAAATGGCTGCGAAAGCGATAAGGACCATAGTGATGGCGCTCATGATGCCGCCGGTCATATCCGTCATGGTTGCCGCAAGGTCAGTGTAGACGATGCGGTATTCTTCCGGTTGGCCTGTATTGAAGTCGTTCAGGTAGCTTAAGATCGCATCCTTCGATTCAAAATCTGTTGGGTAAATGAAGATGATGAATGGCGTCGGGTCCCCCCCAAGGAAAGTGACAAAGGAGTCGCGCCCGGCCTCATCCAATGGCTCTAAAGTCATCACGTTGAAATCCGCTTCCCGCTGGGCTTCGACGATTTCAGAGGTATTTTCGATGTCGATAAGCCTTTGGACCAGGGCATCGCTATAGGCCACGCCGCTGTTTAACAAACCGATGGAAACGTCTGGGTTCAAACGGACAATCCCTGAAATCCTCAACGTTATGTTGCCATCGGCCCCAAATGCTTCATCCAGGTCCTGGTTAGGCAAGAAATTGCCCATTTCGGTCTGGAAGTAGAAATTGTCATTAGGCACAAGCAATATCTCAGTCCCGACAATTTCCTCAAAATCAAGGGAGCCTTCCACCTCTACGTCAAAGCCAAGGTTCCTCAGGACATTCAAGTCGATGCGGTTCCATTCATCAACGACCAAGAGCAAATCGGTTTCATCGCTTGGGTAGGCACCCGCCAGCAAATCGTAATTGGACTCCAGCCAGCTTGTTTCTTCGTTTTCATCCAGGCTGACCGGGAAGGAGCTGAGCCCGGTGCCAGCAGGCATCCCACCCATCATCGGGCCGTCGGTCGAGGACTGGGAACTAAAGCTGACCGGCTGCACCTGCCCGCCGACATCCCTTAAAAGGTTCATGTTGACGATGCGCGTGAACCCGATGCTCCTTACAATAGCCGGGTCGAACCCATCAAGATGCCCCATAAATTCATCGGAGAAAACATTGTTGTGAATCATCATGGAGTCAGCCGGGTCAAACAAGAAGATGGCGTCGCTGTCCCGCTGTGCCTCCCGGGCGGCCTGCCTTTCATCTGCACCTTCCCGCCTGGCCTGGATGGACTCTGCGTCGATGTTCATGGCCTGCTGGGAGACGATGATTGGGAATTCGGACAGGGCGTTTTCCTGGAATTGGTCGATTTGGACTTGGAAGCCGTTGGAAAGGCTTAAAATCAAAGCGATGCCGATAATCCCGATGGAAGAGGCGAAAGCGGTCAGGGCCGTGCGCCATTTTTTGGTAGCGATGTTGCGGGCGGAAAGCATCAGCGCCGTGAAGAAGCTCATGCTCGTATGCTTGAGGGCATAATTGCTGCTTGCCGCTGCCGTTGGATGGTAAGGGTTTGTGTCATCAACAACGACCCCATCTTTAAAGCGCACGGTCCGGTCGGCATATTCCTCGGCAAGCTCCGGGTTATGGGTAACCATGATGACCAGCTTGTCCTCGGCGATTTCCTTGATCAAATCCATGATCTGCTGGGAGGTGGTCGTATCAAGCGCCCCTGTCGGTTCATCGGCTAAAATAATGTCTGGGTCATTGGCAAGGGCCCGTGCGATGGCCACCCGCTGCATCTGGCCGCCGGATAACTGGTTGGGCCGTTTATGGACATGGTCTTTCAAGCCCACACGCTCAAGCACCTCAAGGGCCTTCGCTTTTTTCTTGGCAGCGCCGACGCCGGATAAGGTCATCCCCATCTCCACATTATCGATCAGGCTCAAATGGGAAATCAGGTTATAGCTTTGGAAAACGAAGCCTACGGAATTGTTGCGGTAGGCATCCCAGTCCTTATCTTTGAAATCCTTCGTGGACTTTCCATTGATGAACAAATCCCCCGCATCGTAATGGTCCAATCCGCCAATAATATTAAGGCAGGTCGTCTTTCCGGAACCTGATGGGCCCAAGATGGCAACGAACTCGCTTTTTCGAAAGCTTAAGTCCACCCCTTTAAGGGCCTGCTGGGTAAATTCCCCTACGGTATAGCTTTTGGCAACGCCTTTTAATGTCAACATCTGTTTATCCTCCTAAAACTCCAACAAAATAACTTACCTGCTTACTTTACCATGACTTTATAAACCGAATGTGAATTTTGTGTAAACTGATTATTAACTTTCCCAAAACTGCGTTTTCAACATCGATTTTTTTTGGATATCTGCTCAAACCCGTTCCTATTGGTCAGAAGTGGGCTTAGCATATCCTCTGCGGCACCCGCCTGTTTTTGGGGGATTGACGAAGGCATGTCTTTGTGGGAAAATTAGTGAAAAGAAAAGGAGGCTACCGCCAATGAATACCATTTTGATCGTGGAAGATGACCCGAACATCCGCAAGCTCATGAAAGAGGTGCTGGCACAACATGGCTATGAAGCGGTTGTTGCCACTGACGGCGAGGATGCCCTTGACGTAATGGATAAAACCCACATCGACCTCATGGTCGTCGATATTATGATGCCCCGCATGGATGGCTACGAGCTGACGCGGATCCTGAGGGAAAGCGGGTCGCAGGTGCCGATTTTGATGGCTACCGCCAAAGAGGATTTTGACTATAAGAAAAAAGGCTTCAATTTCGGGGCGGACGATTACATGACCAAGCCCCTGAACGAAGAAGAGCTCCTATTAAGGATAGGGGCCCTGTTGCGCCGCTCGAAAATCGCCAATGATTCCGTCTTGTCTGTGGGGGGCACCGCTCTTTTTTACGACGAGCTGGCTGTTTTGGAAAGCGGAAAAGACCGGCAGCTGCTCCCTAAGAAAGAATTTTTGCTGCTTTTCAAGCTCCTGAGCTACCCCAATAAAATATTTACCCGCCGGCAGCTTATCGACGAAATCTGGAGCATGGAATCAGAAACGGATGAGCGGACGGTTGATGTTCACATCAACCGACTGAGGGATCGGTTCAGGGAAAGCCCTGATTTTGAATTGGTTACCGTAAGGGGGCTGGGTTATAAGGCGGCCCACAAATGAGGCGGCCGGAAATCAAATCCATAAAAATGCAGTTGGTCGCGTTTATCTTCTTAATGATGATGATGGCGTCGGTGCTGACGGGGATTTTGGTCCTGTTATCCATTTACCTTCAGGTTTGGGGGGCTGATGAGGTGCGCTTGGGGCTTCGATTTCCCCTGCACTCCATCACGCTGGTCTTTTTGATCGTTTCGTCCATTATCGGGTCGTGCCTGTCACTAGGGTTTTCCCAGCGTTTCTTGCATCCCATCTATACCTTGATCGAAGCCATGAAAGAAATCCGCAAAGGCAATTACCATGTCCGGGTCAAAGGCGGGGGCAAGAACCAGGAAATCGGGCTCTTGATCCAAAATTTCAACGCCATGGCAGAGGAGCTTGAAGGGGTGGAAATGCTTAAATCGGATTTCATCAACTATTTTTCCCACGAGTTCAAGACTCCCATCATTTCCATCCAGGGGTTTGCCAAGCAGCTGCAAAATGAAAATACCCCCGGGCATAAGCGGGAGGAATACCGTGAAATCATTGTCAAGGAAGCGGAGCGGCTGGTGAAGCTATCTACCAATACCCTATTGTTGACCAAACTTGAAAGCCAAAAAATCATTACCGACCAAAAATCCTTCCACCTGGACGAACAGATCCGCCACTGCATCCTGCTCCTTCAAAAGGAGTGGGAAGAAAAAGGGCTGGAGCTTGATTTGGACCTTTCAGAGGCCACCGTTTTTGGCAACGAAGAAATGCTGTCCCAGATCTGGATCAACCTTATCGGCAATGCAGTAGCTTACAGCAATCCTGGTGGCACCTTGACGGTTTCTTGCAAACCGGACGGGCAGCGGTTCAAAGTGCGCATCCAAGACGAGGGGGTCGGGATGAGCGATGAAGTCAGCGCCCGGATTTTCGATAAGTTTTATCAGGGGGATGCCTCCCGTTCCACCAAAGGGAATGGCCTAGGGCTTGCCATCGTCAAACGGATCGTCGACCTGTGCCAAGGCAGCATTTCCGTCAAGAGCCAAGAAGGCAAGGGAGCAGTCTTTATTGTTTACCTGCCGAAGTCATAAATTAGGTTCGTCTAAAAAATTCAGGGGAAAATGGATGGCTGGGTTGTAAGGCCTCAGTTCATAACCCTCGGTTTGTAAAAATTCGATGAGATAGGGCAGCGCCTCCACGGTGATGTCCTTTTCATGCAGCAAAATGACGGCATGGGGAGAGCGGACCAGGTAGTTCAGGTCATGCTTCACCTGGTTTAACAGCGCATCGACTTCTTCAAGTTCCCAGTCGTGGGAATCCACGTTCCAGTCCCAGCAAGTAAAGGGCGACGCAGACACCAGCGCCACATGGCCGTCGGTGAACGTCCCCACCGTCCCATAAGGGGCCCGGCACAGGTTGGTTTCAAAGCCGCCGGTAAGCCGAAAGACCAAATCCTGGAGTTCGGTCATCTCCCCTAAAAAACGCAGGGGGGAAAAATCTTCGTAATAAAGCCGCTGTACGTCATGGCTCATGGAGTGCAGGCCAATATAATGGCCAACTGATGCCATCCGCAAAAGCAGTTTTTCAGAATCGTTGCGCCCGTTGATGGAATGGCCCAAAACGAAAAAAGTGCCTTTGACCCCATAATCGTCCAAAATGTCCAAAATGGCAGCGGTGTTCTTTGAGGGGCCGTCGTCGAAGGTCAAAAAAGCGTATTTTTGCCCCGGGAGGAGGGCGGTAGCTGGGGTTTCTTCGGATAAAGGAGGTTCGTCACCATCAAAAAAAAACGAACTGTTTTCCATAAAGAGGGGAGGGCTTGCCGGCATGTCTGGGATAACCATAGGCGGCCGTGCAGTTGGGGTGAGGACCAGCCACAAAAAAATGCCGGATAGGAATATGGCAAACATTTGAATGGGTTTGAACGATGGCATGGGAGGCCTCCTTTGGATTCTTGCAAAATTTATGGCAGATGATGGTCATAATGTGGCAAAAAATGCTAAATTTTATTCCTGAAAATGGGCAATTATTCAAAATTAAATGAAGCATGACGGAAAAATGGTAAAAAAACCGACTTTTTGGCACTTTTTTGCAAAAAAGTCTTTCCTTTTGCGTCCACAAGTGATAATATTTAAGAGTACCTTTTGTACAACATATCATTACATTTACCGAACGTGTGCCTAGACAGCTCCCGAGTTCATTCCCCTCTAGCATTGGGAGTGTGCACTAGTAAGTAACAATACTTCTCTCTTGGACTCACAGTGCCCCCTTATCCCCCCCCTTAAGGCACTGTGAGTTTTCCCGTTCCCAAAACTTTTGCCCCCGGGCAGTGGTTTGGGATTTTTTTTGTGGATCCTGCCAAAAAGTGACCCCTTTAGGGAAATGCTGCGTAGTATAATAAAAAGGCAGCCCTTGGGCTTAAGCCGTTTTTCGCAACAATCCAGGGGTATTTTCAGTCAGGGGAGGGGAGTTGATGCCAGACCGGGGATTTTTGCCCATCGAGGCGCTTTGCCATCAGGGAATCTACAACACGCATTATGCTGATGCCCTTTTTTTTGAAGTGGACAGCCTGGAAACTTACATCAATTATATTTTAAAGCTATCGGAAAACGGGACGGAACTGGCTTTTCGGGGCGAGCATGACATCTTTGAGGAAACTTTGGCATCAGTGTTTCGGGTGCCAGGGCCCAAATGCCTCCCGGACATCCTGAAGAAAAAATACTACAAGGAAATCGCCCACTCCCTCACGGACATCGAACGGGAAAATTTCATGTCCTATTCCCGCCATCATGGCCTTCCCACCGAACTTTTGGATATGACCAGATTGCCGCTATATGCCCTGTATTTCGCCTGTAGCGACCGCTTTCATTCCAACATGGGGGTGGTCCAGGTGTTCAACTTGAAGGAAACCATGCGCCTTTCGGATTTTGAAACGGACAATTCCTACAATTATCAGATGTTTGACTTGTCCCAGGCCATTTTTAATTACTACCACCAAGGCACCGGCGACCAGTTTCTGCTAAAATTCACCCGCTTTTTAAGAAAGCACTTGGGGTACACCAAGCGCCTGCTAGGCGAGACGGCCCTCTACTTGTCGGAAATGCTTGCCTTGATGGAGCCGGATGGCTTAAAAGCCCTGAAAGAGAGGGAGCGGCTGATTTTGGGGCAGGTCCAGGAAGCCGGCGTCAAAGAGGTGGGGCTTGACCGCGCCTGCGGTCTCATCGTTGAAATGATCGGGAACCCTTTGATCCCTAAAAACCCGGCCATGGAGCAGGTCAAAGAGGAATGGCTTTCGGGGCTTGCAACCGTTGACCAGTCCCTCATCTGGTCATACATGGAGCTTTTGGGGCTTTCATTTGGGGTCTTGGACCTGGCCCTGGGCGCCGATGTAAAGGGCCGGGGGCTTTCCCTGCCGCCTTTTCCCGTGGTCCGCTACTCCCCCACAGCCAAATTCGACCGGATGCGGGCCCAAGAAGGGGAATTCTTTTATCAGCTGTACATGATCCGGGACGACGAGGCGGGCATCCGCCTGATTCCCCAAAAGATCAATTCCAATATCCGCTTCGTCATCAAGGACAAGGCCGCCATAAGGAAGCAGCTCAACACACTGGGCATTAACCGCAAGCTGGTGTACCCGGATGCCGATAACATCGCCCGCTACCTGGCAGAATGGGAGTTTTAGGATAAATCCTAAATTTTACCTTGTGTAATCCGCTTAAGCGTTGGGCATCCTATGGGAAAGCCCATAAACTGGAGGGACAATATGAGAAAATGGATTGAAAAGCGCCTGAAGGACATTTATGATGAGGAATTTGTGGACATCGTCGAGGATTTGTTGGACCATGTGCTGGTCATTGGCCTGGAAGATTGCCGGCACCATATCAAGACGAGCCGCCTTCAGCATTGCCTGGGCGTTTCCTACCGCTGCTACCGCATCTGCAAGCGGTTTGGCTGGGATTATGTGTCGGCGGCCCGTGCGGGGGTCCTCCATGATTTTTATCACTATGACAGCGAGACCGACCATGAGGATAAAGTGGTAGGCCTTAGGCATCTTCGAACCCATCCCCAGCTTGCCCTGAAGAATGCCCGGGACCATTTTGAGCTGAACCCTGTTGAAATCGACATCATCGCCAAGCATATGTGGCCCATCACCTTCATGCCTCCCCGCTACAAAGAATCCTGGCTCATCGTCGCCGTTGATAAATACTGCGCCATCATTGAATTTTTCCGCATCCACCGTAAAATTGCCCACCGCCGGCACATCCATCACCCATAAAGTTAGGCTGCCGGTCCGTTGCAGCCTTTTTTTGTCGAAATTTTCATCAGTTGGCGTGGGGATTTACATGTTTTATTGTCGGAATTTATGATATAATTTAAGTCATAATCTTAAAACGCTTCAAGGGAGTGGGGAAAGTATGTTATCTAGCCGCAAATATCAGCGCACCAGTGTTTTTTCAACTAAAAAGGCGCGCCAAAGGAAAAGGAACCTGGATTTTGTTTATGGGATGTCCGCCATCGGGATGGCCTTTGCCACGGCGTTTAATTTTGTTGTCGGGCAAGTCATGCCGGTGTCGGGGCTGGTCATGACCGAACTGGATACCCCGCCACTTAATTTCACGGAAACGGCCCCGGTCCGCCGGTGGCATAGCAATCAGATGCAGGTGGCTTACCTGAGCTTCAATGACGTGCCGGTGCAAAACTTGGGGCCTATCCTTGATATTTTAGTGGCCCATCAAGTGCCCGCCACCTTTTTTGTCCAAGGATCCCTTATCCAAAACGAACCGCTGATGGCAGGGTACCTGAGGCGGGCCATGGAAGCGGGGCATTACATCGGGCTCCACTCCATGACCCACAACACTTATTTGCTGTATGTCCAAGAGGGGGCGGCGCAGGCTTTTATGGCTGAAATGGAGGAAGCCCAGGCAATCTTATACGAGACGACAGGTTACGTTTCCAACTTGGTTCGGGCGCCATTTGGCAGTGCCAACAACTTCTCCCAAGACCACATCGACGCTGTGCTGGCATCAGATTTTCGGATTTGGGACTGGCATGTGGATTCCCAGGACTGGGTGGCGGGCCAGACCCCATCTGGCATGGTGGATACCCTTCGGTTTGGCATGGATATTTGGGGCTGGCCGACGGACGTGGTGGTCTTGTTCCATGGGCGGGCAGTGACCGTTGATGCGTTGCCAGATGCCATCCGCTTTTTTGAGGCCGAGGGCTTTCGCTTCATGGCTTACGACCCCAACCGGCATTTTACCATGAACATGCTCCAGATACCAGGTTTGTAGGAGGCGGCTTGATGAGAAAAAATAAAGTAGGGCTGATGCTCTTGTTGGCCCTTGGCTTGGCAGCCTCTTTGGTCTATGCTTTTAGGTTCAGCAACCCGGCAGTGAGGGCGTACCAATTTGGGCAAAACATAGACGATGGCTTGGCGGATGCCGCCCTTTCCTTCCCTAAGCGGCGGGAGGAGCTGTTGGACCTTTTGCAACGGGATGTGGGGGATTTGGTCCGTATCGGGCAAAACTACGAAGCGGGCCTGAACATTGACCGGGAATTTGCCCATTTCCATGAAACCTATGGCTTGCTTGGGGATTACATCGCCACGGTCACGCCCAAAGTCGAGGCCATTTACCACCGTTCCGATTTTAACAGGGCACTGGCCCATGCAGGGCGCGCAGGGATCCATGCTTCGGTGGCAACCGGTTTCATCAGCTATCAGCAAGAAAGGATGGGGGCCCTTTTGGCAGTCCATGGGGCATTGGCAGGCTTATATGAGGCGCTTTCTAGTTTTGAGGCGATGTTTTTTGAACCCGACCCGTGGGTTGCCGTGCCATATTTTCAGGAAGTGCTGGACCGCTTCGACGAAATTGCCGTCCTTCATGACGGGTACTTGGATGCCCTGGGCAGCTATGCCCGCACCAAGACCGATTTTTACCTTGCCATACGGCAGGGGCGGTAACCAGGTTTATTTTAAGAAACCTTCAGGACTAAATTCCCGAAGCTTCTATTTTTTGCTCTATGCTGCCCATTCCAACCAGTGCCGGGACGTGCAGCATAAGCCCGCTGTGGCATCCAAAAAAATTACCCCCTCTCGACAAATTTCAATGGGAAAAGAGGGAATCTGCCTAAAAAGGTATGCTATACTAGGGGAAAATGAGAAAAATCCATCAAAATAAAGGGGGAAAAGCCTTGGCTTGACACTTATGACAGAAAAAGAACTAATCGTAAAGTTAATCCACACCGACGAAGATGCCCATTATATTTTCAACGTTTTCAAAGACAACCATAAAAAAGGAAAATTTGCCTTTAAGCGGCTACGGGCCCAAAAGCTATTAGGGAACAAATCCCAGATTGATGAACTAAGCGCATCCGTCAGGGCACGGTTTGCCGATGGGGGATTAGATGTCCTGCTCTTGGAATTTTTACAACCGGAAGCCCCTAGCCATTTGCAACAATTCTTGCTGGTACGGGAATTTTATCCGGAATTTTTAAGGGAGAACTGGGATGCCGTCAGGGAAAATATAGAGCAGAAAAAACCTCCCTTTTCGGGGGTGAGCGCCCATAAGACGGAAGAGCAAGCCCTTCATTTCTACCAGCACCGCTATGGGGAGTTGAACGGGGCGGCGCTGAATGCTATCTGGCAGGAAAGCATTCATACCGTCAAAATCGAGCTGAAGCTTTGGGATGTTTTTGAACAGGCGGTGAAGGGCAAAGGCCTGTTGGGGCTGGACAAACTGCTTGGGGGCGTTGGCCCTGGGGACGGCTTTGAGGTCAGCGTGCGGGAAAGTTATTTTATGGAGCATCGGGACGTTTTGGCGGATGCGGACATAAGGAGAATGGAACAGGGTTGCCGGGATCAGTTGGTGCGGCTCGCTATCATAACGGTATTTTTAGAGGCAGGGGAGTGCCCAAATGAGGTGCGCTTGAACCTGATGCGGGAACTGCAGCGGGCTTATTTTCTAGCAAAGACACAGATTTTAGGGCTCGGCACGCTGCTTAGCCTATTAGAAGGGAAAAATGAGTACGACCAATTAAACCTAAAATATCAACAGTCCCAAAAAGAAAGGACGGCCTTAAGCCAAAAAAACCAGGAAATCAGCCAACAAAACAGCGCCATCAAGAGGGGGGACGAAACATTGAAACAACAAATTGCCCATTTAAAACAAGTCATCAATGAACAAAATGAAAAATTGGGCCAATCGGCCCGGTTGCAGGTGGCCGGCCAGGAGGAGTTGGAAAAAATCGCACAACTTTCCCAAAAGGAGCAGGCCCATTTAAAAAGCCGCCTGCAAAGCTACGAAAACCTGGCGAAGGGCTACCAGTGGCTATTGTCCCGCGACCTTAGCGTCCACGAAGTGGCGGTGGTCTACAGCTCCCCATTGCTTTACGCCAAGCATATATATCATGAAGTGCTTTTTATGGGCGTATCCCAGGCGCTAAAAGAGCCATTTAAAGCCCAAAAACTGTTGGTTCAGCTAGTGGGCCTAAGCGGCAAGGAGAAAAAACAGCTGGAAAAGCTGGCCAGTGCCAAGGGAGTGGAAGCCGTCATGCTTGAAAGCGTGGATGAACGGGATTTGATCATGGACATCGCCTGTTACCTTAAGGAAAGTGAGGGAGTCTTTCATGAATCAGCTTAGTTATGAAATCAACCCCCAGTTGAAGTCGGAACTGATGAAATGCCAAAACATCGTCATGTTGGGGCAAATTGCGGCAAACAGGCCCCTTTACCCCCGCTCAGGGCTATGGAATGAACCCATCACGCCTATGCGCCAGGGCAATAATATCTTATTTTATGTGGAAGCCTGCTGTAGCGAGCCCGACCCCATCCTGTCTTTGAAAGGGCGCGAAATCCGGGAAAGCTTTTACATCGGACAAGACGGGGACCAATACGGCGGCATCATCAAAGAACAGACGTATTATTTAAAAACCGAGGACGACAAGGTCGCTTACTGGGAAAATGCCCTTGTTGGCAAACTGATCGTCTTCCGCCCGAAAGTCAAGATTAATGGGGACCGCTACTACCTGAATATCCAGATCCAGTCCATCGAGGACAATGTGGCAGACGGGTTTTCGCCTCGGTTCTTGAGCATCCCCCATAGCGTAAGCGACGGGGATGCTTTTAATAACCGTCTCCTTGAGGGTGGCTTTGTCATTTTGAAGGACTACCCCCACCTTAATCAAGATCCCGCCTACATCATCAATGGGGATTACCTGTACTTTGGCTTTGGGGCATGGCAAAAGCACCCGACCCAGCATAATGCCTGGCGTGCCAGCGATGGCCTATCAGATATCAAGCGGGTGAAGCTCAGCCAATTTTTAGCAGAGCTTGAAAGCTGCCTGGTAGATACGACCGCTGCCATCTCATTTTTTAATGAGGAGGCGGAGGAGATGCTAAGGCCCCGATTCGAGGAAATGGGCGAAAAGCTCATCAAGCGGGACACGGGCCGCCTATCGGTTTTGGAAAAGCCAGGGACCGAGTTTGAGTTTTTGAAGCATTTCAAAGCCTGCACGGTTATGGAAAGCCTGGTATACAACGAAAAAGACCTCCTGAATTTCCACATCAGCATGAAAACCAACGCCTTGATAGTCCTTGCGGGCATGTCAGGGACAGGAAAGACCCGGCTGGCAAAATCCTATGCCAAGACCTTAGGGATAACGGAGCCTGATGGGCGCCTTTTGTTCATGCCCATCTCTCCTAGTTATTTGGAGCCCTCCGATGTCTTGGGCTATTTGAACCATACGACCGGCAGGTACATGCCATCGGAAACTGGGTTGGTGGATTTGCTGGTGCGTGCCACGAGGCATCCAGAGGAGCTTCACATGGTCATCTTTGACGAAATGAACCTGTCCCAAGTGGAGCACTGGTTCGCACCGCTCCTTTCTTTATTGGAGTTGAAAACGGAGGAGCGCATCCTTAACCTTTATAGCAGCCAAACCCCTTGTGCCAATCAAGAAAGCTACCCATCCCAAGTGGGGATTGGCGACAACATCTTGTTTGTGGGGACCGTCAACCTAGACGAGACCACCAAGGAATTTTCCGACCGCCTGCTCGACCGGGTCAACATGGTCACCATCCAAAAAGGAAGCTTTTTGGAAATGAAGCGCCTGGGAAGAAAACTTTATCCTGCCCGTACCTTCAGTTTCAGGGAATTTGACAGCTGGCGAAGTACCAGAGGGGGCATTGAAATTTTTGAAGATGCGGAACTGGCATTTTTTGATAGCCTCCACAGCCTCATCAATCAATACGACAGCCAAAAAGGGGTGTCATACCGCTTCTTGAACCGGTTGGCGCAATACATCGGCAACATTCCCGAGGGGATGGACGACATGCATCGGCTGACCAAGGGGGAGGCCATCGACCTTGGCATCAAACAGGGGCTTTTGACAAAAATCAAAGGGAACCGCCAGCATGTAGGCGCCTTGATTGGGGAAATCCCGCAACCGGGGGGGCAGCTGGAAAGCAGCGGGCTATTCGACTTGCTGAAGGACAAGGAATCGGCCCAGGTTTCCGATTTTATCCATACCCAAAAGGAACTGTACCGAAAGGCCCAGGAACTAGGTATTTATGGATACACCGGCTAGCCTAAGGTTTGAAAATAGCTTTAAATCCCTGGTTATCCCATTGAGCCCCGACCGCCATTGGGACCAAAAGCTGTTTAGCCTTTCTGAGCTCATCCCTACCACCCTTACGTTTTTGGGTCCGGGCAAGCTGACCCTGGAAGAAACCCTCGTCCCCGGCGGGTGCGCTTTGATACAGGACTATATCCCTGGGCGCTATAACCTGGTTTGGGAAACAGGGGAAGGACGGGTTTATGAAGGTTTTTTTGAAATCCACCCCCATTCCTTAAGCCTGGATGAAATGGCAGGGATGTTTGCAGCCCTGGAAAACAAAGTGCCTGGCATCACCCAAAACCCGGACTTCAACTCGGGGGCATACCAGGACCTGGGATGGGCTGGCGGCTCTGATTTGAAAATGAGGTATTTAGCCCGCCAAAGCGAAAAAATCGCCTCGGCGCTTGCCGCTATCCAAAGGCAGCCCATAAAAGCCCTTGGCCAGTCCTATAGCCTTTCACCGAAAAGCAAAAGGCCCACGGCAAAAAGCCAGCGATATGGCCAAACCCATGGCAGCAGTGCCCTTAATTATGAGCCGGTGAAGTCCCTTACTTTTGATACAGTGGAAAACCGCCAGTTAAAAGGGATGGTGTCTTATTTGTTGGGACTGGCTGACGGACTCCTGCAACAAGCCATGCAGCAGCAAGCCGCCATCGAGCGGCAATTGTCAAAGACCCGCCAAGAAATTGCGACGCTAAAAAATAACCTGGGGCTGTTAGGCGCCAAAAACTTCTCCAAAACGTATTCGGATTGGAAGGGGCGGCTGGAGCTTGGGGAAAGCGAGGAAAGGCGGCTCTTGCGGGAGGGACAGGCCCACGAGCTTCGCTACGCCCCCTTAAAAGGGTTGAAAACGCAGCTTGGCCTCATAAACTGCGCCCCGTGGTTTTTGAAAGTGCCTGCCCCCAAGTACGGGGAGTCGCCAAGGAATTTATGGCGCCACCGGGGGTATAGCGAGGTCTATCAAGCCTATTTGGACCTCCAGTCGAAAAATCCAGGTGGGGAAGGTGCGGGTGCCAGCCATCCGACTTCCAAGCTATTTGAGTTTTACGCTTTCCTTTTGTGCCATGAAATGCTCCTTGCCAGCGGCCTTTCAAGCGAATTGCCAATGACTGCTATTGTGGCGGGGGATTCCTTCGGTTATTTACACCCCTCCGGTGCCAGGGTGTCCCTGTCATATGACAAGACGGTTGCTGATGTGGCGGCTGCCCGCCAGTCGGAGGAACCGCAGCTGGTTTCCCTGACCGGTTCCCGCAGGCCCGATGTCTGCCTTGAGCTGTGTGGCCCATCAGGGGAGCTGCTTGCCTTTTTGGTGGTGGAGGTCAAATACCGCCGCCTGAAGCATATTTACCAGGAACAGGCGGACACGGATGTGGTGGCCCAACTGAACGCTTATTCCTTGTTCGGGTACTATGAGCCGGGGGCTGCCCTGAAGCGGCAAGTCCCTAACGAGGTTTGCGTGCTTTACCCCCAGTATGGGGATGCCCGCCTTGTGAACGACCCGTTGCTTGGCTATGATTTCATCCCCATTATCCCGACCCACTTCGATTTAATGGATTCCCAGTTCAGCCCACTTTTCCAAAAAATCCAGTCGTTTTTAGCAAAAATCCCCAAAAATCCTTGATTTAGGGTGCCAGATGGGTTATGATAGAAATAACGGTAAGCATAAGGGAGTAGTCACACCAATCGGTGCGGTGATGGTCAACATGCCCGGGCAAAATGCTTTGATGCCCTGTCATCACCTTGAACTGGATATTTTCCCAACTTTTTTGGGAAGTTTTCAGTAGACGAGACTTATAAAAGGCCCCGAGCCTTTTATCAGTCTCTTTTTTGTGCGTTTTTTACTAGTAATGCGCAGGAATTTGGGAATGATAATAAAATCGGGTGCCAATGCCTAAATCTTGCGAGGGAGTGAATGTTTATGAAAAAAGACTATCAGGGATTGTCCCAAGAAGCGGTGAAGCGGTCAAGGGAAGCCTACGGGGCCAATGTTTTGCCCGAGGCGGCGAGCGAAACGTTTTTTGACAAGCTGAAAGCCAACCTGAACGACCCCATCATCCGCATCCTCATCCTGGCCCTGGCCATCAACGTGGTCTTTGCCATCATGGGGCAGACGGAATGGCTCCAAACCATCGGGATTGCCTTTGCTGTAACCTTGGCGACCCTTATCAGCACCTGGTCGGAGCACTCCAATGAGATTGCCTTTAAAAAGACCCAGGCAGATGCCTCGAAAATCATGACCAAAGTGTACCGTGACGGGGCCTTGCAGGAAATCGTCATCGACGATGTGGTACGGGGGGATTTGGTGTTCCTCCAAAGCGGCGATAAAATCCCGGCTGACGGAAAACTCATCGACGGGAAACTCAAGCTGGACCAGGCCGCCCTCAATGGTGAATCGGACGAAGCGCGGAAATTGCCCCTGCCGGAAGGGGCTGATGTCAATTTCAAAGATACCTTCGATACCTATACCCTGTTTCGCGGGACGGTGGTGACTTCTGGGGAAGCGGTCCTTGAAGTCCTTGAGGTCGGGGAGCGGTCCCTGTATGGGCAGATGGCAAGCGAGCTGTCAGTCGAGGCGGTGGTTTCGCCACTGAAGGAAAAGCTTCGCAACCTGGCGGATTTGATCGCCAAGGTCGGTTATACGGCTGGTATCCTGGTGTTTTTTTCCACCCTGTTCCAAAGCATCGTCATCAATAACCAATTCGATGGGGCGCTGATTGCCCAGTATTTCAGCAATTGGCCGGTATTTGGGCTGGACTTTTTGAATGCCCTCATCCTCGGTGTCATCATCGTGGTCATTGCGGTCCCTGAGGGGCTGCCGCTGATGATTGCCCTGGTCCTCAGCCTGAACATGAAAAAAATGCTCCGCTCCAACGTCTTGGTGCGCAAGATGATCGGGATCGAGACCAGCGGGAACCTTAACATCCTTTATTCCGATAAAACAGGGACCATCACGAAAGGGCTCCTTGAGGTGGTTACCCTCATCGACGGGGAAAACCTTGCCTATGACAGCTATGAAAGCTTGCCACAGGGGCTGTCCCAGTGGGTGAACACATCCGTCCTTTGCAACACCAATGCGGTATTGGGTACCGGGCCCCAAGGGGAGATGACCATCATCGGCGGGAATGCCACGGAAAAAGCGGTCCTTGGCTTCGTGGGAAGCCCTGAGCGTTACCTAAAGGATGCAACCCTGGTGGAAACCATCCCATTCTCCAGCGCCCGCAAATTCTCGGCAACCCGCATCACCGGCAGCCTTGAAACGACCCTCATCAAAGGGGCGCCGGAAAAAATCCTGCCCAATTGCAGCCATTACTATGACAAAGATGGCAACAGGCAGCCATTTACCCATCTGGAATCCCTGACAAAAACCATTGATGAATTGGCAGGCCGCTCCATCCGCCTGTTGGCCTTGGCAACCACCAATGAACAGGTGACGAAAGAAAGCCTGCCGACGGACTATACGCTGGTCAGCATCCTGGGCATCCGCGATGATGTGCGAAAAGAAGCGGTTGAAGCCATTGCCGATGTTCAAAGCGCTGGCATCCAAGTGGTCATGATTACCGGTGACCGCCGTGAAACTGCCGTTGCCATTGCCAAAGAAGCCGGCATCCTACGCCAAGAAGGGGATGTGGTATTGACTTCTGAGGAACTCAATACCATGTCCGATAATGAAATCAAAGATGTGCTGCCAAGGATCCGGGTCATTTCAAGGGCCTTGCCGACGGATAAGTCGCGCCTGGTGAGGTTGTCCCAGGAACTTGGCTTGGTCTGTGGGATGACAGGGGATGGTGTCAACGATGGCCCTGCCCTTAAGCGTGCCGATGTCGGATTTGCCATGGGAAGCGGGACGGAAGTTGCCAAAGAGGCGGGGGATATCGTGATTTTGGACGACAACTTCAAATCCATCGCCCATGCGGTCCTTTATGGGCGCACCATTTACCGCTCCATCCAAAAATTCATCACCTTCCAGCTAACCCTAAACGTGGCAGCGCTTGCCACAAATTTTTTAGCCCCGTTCATCGGCATGACCAGCCCCCTCACCATCGTCCAGATGCTATGGGTCAACCTGGTCATGGACAGCCTTGGCGCCCTGGCGTTCGGTTCGGAGCCGACCCTGCGCCGCTATATGAAGGAACGCCCTAAAAAACGCACGGAAAGCATCGTGACCCCGCAAATGCTGGTTGCCGTCCTGATGTCGGGATTTGGCCTGACAGCCATCGGGTTATGGATCTTAAACAGCGCGGTCGCCTTTAGGTGGTTTGAGAGCCAAGAACACCTTTACACGGCCTACTTCGGGTTTTTTATCCTGTTTGCCGTTGTCAATGGCTTTCATGCCCGCACAGAACGCATGAACATCTTTGAAAACATTAGCTTAAATCCAAATTTCCTTAGGATCATGGCCTTTATCGTCGTTATCCAAGTGGGGATGATTTTCATAGGCGGGGAAATCCTAAGGACCGTGCCTATCAGCTTCCGTGAATGGATGATTGTCGTGGGCATGGCACTCCTGGCACTACCGCTAGGGTTCTTACGCAAATTGATCTTCAAAAATAAAGAAACCCCCTCCCTGGAGATGGAAGTCTCCACCCAAGCAGGTGCGCCCTTAGTGGAAAAGCCGGCAAAAAAGATTAATAAGTCCTAGGGGGCTGACGCAGATTATCCTCAAAAAAAGATTCCAAAAAAAGGACAAAAGGGAGCCGATTGAGCTCCCTTTTGTCATAAAATAATTATATGACAAACAAAATAATTAATTTAAATATCGATTATACCCTATTCCAAGCTAACTATCGACGGTATTGCCCATGGAGGGCGCATTCGCTTCCATCAAAAACAATCAAGGCTTCACCCGGTCCTGATGCGCGGAGTTCCACAACGTGAAGATAGAATTCCTGATTCTTTCCCTGGCATTTAACATCTGATAGCTCCAGAACCGCATTTAGCATCAAAAGCTGATCCTTCACCTCCACCCGCTGGCAGTCTCCGAAGCAGCGTAGCCTCGGATTTTCTAATTTTTTTGAGGGTAATTTGATGCCTTCTTTTAATCATGCCTAGAAATGGCCGAAAAATGTAAAAAGGTAAAAGATAAAATCCCTCAAAAAAAGGGCTGGGGCGTGTTGTTAAAAAAAATTGTGTAGATTCGGACGTACAGATATTATATATTCGACATAAATAGACAAAAAAAGAGTGAAAGGGTAGTATAATTACAAAAATTGTGGTAAACTGAAGAAAACTAAACGAGGTGGTACCAAGTCAATGGAAAAATTAAACAGGAAAAAGCAATTGCGACATTTTTTATACTATGTGCTTTTGGTTTTGCTTGCCCTAAATGGACTTAAATGGGCGACACATCCCTTCGGCCTGAACTTGGGGCAGATTTTCCCTATTTGGTACCCTAAAATTTTCGGTGGGACGTCATCCTAAAAACGTCAGAGAAATTTTAACGAAATTTAGATGGGGAAGGGAGGACCTAAGGAAATAACTAAATATGTAAAAAATGTAAAATAAGATACACTAAATTCAGCTATTTGACTAGAATTGCCAAAAAAAAAGCACTTTTATTTGAAAAACCTCTTGAAAAACAGGGGAAAACAGAGTAGAATAATCTCTAACACTAAATGAAGCAGCAACGAAAAAATTTGGCCTTGGATTTTATAAGGGGAGTGACCAATGTGACAGCACCGCTATTAGAGCTAAACAACCTAAAGACATCTTTTAAGATAAATGACGACTATCACGCAGCCGTTGACGGCTTGACCTTGACCATCAATAAAAACGAAGTGCTTGCCATCGTAGGCGAATCAGGATGCGGAAAAAGCGCCCTGGCATTCTCCATCATGCAACTTCACACGAAAGCAAAAGTCGAGGGGGAAATCAATTACGAAGGCGAGAACCTGATTGGGGCGCCAGCGGCCAAGCTGAATGCTTTAAGGGGAAAAGACATCGGGATGATTTTCCAGGATTCGCTGTCGGCCTTAAACCCACTGATGGTAGTCGGCGACCAAATCGGCGAAATCATTTATTTGCATCATAAAAAAGGCTCTAAAGCCGAACGCAAGTCCCAGGTTTATGACTTGTTAGAAAAAGTTGGCATCCCCAACATCGAAAAAGTATACAACCAATACCCCCATGAATTATCGGGCGGGATGAGGCAACGTGTGGTCATCGCCATGGCCATTGCCAACAAGCCGCAATTGCTGATTGCCGATGAGCCGACCACAGCGCTGGACGTTACCATCCAGGCACAAATCCTTGAACTCCTTCGTGAACTTAAAGAAGACATGGACGCCGGTATCATCATCATTACCCATGACCTAGGCGTCGTTGCCGAAATGGCAGACCGGGTTGCGGTCATGTACGCCGGGCAGATTGTTGAATTGGCTGATGTATATACTATTATGGAAAATGCCAAGCATCCTTATACACGTTCGCTCCTAAATTCCATGCCATCCGCAGATCAAATCAAAGATAAGCTGCATGTGATCCAAGGGGTTGTCCCACCTTTAAATAGATTGCCACGCACGGGCTGCCGTTTCCAAGAACGCATCCCTTGGATCGACGCCTCAGCCCATGAGGAACACCCAGAGCTTCGCGAAGTGGCACCAGGGCATTTTGTAAGATGTACCTGCCATGAGCATTTTGAATTTCCAGCAGACCAAAAACACGCATAATAAAAGCAGGGCTTATCAATAGCCTGGCCAAGCAATATTTCCAAGGGAGGTGAAGCTTTCATCAACGCTTTGGCATCAGGGTGAAAATACCCAATGTTATCGTGATACCACAAAAAGAGGGTTGTTGTAAAGCATAAAATATGAGTTTAGTCGAAGTGAAGAATCTAAAGGTTTACTTTCCTATACGAAGCGGGATTTTTCGCCGGGTAACAGGTAATTTCAAAGCAGTGGATAATGTGTCATTTACCATTGAAGCAGGCCAGACTTATGGTTTGGTTGGGGAATCCGGTTCCGGAAAAACCACGACGGGCCGTGCCATTATCGGCTTGAACCATGTGACGGGCGGTTCCATCCTTTTTGAAGGCAAAGAACTTTCCAAAGGCCGCATCGCTGCCAACAGGGACACTTATAAGGAAATCCAAATGGTTTTCCAAGACCCATATTCTTCCCTAAACCCTAAAAAACGCGTCTTGGATATTATTGCTGAACCCCTTCGAAACTTTGAAAACCTGTCAAAGGACGAAGAATTTGAACGGGTGCAGGAACTTCTTGGCATTGTCGGCCTACCAGCAGACGCCATTTACAAATACCCGCACCAATTCTCCGGTGGGCAGCGCCAGCGTATTGGACTTGCCCGTGCCATCGCTTTGAAACCAAAGTTAATCATTGCCGATGAGCCGGTTTCCGCATTGGATGTATCGGTACAGGCACAGGTGCTGAACTTCATGAAAGAAATCCAAAAGGAACTGAACCTGACGTATTTATTCATCAGCCACGACCTTGGGGTTATCCGCCACATGTGCGATAAAATCGGTATTATTTACAAAGGCCGCTTCGTTGAGGAAGGCACTGCCGATGAAATCTTTGAAAACCCGCAGCATATTTACACGAAACGCCTGCTGGTCGCCATACCGGACACCAACCCAAGGAAAAGGGAAGAATCCCGCCGCCGCAGAAAGCAAATCAACGAAGATTTCGACCGCCTGTCTGGTCAATACTTCGACGAACATGGGTTAGCACATCCACTGCAAGCCATTTCTAAGTCACACGCCGCAGCCATCAAGGGGGTATAGGACATGATTAAATTTATTATCCGCCGGTTGCTCTTAACGCTGCCACAAATTGTTATTTTGAGTTTTATCGTCTTCTTGCTGGCCCAGGCAATGCCAGGCGATGCACTATCCGGGATGATTGACCCAAGCCTTTCCCCTGAAGCCATTGCCGGTGCAAGGGAAGCTTTAGGATTGAATTTACCGTGGTATACCCAATATTGGAACTGGTTCACGGGAATGCTTCAAGGGGACTTCGGGCGTTCATTCGTCCACCGTACCGACGTTACCACGGTTATTGGTCAACGGCTCTATAATACCCTTGGTTTATCCATCCTGACATTAGTGCTTACTTATGCCATTGCAGTCCCATTAGGGATCATTGCTGGCCGTTACAATGGGACTTGGAAAGACCGCATCATTTCAGGGTATACCTTCTTTGCATTGGCCATGCCATCATTTACAATGGCGCTTTTGGCCTTATTCTTCTTTGGGTTCCAACTGGGTTGGTTCCCGACGGGAGGAAGCGTGGACCCGTTTGCATTCGCAGCTGGAGGGTGGACCTATATAATGAGCCGCCTAGAGCACATGTTCTTGCCAGCACTTTCCCTGGCCTTGATTTCCACGACTGCTATTATCCAGTACCTGCGCAGTGAAATCGTGGATTTGGAAGGGCGGGAATTCATCATTACTGCCCGGGCAAAAGGGGCAGATGAGAAACGTGTCTATAACAAGCATATTTTCCGTAATTCATTGCTGCCTATCGCTTCTTTCTTAGGTTTTCAGATTGTTGCCATTATTGGCGGCGCAATCTTTGTGGAAAGTATCTTCGTTTTCCCTGGGATGGGACAGCTGATGATTACTTCCATTACGGCAAGGGACTTCTCGGTAATGACGATTCTTATCTTGATGTTCGGGGTTGCTTCCATTTTAGGGGCAATGCTATCAGACATTATCTTGACACTTGTGGATCCTCGTATCCGGATTAAATAGGGAGGGATATTATGGAATCGACATTGACGCAAAAAAAATCCCCAAAAATGATTCAAAACAAGAAGAACCCGAAATTAGATGGTGCTTCAACGGTATCCCCGTTTCAAATTTTCAAACGGGAAATCGTTAAAGATAAAGTAGCGCTGGTATCCTTAGTCATATTGGTGGGCATCACCTTGTTGGTAACGGTCATTCCGTTTTTTATCAACGAAGCCGAGCTCACCCACGTTGATTTGTTTAACACAAACCAACCACCCTCAGCTGATTTTTGGCTAGGTACCAACCATAGTGGGCAAAGCGTATTGGGAATCTTGGTTTTAGGTGCCCGCAATTCACTGACCCTGACCATTATGGTGACGCTCCTGACTGGGAGCTTCGGAATACTATTTGGTTTGGTTTCCGGTTACTTCGGTGGACAAACAGATAATGTACTGATGCGGGTCGTGGATTTTTTCAACATCCTTCCTACTTTGGTCATTATCATCGTATTTGTTACACTGGTTGATTGGAGCTACTTGAATATGATGTTCATCCTGTCAGCTTTCGCTTGGACAGGGATTGCACGCTTGATCCGTTCAAGAGCCCTTCAGGAAAGGGAATTGGAATATGTCCAGGCTTCCAAAACGCTGGGCACCCCCCACATGAAAATCATGTTTAGGGAAGTATTCCCTAACATCTTGCCGTTGGTCATCGTTCAAATGACCTTGTCTTTATCGGCAAATGTGGGCTTGGAGACGGGGCTATCCTTCCTAGGGTTTGGCTTCCCGTTCGAAACCCCAAGCCTTGGCGGTATGATCCGTACAGCAACTAACCCAACGGTTATGCAAAACCGCTGGTGGGTATGGTTACCCGCATTGGTACTTGTTTTTGTATTGATGCTTTCAATAAATAACCTGGGGCAATGCCTGAAACGGGCAACCGATGCAAGGCAGCGCCGCGGTTAAGGGAAACAACTAATAAAGCACGGCTTTGGAGTCAACCCTGAAGCCAAATGCAGGAGAAAATGGAGGAATTAAGATGAGAACAGCTAAATGGAAAAAATTTGCAGGCGTTACAACAACATTGGCATTATTAGTCTTGGCAGCATGTGGGCAACAAACTGAAGACCAGCAAGCCGCTGAAACACCATCGGCTTCAGAAGAAGCTAACGGGGCTGAAGGGCAAGCGCCTCAGGCATCCATGGTCATCAACGATGGTATCATCGACTATACCCAGTTCAATGAAGTAAAAACAAACTTTGGGGAAGCCATTGAAGGCGGGTTCCTAAATATCGGTTTGGCAGCACAGCAACCATTCCCAGGTATCTTCAATGCACTATTCAGCGAAACAGCTAATGATGGAAATATCCACCAATGGTTCCAAGAGACTATCTACTCTGTAGATGACAGCTTCCAGATGAACCAAGAAGGGGCAGCTACTTGGACAGTTTCTGAAGATTACCGTACCTTTACATTTACTATCCGTGACAATGTCAACTGGAATGACGGCGAGCCGGTAACGGCATATGACTGGTTATTCTCTTTAGAAGTATTGGCAAGTGCAGAATACCAAGAAGCTGGATTCGTCCGTTTCTCCGGTCAAGCACGTGAAATCGTTGGGATCATGGACTTCCATGAAGGAAATGCAGACCACATCGAAGGTGTTAACGTCATCGACGAAAAAACATTGGAAATTACTTTTAACGAAGCAAGCCCATCCATCATGTCAGGTGGCGTACCAGGGACAGTTATCCCACGCCATATCTTCCAAAACATCCCAATCGCTGAAATGGCTGACCATGAAGCATCCCGTACAAACGTAGTAAGCTTTGGTCCATTCATCCTTGATACAGTGGTACCAGGGGAAGCTGTTACTGTTGTTCGCAACGAAGACTACTGGCAAGGTGCCCCTCATTTGGCAGGTGTCAACATCCAAGTCATCAACCCTGAGTTGGTTGCAGCTGCAATCCGCAATGGTTCCATTGACGTAGCCATGGGAACAGGATTCCCGGCAGGGCAAATTGTCGACAATGCTGACCTTAACAATGTGGAGTGGCTAGGCCGTGCAAATGCGTCTTACCGTTACATCGGCTTTAACTTAGGGACTTGGGATGCGGCAGCTGGTGAAGTTGTACCTAACCCAGAATCCCGCGTGGCTGATGTGCGCCTTCGCCAGGCAATGTGGATGGCAATCGATACAGATGCGGTAGCTACTCAATTGTTCAATGGCTTAGGCCGTGCAGCTGGTGGTTTGATTACGCCGTCCCACTCCTCTTTCTTCTCTGACACGCCTCGCCCTGCCTTCAACGTAGATGCTGCCAATGCTTTGCTTGACGAAGCTGGGTTCTTGGATGTAGATGGCGACGGTATCCGTGAAGACCAAGATGGAAACCCATTTGAGCTTAACATGTCTTGGAATACTTCTGATGCAACACGCGAAACACAAATTGCTTTCTTCGTCCAATCATGGGCTGCTGTTGGCTTGAATGTTAATGCCGTAGAAACTGACGGAAACTCCCACTTCGAGCGTATCCAAGAAGACGACCCGACACTAGACTTGTTCTACGCTGGTTGGTCACTAGGATGGGATGTTAGCCGTGCAGCGACTTACGGACCTAACTCCGCATTCAACTTCTCCCGTTTCGTAAGCGAAGAAAACACACGCTTAGTAAATGCAATCGACTCTGTTGAGTCCATGGACCCAGAAGTACGCGCGGCTTACTTTGCAGAGTGGGAAGCTTACATGATGGAACAAGTTCCAGTATTCCCAATCCTTTACACTTACACGCCAACACCAATCAACAACCGCGTCCACAACTGGCGCTTAGGAGTTCCTTTAGCAACGTTCGCACATGAACTTGCTGTTACTCAAGAGACTGGTATTGCACAACAATAATTTTTAAAAACAGGGGCACCCTTTGATGTGCCCCTGTTTTTTTGTGCCAATGATAGTATATCAAGGGGGCAGCGATAGCGGTTGCCCCCAATTAAAATAGGGCAAACGGCGGGAAATAATCAATCCCCGACGTTTGCCCTATTTTTTTAATCTGCTGTAAGCGTCAAATAACAACACGGCTTTAACCCGTCCCGGTTCCCATGGTATAATTGCCGTATCAAAGTTTATGTAACGCAAAAAGCCCCGGTCGGGATCTCCGATCAAGGTCATTTTAGCGGCAAGCTTCCTGTACATCCGTGCTCCAGGGAAGGAAATTCTCGATGAGTTCCGGATTTTCCCCGAAAGGGGTATTGGGAAGTTTTTCGAAAATGTATTCCAGATATTTATAAGGGTCGATTCCATTGGCTT